>Ga0307478_10000011_pt1 | contig 301539 bp, 260 predicted proteins | sample atmos_gasesECM4C_2_FD_203713 | JGI IMG/M metagenome (GOLD analysis project Ga0307478, IMG submission 203713) | Hardwood forest soil microbial communities from Morgan-Monroe State Forest, Indiana, United States - atmos_gasesECM4C_05 | ecosystem: Environmental > Terrestrial > Soil > Temperate...
TCGGTCGCCGCGACCACCAGGATCGCGCCATCCATCTGCGCCGCGCCCGTGATCATGTTCTTGATGTAGTCGGCGTGGCCCGGACAATCCACGTGCGCGTAGTGCCGGTTCGCCGTCTCATACTCCACGTGCGCCGTAGCAATGGTGATGCCGCGCGCCTTTTCTTCCGGAGCGTTATCGATCGAGTCAAACGACCGGAAAACAATCTTCGGATTGTGCTTTTGCAATACCTTGGTGATGGCCGCCGTCAGCGTGGTCTTGCCATGGTCGATGTGTCCAATCGTCCCCACATTGCAGTGCGGCTTGTTACGATCAAATTTCTCTTTCGCCATTTCCGTTCCCTCAACTTTAAACTTGTCATCCTGAGGCGCGTACTCTGCGCCGAAGGACCTATGCAACTTTTTCCCAATCTGATCCTTCGCAAGAAACGCTCAGGATGATCGCTGCGGACTCCCGCTTCGCTCACGCCCGCAAAGCGCGATCATTTCGTCGTTCCCTGCACCTTGGCGATGATTTCCTCCGCGACAGACCGCGGAGCCTCCTCATAACGCGCGAAGTGCATCGAATACTCGGCGCGGCCCTGCGTCGACGAACGCATGTGGGTCGCATAACCAAACATTTCCGCCAGCGGCACGATCGCCTTGATCACCTGCGAGCCGGCGCGATGCTCCATGCCTTCAATACGGCCCCGGCGCGAACTCAGATCGCCCATAATCACGCCGGCGTAATCCTCCGGCGTGACCACTTCAACCTGCATTACCGGCTCCAGCAGAACCGGCGAAGCTTTACGTGCAGCTTCCTTAAAGGCCATCGAACCGGCAATCTTGAACGCCATTTCGTTCGAATCGACGTCGTGATAACTGCCGTCGTAAAGAGTAGCCTTTACATCGACCATGGGATAGCCCGCGAGAATTCCGCCTTCGAGCGCTTCCTGAATGCCCTGATCAATCGGCTTGATAAATTCTTTGGGCACCGAACCGCCGACGATGTCGTTGACGAATTCGTAGCCCGCGCCCGGTGGTTGGGGATCCAGTTTGATCTTCGCGTGGCCGTACTGGCCGCGGCCGCCGGTCTGGCGAATGTATTTGCCTTCCGCCTCGGAGTGCTTGCGAATGGTCTCGCGATACGCCACTTGCGGCTTGCCGACATTGGCCTCGACCTTGTACTCGCGCATCATGCGGTCGACGATGATTTCCAGGTGCAGCTCGCCCATGCCGCTGATGATGGTCTGTCCGCTGTCGGGATCGGTGTGAACTTTGAAGGTGGGATCTTCCTGGGCGAGGCGGCCAAGCGCCATCCCCATTTTTTCCTGATCCGCTTTCGTCTTGGGTTCGACCGCAACCGAAATCACGGGAACCGCAAAGGTAATATTTTCGAGAGCGATGGGATGCTTCTCGTCGCAAATCGTGTCGCCTGTGCTCACGCCTTTGAGGCCGACCGCAGCACAAATGTCTCCCGCGAGAATTTCGTTGATTTCTTCCCGCTTGTTGGCGTGCATCTTCAGCAGGCGCCCGATGCGCTCGGTGCGGCGCCTACCGGTGTTCAGCACGGAATCGCCCGTCTTTAGCTGGCCGGAGTAAACCCGAATAAAGGTCAACTGGCCGACAAAGGGATCAGCCATGATCTTGAAAGCCAGCGCGGAGAACGGCTCCTTGTCATCGGCTTTGCGGAAAATCTGTTCCCCAGTGTCAGGATTCAGGCCGTGCGTTTCCGGCACATCGAGCGGCGACGGTAGATAGTCGACGACCGCATCCAGCAGCGGCTGTATGCCCTTGTTCTTGAACGCCGTTCCCACCACCACCGGAAACACCTTCAGCGCAATCGTCGACTTGCGCAGCGACGCCCGCAACTCAGCCGCGGTAATCTCTTCGCCTTCCAAAAATTTGTGCAGGATTTCGTCGTCGTTCTCGGCGATGCTCTCGACCAACTGAGCGTGGAACGCTTCGGCTTTTTTCTTCAGCTCCGCGGGAATTTCTTCCGTGACGTATTCGGCTCCCATCGTGTCGTCTACCCACACGATCGCCTTCATGTTGATCAGATCAATGACGCCCTTGAATTTATCTTCCTGGCCGATGGGAATTTGAATCGCGACGGGTTTGGCACTGAGGCGTTTGCGGATGGTATCGATGGCATGTTCGAAATCCGCGCCCATTTTGTCGATCTTGTTAATGAAGCAAATTCTTGGCACGCCGTATTTATCTGCCTGGCGCCAAACTTTCTCCGATTGCGGCTGCACACCGTGCACCGCGTCAAATACCGCGACCGCGCCATCGAGCACGCGCAGCGAGCGCTCGACTTCCGCCGTAAAATCCACGTGGCCGGGCGTATCAATAATGTTGATGCGAATGTCGCGCCAGGTGCAGGTGGTCGCGGCGGACGTAATCGTGATCCCGCGCTCCTGCTCCTGCTCCATCCAGTCCATGGTCGCAGTGCCTTCGTGCACCTCTCCGATACGGTGCGTCTTTCCCGTATAAAACAGGATGCGCTCCGTCGTAGTGGTCTTGCCGGCATCGATGTGGGCCATGATGCCGATGTTCCTGCAACGTTCTAATGGGACTGTTCTAGACACGACAATTAACTCTTTCTGGGCTCCGAAACTGATTGTTTGTCATCCTGAGCGAGACGCCTTTTGTCTCGCGAAGGATCTGATTGCGCTGCGCGAACATTCTCGCGTTCTTTGCGAGAATGCGAAATCGCGCGTTCAGCGCGCATCCCTACCACCGGTAATGTGCGAAGGCCTTATTGGCTTCCGCCATGCGATGAACATCTTCTTTCTTTTTGATGGCCGCACCTTTTCCATTGGCGGCGTCCAGCAACTCATTACTTAACTTGTCGACCATCCCTCGCTCGGCCCGGCCCCGCGCATACGTCAGGAGCCAGCGGATCGCGAGCGAAGTGCGCCGGTCGGCATTCACCTCCACCGGCACCTGATAGTTGGCTCCGCCCACGCGGCGGGTTTTCACTTCGAGCAGCGGCTTGGCGTTCTCGACGGCTTTGGTAAACAGTTTCAGCGCTTCGTCGCCGCCTTTTTCCTGCACCTTGGTCAAGGCTTCATAAAAAATGCCTTCGGCGGTCGAGCGCTTGCCTTGCCACATCATCGAGTTGATGAACTTCGTAACCAGATCCGAGCCATAGACGGCATCGGCTGGCACGGTCCGTTTTGCGGTATGTCCTTTACGAGGCATAAAACTCCAGGCTTCAATGTTTCGAAGGTTTCAATGTTTCAAAGTTTTGGCGATGTCACCTTGGAGCGTCGCCTTGAAACTTTGAAACCTGCGAAACCTTGAAACTTGTTCTCTTACCCCTTCTTCGCCCTCTTGGCACCGTACTTCGACCGGCCCTGCTGGCGACCGGCCACGCCCACCGCATCCAGGGTTCCACGAATTACGTGATACCGCACTCCAGGCAGATCCTTGACGCGGCCGCCGCGAATCAGCACGATCGAGTGCTCCTGCAGATTGTGGCCAACTCCGGGGATGTAGGTCGTGACCTCAATCCCATTTGTCAGGCGCACGCGCGCTACTTTCCGCAGCGCCGAGTTTGGTTTCTTCGGCGTCTGGGTATAAACGCGAGTACAGACTCCACGTTTCTGCGGACATCCCTCGAGTGCCGGACTGGCCGTCTTGTACCTCGGCCGTTTCCGCCCCTTCGCCACCAATTGATTAAAAGTAGGCAATCTTGCTGCTCCTTAAACTCCCGCTGAAACCTGCGTCCTCGTGAACATCGCAACCGCGCGCGGCAACGTTCCTTTTCGGGCAGGCAGCGCAGAGCGCCACCAGCTATCCCGGCGCTTACCTGCGCGATCCGGGCTGGCGGGCTCAATCGGCCAGCCATACTTCTCGCCGCACACAAATCGCGGGAGATTCTGGGTTCCCAATCTGATTTACGCTGCCGACGGTGGCACCCGGCCAAAACTCCGGGGGTACTCCGTATCGCCAGCTCTGTCCTGCATATCCTTCCGCAGACCACTGCCGCGCCATATTTAGCACGCTTCAGAAGCCCTCGTGAAAGGGCAGAAGGCAGCGCAGGAACGTTTCAGCGAGGAAAGTTTCCGGGTCTTGCTTCACTTCGCCACTACTTCCCGGAAACGCGCTTCTCAAACTCTACCGCAGCTCCTCGCAGAAACCATGAGGAACTCACGGCACACAGCAAGCCTGGATTAACTCGCGGAACCTTACAACTATAGCAACTGAATCCAAACGTCGTCAACCATCTTTTAAAGATGAGTGAAAGTTAGTTAGAAATTCCGCATGTCCACGCCAGTTATCGCCGTGTTGAACCCTACCCTACTCTGTTTGAGCCCGACTCTTGAGGCCGCGCAAGGCAATCCCGGATGCATTTGGCCCCTAGCTGGGATCGTCTCCGAGCTATTTTCCACCTTGGGTTTTTCATCCTTGCTCAGCGCGGCGTTAAAGCCCGCCCTGGACCTGGCAGAAAAATATTTCCTCCTGAGAAACGCAACCCAACGGTTGCATTTTCTCTCGGCCGTAAGTTAATATGCAACCTGGAGGTTGCGTAAGATGAACGATCGCATCGAGAAGCGTATCGAACTCAAAGCCCCGATTTCCCGGGTCTGGCGCGCGCTCACGGACTACCGGGAGTTTGGCGAGTGGTTTCGCTTGAAACTCGACGGACCCTTTGTCCCCGGTCAAATCTCGCGCGGTCAAATTACCCATCCTGGCTACGAGCACCTGAAGTGGGAGGCCGTTGTGCAGAAAATGGAGCCTGAACGTCTCTTTTCTTTCACCTGGCATCCGTATTCCGTCGACCCTAAACAGGATTACTCCAAGGAACCGCCTACGCTTGTAGAATTCCGGCTTGACAAGACCGCTAGCGGTACGTTACTGCTGCTCACCGAATCGGGCTTCGACAAGATTCCTAGCGGCCGTCGCGCGGAAGCTTTCCGTATGAATGAGGGCGGTTGGACACAGCAAATGAGCAACATCGAGACCCATGTCGCACAAAGGCCATAGCAGCAAGGCTGCCAGACGGCGGGCTCATGCGCCTGTTTTTGCCGCACTGGGCGACGAGACCCGCCTGTCCCTGGTCGCGACGCTCTGCCGGGGAAATCCGCACTCGATCACTAAATTGACCGAAGGTTCGAAGCTGACCCGACAGGCAATCACTAAACACCTTCGAGTGTTGGAAGGAGCAGGAATTGTGCGCTGTGTACGTGCGGGTCGTGAGAGCCTGTTTGAATTGGACCCAGCGCCAATAGAAGAAATCAAGGAGCACCTCGCCCTCGTCTCAAGACAGTGGGATCAAGCGCTCGGCAGACTAAAGTCGTTCGTCGAGAAATGAGTGCCTGCCGACAGATCAGATCCGTCGCGTAAAAAGCCACTGAGCCGCCGAACCATACATCAGTCTCGAGCTCTTCAGCATCCCACTGCAAATGAGGTGAGCAGCGGGATGTTGCAATGTGTGCCCGTCGGCTTGCTGAATCCGCCGCCAACCTCTAAACTACGAGTTTTCCATTCCATTTGAGCGGCGCGCCCATCGGACAGAACCGTGAGGCGACGAGAGGGTGCATGGGAAGGTTGCGGTTCGGTCTGTCGGCTTCAATAATCGTCACCATCTTCTTGTCCTTATTCTTGCCGGCGTGCGGTGGGCACAAACCCCCCGGGGCCTCGCCACTTCCGCTGAGAATCACCTTGAATCCGGCGGTCAGTTTCTCCCTGCAAGTGGGGGCCACCATACAACTCACAGCAACCGCGGTGAACGCCGCGAACTCCGCGATTACTCCAACGTTCACCTTTACCTCCACCAATCCCGGCATTGTTGACGTTGCGCCCAGTGGCGCAGTCTGCGCCGGCTCCTGGAATGCCCCCCTTTACAGTATCTGCACCCCCGCGGGTACGGGCACGGCTTCGGTAACTGCATCGGCGCTGGGTGCGACCAGTCCGCCCACTCTATTTTTCGTCCATCCCCCGATCGATAATATCGTGGTCAGCGTGGTGCCTCCCGTCAATTCTCCGCCCCCCGCCTGCCCCACCCAGCAGGCTCTACCCATAGCCTGCGACCTCCCCTTTAATAGGAATGCCGCAAATTTCTGCCTCTCGCAGAACCAGGTGCAGACTCTGCAAGCGAGAGCCTACAGCCAGGGTGTCGAGATTACCGGATCGGTTGGCCCATTCACTTGGACCGAAGTCAACTCTGCCGTGGCTACCATTACACCCATCGTGACTACTTCCGACAACGTGGCCACCAATCAGGCAACCGCTGTTCCCGGCGTTCCAGGGCAGACGCAAGTGATCGCCACAGGTGCGGGAGTCTCAAGCCAGCCCTACTATTTCGAAACCTGTCCGGTGCAGTGCATCGACCTGGAGGTGGGTGTCAATGGGACGCAGGCTAGCGGTACGACGAATTTCGTAGTTGGCAAGGGAACATCAGAAACCATCACCGCAACCGCAGTCGATGTTCAAGGCTGCACAGTGCCCAAGCCGCCGCTTACCTGGGTCTCTTCTTCGCCAGCCGCGCTTGCGGCGGGAGGAACTACCGGATGCGGCCCGGGCACAACCTGCGCCATCACTACCACTCTCGCCGGGGCCGCTACTATTACGGCATCTTGCTCGCCACCCACGTGCAATATTGGTTTCCCTTTGAATCCTGCCGCACTTCAGCCGCCGTACATCCCGCAACCGGTTTACCCGGTATCTGCTATTTCGGGCTTGGTCACCCCCGCTGCTTCATCATCCGGCAGCGGCAGCAATACCACGTCGACTAGCGTGTTGGTCACCAGTCAGGACTGTGTCAGCAACGCGCAATGCGAGGTTGGTATTTACAACGTCGCGACCTCCACTAACCTGCCAGGGCGTCCCAGCGAGCTACCGGCTCCGCCGAATTCTTTGATATTCGATCCGGCGGGAGACCGAGCCTACATGGGCAGCGAGTTCGGAGCCGTCGCGATTACTCCCGCGAACATCGGAGGCACCACCAGCCCGTTTGCCTCTCTTCCCGCACCGAGCACACCTCTGGGCCTGGTCACAGGCAAAGTCATCGGCGTTTCGCAAAATGGCAGCACTGCTATCTTCTCCGATACGGTTTCGACCCCCAATCAGGTCTATGTCGTCAATGTTTCTTCGTCCGCGGCCGCCAGTACTGTCGCTTTGAACATTAATAATGCAACCGCGGCAACATTTTCTCCCGATGGATTAAAGGTCTTTATTCTCGGAAATGGCGGAAACTCTTTATATGTTTACTCGAGTCTCCAAGCCCTGCAAGCGCCCGTCTCTTTGGTGACCCCCGCCACTGCGATTGCTTTTAATTCAACAGGATCGTTCGCCTTACTCTCGGGCGGAGGAGCCGCTGGGACTTTTGCGGCCTACAACACGTGCGACAATTCCGCAGTGCCGGCCCTGTCAGCCGGGACCGTGCCCGGTCCGCCCATCTTCCTGAAGATGGTGCCGGCTGGAAATGTTGCACCCGGTAACACGACCATCTTTGGAAATCCGCCAGTAACTCTCAACCCCACTGGCCTCGACATTTTCTTCGGCGTTGACAACACTGGGATCGACCTCATCGCCACCAGTTCGTCGCAGCCAGTCCCTGGAGGATCGTCCTCTCTGGCTCCGCTGTGTCCACAGGGGATCACTCTGGCCCAAATACAGACTACGCCGCCGGTCATGCCCCCCACACCCCCCACACTCTTTCCGCCGATTCACATACCTATCGGCCAGGGCACGTTTCACCCCATCAATTTCTTTCTCTCGCCCGACACCACGAAGGCCTACATCGTTGCCAACGATCGCAGCAGTGTTCTGGTCTACAACTTCGCCACGAACGCCACCTCGGGCATCGCGCTGGTAAACAACGCAACTCCCGTAGCTGCCGACATTACTCCCGACGGCACGCTCATCTACGTCGCCGGCACAGACGGACTGTTGCACCAACTTAATACCACATTGGCCCTCGACCAGAACCAGGTTTCCTTCCAGCCCCTGGCCAACTCCACCAACAGCTTTTGCTTCACTGGAACCAACTGCCAGATGAACATCGTCGCCGTGAGACCGTAGCGGGTGCTTGAGAACTTAATTTCAGGCACAGCGGCGGAGGGGGTCTACGAAATTCCGACGCGGAACCGCGACCTAAGTTAGTGAGCGTGCCGAAGGGGGTAGCAGAAGTTCTCACGCACGCGCTTCAGCGCTCGAAGAAGCCGGCGCCTACGCCGTCTTTGCCAAATCTTTCGCCACGCTATCCAGGACGCCGTTGACGAACTGCACCGACTCCGGACTGGAGAATTTTCGCGCGATCTCGAGCGCCTCATTAATCACTACCGCGCGCGGCGTCTCCGGGTAGCCCAGAAACTCCGCAACTCCGGCGCGCAACAGATTGCGATCCACTGCGGCCATGCGTTCCATGCGCCAATGCTGCGCGTGGCCTTCGATGAGTTTGTCAATCTCTGCCACGCGGTCGGTTGCCACTCGAAACAAATCCTCCGCGAACCCTCGCACCTCGGCGCTGGTCCCCACATGCTCCGCCCAGAAAGTCCGCTGCACCTGATCTACCGACTGCTTCCCCATGTCGGCCTGGAACAGCATCTGCAGAACCATTTCGCGAGATTTGCGGCGTGTCCCCATAAAACAGTTGCCAGTTTCCGTTTGCTAGTTGTCAGTCTAACGTAGAGGAAGGATTATTTGCGCTTCGTCCTGGCGGCCTTAGACCGTCCGGAAAGTTTGTCATTCCGACGACTCGCGGAGCGAGGAGGAGGAACCTGCTTTTTGCTGACAGATGAGGGCGGACGGCTGATAGCTTCTTTCAACGATGCCATCTCCACTGCCGCCAGCGCCGCGTCGAATCCCTTGTTTCCCATTTTCAGTCCGGCGCGGTCGATCGCCTGCTCCAAAGTCTCGCAGGTAAGCACGCCAAAAGCATGTGGCACGCCCGTTTCCTGTGCGGACTGCCCAATCCCGCGCGTCACTTCGTTCACGATCACGTCATAGTGCGCCGTATCGCCGCGCAGCAGGCAGCCCAGGCAGATGATAGCGTCGTATTTCCTCGTCTCCGCCAGCTTGCGAGCGGCCAGGGGAATCTCAAACGCCCCCGGCACACGCACGATATTAATATCTTTTTGGGTTGCGCCCGATCGCTGCAGCCCATCGACGGCGCTCAGCAACAGCCGCTCAGTGATGAAGGCATTAAATCGCGAAACGACAATGGCAAAACTCCGACCCGCGGCGTTCAGAGTGCCTTCGAGAGCGGCGAGATCAGGCTCAGGGAGAGCCTCAACACCAGAATGCTTCTTATGCCTCTTCTCCGTGACTCAGTGCCTCCGTGGTGGATTCGTTGGTGCGCCTTTGGGTGGCGCAGCGCTTCAGCGCTGCGAAAACTGTCACTAAGCAATAGAAAGGCTTCAGCCGCCGAGGTCATTTCCCCATAAACGCCGCCGCCCGCTTCTCCAAAAACGCCGTAGTCCCTTCCTTCTTATCTTCGGTCGCGCAAGCGACCGCGAACAGCAGTGCCTCCAAATACAATCCCTCACTCAAACTCGTCTCCATGCCCTTATTCACGGCCTCCATCGCATACTGAACAGCCAGCGGAGCGTTGGCTATAATCTTGGCCGCAATTGCTTCTGCGCGCGGAATCAACTCGGCCGCAGGCATAACTTCATTCACCAGTCCGATGCGATACGCTTCCTGCGCCGTAATCATCTCGCCCGCCAGCACCATCTGCATTGCGAGACCTTTCCCCACCAACCGTGGCAGCCGCTGCGTCCCGCCATAGCCGGGAATAATTCCAAGCTTCACCTCGGGCTGCCCGAGTTTCGCGTTCTCGCTGGCCAGTCGCATCGTGCACGCCAGCGCCATCTCGCAGCCGCCGCCGAGCGCAAATCCGTTGATGCAAGCGATCACCGGCTTGCCCAGATTCTCAATGAGATTTAGAACGTTCTGCCCGCGATGAGTGTATTCCTTACCGGAAACCGCATCCTGTTTCGCCAGTTCGGCAATGTCAGCTCCGGCAATAAACGCTTTCTCGCCCGCTCCTGTGAAGATCACAACGCGAATCGATGCATCGTCCTTGATGTCATGAAATGCCGCGCGCAACTCTTCCATCGTTGCCATGTTCAAAGCGTTCAAAACCTTCGGCCGGTTCACCGTGACGTAGGCAATGGAATTTTTCTTTTCCAGAAGAATGTTTTCGAAGTTCATAAGTTCGTCCAACCAGCAGCCCTCTGCTGCTATAATTGTATAGCAAGAGGGTTCCATGCTAGCCATCCGCCTTCCAGACAACATCGAAAAGCGCCTCGGCCGCCTCGCCAAGCGAACCGGCCGCACCAAAACATACTACGCGCGTGAAGCCATCCTTCAATACCTGGATGATCTCGAAGATATCTACCTCGCCGAGAAGCGTCTGGCAGAGATTCGTGCCGGGCGGGTTCGTACCATTCCACTCGAAAAGGTAATGCGCCGCTATGGCCTCAAGCCCAAAGTGGACGATTGAGTTCGATCCCGCCGCGCAGAAAGAACTCGACGCGCTGGACAAGCCCATTGCGCGCCGCATTTCGAAGTTTCTCTATGAGCGAGTTGCCAAACTGGACGACCCACGCCAGATCGGCGAACGGCTGAAAGGAACATTGAGTGAGTTCTGGAAATACCGCGTCGGCGACTACCGGCTCATCTGTTCCTTGGAGCATACTCGGCTAGTGGTGCTGGTTCTTCGCATCGGGCACCGCAGACAGGTCTATTCCCGTTGAACTTGCCTTACCCCGCGCCACCGCCGCCACGTCATCCTTGCTCAGGTCGCAACTGATGCAGCGCTGCGTCCACAGGCGGTGCCCAAATACTTTTCCGCACCGCGGACACTTCCATTCCGTGAGCCACCATCCGCCAGCCAGGTACACCAAAATCCAGCCTAATAGAATCGCTGAGTCAGCGGGCTCTCCCAGCTTGAGCTTCCCAATCATCACGCCCAGAAATATAAAGCTGAGAAAGAGAACGACCACCAGATTTCGCCGCGCCACGTAGCTGTGCCATGCCCGCCGATATGTTGCCACGTCGTGCGGGCTGTTTTCATCCGGCATCTGATCGGTTTTTCTACGCTTTTCCATGGGATTCGATATGGGATCGATTACAGTTTATTCGCCTTCGGAGTGTTCGGATCAGAATAATCGTAGAACCCTTTACCACTCTTGCGACCGTACCACCCCGCCATTACGAGCCGCTTGAGCAGCGGAGGGGATGCGAAACGCCGCTCCTTGAACTCGTCGTACATCACGTGCGTGATGTAGTAAGTCGTATCGAGGCCGACAAAGTCCAGCAACGTAAACGGCCCCATTGGATAGCCGCAACCCAGCTTCATTGCATGGTCGATGTCTTCAATCGATCCCACGCCCTCTTCATAGGCGCGGATCGCGTCGAGCAGATACGGCACCAGCAGCCGGTTTACGATGAATCCAGTCTTGTCCGACGTGCGCACCGGAACCTTGCCCAGCTTTTTTCCGAACTCGTAAGCTGTTTCGTAAACGTCATTGGCAGTGGCAATCGTGCGCACCACTTCGACCAGCTTCATCAGCGGCACGGGATTGAAAAAGTGCAGCCCTACGAACCGCTCCGGCCGCTTCACCGCGGTCAAAAGCTCCGTCACCGAAATCGAAGAAGTATTCGAAGCGAAGATCGCGTCTTTCTTCACAATGCCATCAATCGACGCATACATCTTCTTCTTCTCTTCGACGTTCTCGATGATGGCCTCAACGATGATGTCGCAGTCGGCCAGGTCGGCCTTGTTCGTCGTCCCTTTGAGCCGCGCGCGGATCGCGTCTTTCTGCTGCGCCGTGATCCCGCCCTTCTCGACCGGACGCTCGGCAAACTTCGCCAGGGATTTCTCAATCCCGGCAAAGCCTTTGTCGAGAAACTTCTGTTCCACCTCAAGCACGGTCACATCGAATCCAGCCGTCGCGCAGACTTGCGCGATGCCGGAACCCATTAAGCCACAGCCGAGAACGGCAACTTTTTTGATTTCCATTCAACTATTCCTTTGCACAGACTCAACCAATTACCACGGAGGCACGGAGCCACAGAGAAAATCAGTAATCGTCTTTTCTCCGTGTCTCCGTGCCTCCGTGGTGAACCCTAGTTCAAGCTCTCCACAATCATCGCAATCCCCTGCCCGCCGCCGATGCAGGCGGTAGCCAGCCCATACTTCTTCTTACGTCGCCGCAATTCATACAGCAGCGTAATCACTAGCCGCGTTCCAGTCGCTCCCAGAGGATGCCCCAACGCGATCGCTCCGCCATTCACATTCACTTTTTCCCGGTCGAGTACCAATTCTTTCTCCACCGCCAAGTACTGCGCCGCAAACGCCTCGTTCACTTCGATCAAATCGATGTAATCGAGCGACAGCCCCGCCTTCTGCAACGCAATCTTCGTCGCCGGCACCGGACCGCGCCCCATCAGCTTCGGCTCAACTCCCGCGATGCCCCAGCTCACAATGCGCCCCAGCGGCTCGATGCTGCGCTTGCGCGCCTCCTCCAGCGACATCAACACCACGGCCGCGCCGCCATCCACAATGCCGCTCGCGTTCCCCGCAGTCACAGTTCCGCTTTTGCCAAACGCTGCCTTCAATTTGGCCAGTCCTTCCATCGTCGTCTGCGGACGGCGGTGATCATCTTCCGCCAGCGATTCTCCCGTAGCCTCGCCCTTAGAATTCCGCAGCGGCACGGGAACCAGCTCTTCCTGAATGCGTCCTTCTTTATAGGCCTCGTCGGCTTTCTGCTGCGAGCGCAGCGCGAATTCATCCTGCGCCTGCCGCGTAATTCCCTGCTGCTCGCCGTACAGCTCCGCCGTATTCGCCATGTACAAACCGCAATAGCTGTCGAGCAGCGCTACCATCAGCGAATCTTCCATTTTCCCGCCCGGAGCCAGCGTAAATCCGTCGCGCCCGCGAATCGTAAACGGAGCCTGCGACATCGCCTCCATCCCGCCCGCCAGCACAATCTTCGCCTCGTCCGTCTGGATCATCTGCGCCGCCGACACAATCGACTGCATCCCCGAGCCGCACAGCCGGTTCACCGTCAGCGCCGGAGTTTCAATCGGCAATCCCGCGCGCAAGCCCACATGCCGGGCCCCATAGAGCGCGTCGCCCGAAGTCTGCTGCGCATTGCCGAAGACGGCGTGATCAAATTCCCTGGCATCGATTCCCGCCCGCTCGATCGCGCCCTTGGCGGCAACTGCGCCCAATTCCTGCGCTGTGAACTCTCTTAACTTGCCGCAATAGCGGCCAAAGGGCGTCCGCGCCCCGCTGACAATGGCGATGTCACCCGGCTTTAACATGGTTTTCCTGACAGACCTTTTCCTGACAGACCAGTGCCCAGAACGGATCAAAAGTGAGAATCAAACTGGTTAGTGTAGCAGCGCACGAGGAAGTTTGACCACCGGAAGAGCCAACTCACCACGGAGACACCGAGTCACAAAGAAAAACAGAACGCTGTCGAAAATCCGGAAATGCGTACTGGTACTAACTACGCCACGGCCCCCGCGGCCATCGCCGCCGCCAGCGCCACAACCTTTCCCGGCCCCTGCACCACTGACGTCGCCAGCGCATGTTCGGCACGATTAATCACTTCCGTCACGATGTCGATAGGATCGTAGTTCTCGCGCACCACAGCTTCTGCCAGCCCAGCGGAGAACTCCATGGCGAGGCCTTTCTGCGATCCATCCTTGCCAAGCAGATGCACTCCCGCGATGATCTTGCGCAGCTTCTCGATCGCCATCATGGCTTCTTTCTCTGCCGTATCTCCCAGAATCAGAGCGATGGTCGTGGTGTCGTAGCGGAACGCCAGATCGTTGGTGCGGATGTTCGCTGCAAACTGCTGCCCAATCTTATCCATCGCGCTCTCTACTGCAGCGTCGCCATATTCCTTCACCAATGCTGCGCTTCGCCCGAACTGCAGTAGCAGCACTGAAAGCGGCGCGGCATTTTGAACAGCGCGCTTGCTCTCTGCCAGCAGCAGGTCGAGATACGATCCCCTCTTCAGCAATCCCGACTTCTCCTCCGTGACCGAAAGATTCTTTACCAGGCGCCGCAAACCTGCGTTGTTCAGCGCGATCACCATCTGATCCGCCAGCGTCTTGAGCACTACCGCGTCGGTCTGGGGCCAGACGCGCGGTTTGTTGTGCAGCAGTGCCAGCACTCCGACGGAATCCTCGCCATTGCTAAGCGGCAGCGCCAGGATCGCTGCGGCTCCCAGTTCCGCCACTGCCTTGTGTACGCTCTGCAGCTCCGGCCCTGTCTGCGCATCGCTGATGATGACGGGCTCAGCTAAGGCCACCTCCTGCAGCGCGGTCATCACTTCCTTAATCACGCTGGAATTTCCTTCTTTCACGCCTCTGCCACAAAACTCCTGCAGCGCCGTGGGCGCCGAACCGGGCGTGCGCATTAAGGCCACACAACGCGAGACGTCCCAGTGCGCTCCAATTTCGTTGACCGCCGTCGTCAGTACTGCCGGAGCGCTCGTCTGGTGGTACAACTTGCGGGTGATTTCAGCTACCCGGGTAACGTTGCGCATCTCCGCTGCCGGATCGGCGACTGGCGCGGCTGCCGGTGTCGCAGCCGGAATGGAAGTTGGCGCCGGCAGCGGCGCAGACCCAGCGTAGCTCGGAGTTACGCCTGCGGCCATATAGAGACGCTGCAAATCCTCGTTGCGTTCTTCTTCGCGCGGAAAAAGTTCCTGAATCCGCTGCAAGCGCTCCATCGCTTTGTTGCGCATGCCATACTGCACCAGGATCTCCGCCTGCAGCATCAAGTCCTGCAAAGTGGACGCACCCAGCGTCGCCTCATGCTCGATCGCTTTTTGCGCAGCGGTCGGACTCGTCGATGTAAAGCGCGAAGCAATCTCCTTAAACTTGTTTTCGTCAATCTTGCTCTTCAATATGTCCAAACGCTTGGCGTGGCCGGGTTCGTAGGGATCCACCTCTGCCGCCCGGTCCAGACACTCGGCAGCCTTTGCGAAGTCTCCCGTGCCGCAATACACATCGAAAAGCTTCAGCAGAGTCTGGCAGTAATCGCCCTCGCGGTTCGCCGCGTTGAACAACTCGCTGAGGAACTCCAGCATTTCAGGCGAAGCCCGCTGCGTCGAGGAGAGCTCCTGCATCGTGGCAAGGAACTGCCGCCGTTCGCCACGCTTCGCCTGGACTTGCCCCAGCTTACGCGCCAGCGAGACTGCCGATGCGTCCTGCTCGGTCTCCAGCAGCTTTCCAATCAGCGTCGTCACTTGCAGCATCCGGTTGGGATTCTGTTCGAAGAGTTGCCACACCAGGGGCTCCGCTTCCGCGTAGCGGCCCGCGGCCAATAGAGCTTCGGCGTAGATATCGCGAAGCTCGGCGGAATTCTTCCCTGCATTCAGTTGCGATTCAAGAATAAAAATTGCAGCTCCCACCTGGCCCTGCCCCAGCAGGCTCTTGCCGTACGCCAACGCAATCTCTTCGTCGGAAGAGTCCTCCTGGTAGGCGCGTTCAAACCATTGCGCCGGATCTCCACCGCTCCCCATTGTCAGTTTTGCGATTCGCTTGAAGCCTTCCGCCGCCGCTTTGTTTTCGCCTAGTTCGGAACAGAGTTCCGCCGCCCTGAGAAAATTCGCCTGGACCGGCTCCAGTTCCACTATCCGGCCCAGCACCTGCAATGCGTCCTTTTTGTTATTGATTTTTGCCAGATCGCTCAAAGCCGATTCGTAGGCGCCGACTGCGAGTTTTTTGTTCGATCCCTCCAGCAATTGCCCGAAGCGAAATTTCTGCTCCCAGGTCGGGCTGCCATGCCGCGCCAACTTCTTGTACGTCAGGCTGGCGCGGGTAGCGTCTCCCGAATCTACTTGCCGTTCAAAGAGTTCGCCGAGCAACTGCACGGCATCGCGTCCCCGATTCTGGGATAAACACAGGTCCGCCGAAAGTTGTCGCACCGTATCGTTTCCTGGATCGTCCCGCAAGGCCAGCAGATATTCTTCGAGCGCCTCGGCAGCCTTCCCCTTTTGCAAAAGCTTCTCCGCGCGCTCGATGCGCCGGGCTAACTCGGCTCGCTCGACACGATTTGTGATCTCGGGCATGGGTCGGTTTCAGGTGCGGCTCCTTCGATTCTAGGAGGTGACTTCCGGGGCAGCAATCGGTTCGCGTCTGCAACGGATTACGAAAGTCACCGGCAACCGGGCTTCAATTCCCGTACGGACGTTGAAGTCTCTTTTCGCGCTCCCCGCGGCCGTTCTCCGCGAGCTCTGCGTTAAGGCTTTTCAAGTCTTTAGCCCTTGGGAGAATCTCTCCGTTTTTGATATCGTGCGGCATGCCTCTCGCCCCTGCCGGGAACGTTGTCGAGGAACAAAATCGAGAACAAGGCCTTCATCATCAGCTTACCGCCGGCCAGATGACAATGGTCGCCGTCGGAGGCTCCATCGGTACGGGGCTTCTGCTCGGCTCAGCCGCCGCGCTCGAGATCGCCGGACCCAGCGTAATCCTCAGCTATATCGTCGCGGCATTTATTGCGTACACGGTTGCCATGGCGCTGGGAGAGTTGGCGAGCGTCCATCCCGCGGCCGGATCATTCGGCGTTTACGGCGAAATTTATTTGAGCCCTTATCTCGGATTTCTTTGCCGAGCCGGATATTGGGCGTCGATCGCTTTCTCCATCGGTGCCGAACTGGTCGCCTCCGCCACCTACATGACTTACTGGCTTCCGGCGGTGCCCGGCGTGTTTTGGGTTTTCCTTTTTTCGGCGCTCCTACTGCTCGTCAACCTGCGCAGCGTAAGTTTGTTCGGACGCTTCGAGTTCTGGTTTGCGATGATCAAGTTCGCCACCATCGCCGCCTTCATCCTGGCCGGCGCCGCATTACTCGTGACCGGCCGCGTAGCCGCTCAATACACCGCGCAAGGCGGATTCCTGCCCAAAGGCCCGATCGCGCCTCTGCTCGCGGTCTTCCTCGCCATTTACGCATTCGGCGGCGTCGAAATGCTGGCCGTCACTACTGGCGAATCGCGCTCTCCGAAGGACATCCCCCGTGCCGCTCGCCTCACCTTCTTTCTGCTCGCCAGCGTTTATCTCGGCGCGATCGTGGTTCTTGTTGGCGTGATGCCCTGGAACCACGCTGGCGTCACCGAGAGCCCTTTCGTCAGCGTGCTCCGCACGGCCAAGATTCCTGCTGCAGCGTACTTCATGAATTTCGTCGTCCTCACTGCAGCCCTTTCCGGAGCCAATGCCAAACTCTACGTCGCTTCCCGTCTGCTGTTTTCCATGGGCCGTACCGGGTGGGCGCCTGCGGCGATGGGCAAATTGAATGCCTCCGGCTCGCCCCGTCTCGCTTTGCTCGTCTCTTCCTATGGAATCGTAACTGCACTCATCATCGAAAACTGGGCGCCGAAGCAGGCCTTCCTCTACATCATGGGAGCCGCATTCTCCGGCCTGTTTCTCTGCTGGGTCATATCGCTGGCGGCACATGTAAGCTTCCGCCGGCGGCTCACTCCGGAGCAGCTCACCGCCCTGCCCATGCGTTCTCCCCTGGGAATGTGGGGATCGATTCTCGGCTTCTTCCTGGCGTCGGCCACCATACTCCAGACCCTTCGCTCCTCGCGCGTAAACCAACTCGGCGGCCTCGCCTTCTTCGCAGCGCTCAGTATCGCCTACATTTTGCTGAAACGACACCGGCAGGCATAGCAAAAGCGTTCCTTCCGTCGTGTAACCCTGTGTCCTCTGTGGTTAAAACCTGCAAATACTTGCGTCCATCCAATTACCAACGTAAGCCCGCAACGCTGTTTTATGCTGCCAGCCGCTTTCCGCTCCAATAGCCTGAATCCGAGCGAACTTTACTCCACGAGCTGGGCCTTTGACCTTCTCTACATTCAGTCTCGCGACCTTGCTACTTCGATCCTCAGACAGCCGACCGATCGTCTGGTGCGTCATCGGATTCTTTGTCGGCATTTACCTATTTTTTCAAGGCTTCCGGTTGCTGCAGCGACGGCGGCTTATTCTCGACACGCCGGTTTCCAAGGTTCGCAGCGCTTCCCTTGGAATGGTTGAACTCAACGGCCTCGCCGCGGGCCCTTACACGATCGAGGCGCCCATTACTGAGCGCGATTGTTTCTACTACCGCACCGTGGCTTGGGAATGGAAGCAAAGCGGCAAGAACAAGCAGTGGGTGAAGGTGGCTGCCGAGAGTATGCACGTCCCGTTCTTTCTCGACGACAATACAGGCAAGGTCATGGTGGACCCGCGCGGCGCCGAACTCGATCTGCATCGCGACTTCCAGCAGGAATTCTGCGATTCGTTCTTCACCACGAAGCCGGAAGCACCTCCCAACGTTTTCGCCTTCCTGTCACGCCACGGCGTGAGCACCACCAACAAGATCAAAGTTGAAGAATTCTGCATCAAGCCGAAGAACGCTCTGTTTCTGCTGGGAACTCTAGACGAAAATCCAGGGCTGGAGCTTACTCCGCAGCCGATTCAAGATGAGGAGCACAATACGCTCACCTTTGGCAGGTCGCTTAGTGTCTCATTCAACTCAGGCGGCAGCGGATTAGGAAACGCTTTGTCGTTCGCGACTGGGGACAACCATGCTGACGACGACACATTCGAGAGGCGTTCGATAAGTGAGAGCCTGATGGGCGGCCGCACTCTCCAAAAATCCGTGCCCCCCACGAACGTAATTCACCTATCGCCAGCACCATCTCCAGCCCAAACCGGGGAGATGACACAGCAGCAAAAAATAGCGGCGGCGCTTTTGAAGGCTGGCATCTCAAACCCGGCCGCCTGGGCCACGGCCGGAGTTACACCGTCCTCAGTCGTCGTTCATAGCGACGCCCATGGCGAGGTTCGGACGGAACCAAACGGCTCTGCTCAAAACAACGGGGCGAACTGCGGTGCTCAAGTCGCACCGCAACCCGAAGCACAGCCCGACGGCTTCGATCCACATCCGCCGGTCGTCTTAATGAAAGGAAAAAATAATCCAACCTTTCTGATCTCCTGGCGCAGCCAGCGCGACCTCGCCAATTCGCTCGGCTGGAAGTGCACGCTCATGATCTGGGGCGGCCCCGCGCTCACCTTACTCTCTCTCTACGGCCTGCACACCCTCACACATTGGTTTTAGCAAGCTAAGGTCGGCGCACCAGCTTTCTAATCATCCCTGGTATCATTTGTGTTTACCGGCCCCGGCCAGCGCTGCACCCTCTAGTACAATGACGACGTGAGCAATGCCGTTCGGATCGGAATCCTCGGAGACTTCAACCCCGAATTCCGTTCTCACCACGCAATTAATGATGCCCTGCAGCATGCTGCCCGCAAGCTGGATTTTAAAACCGAATCTGAATGGATCCCAACGCCGTCGCTGACATCCGCGGGCGCAGAAAAAGTTCTCGAAAGCTTTGATGGCTTTTGGGCCTCCCCGGGGAGTCCCTACAAAAGCTTCGATGGCATGCTCAAAGGCATCGAGTTCGCCCGCCGCCGTGACTGGCCATTTCTCGGCACCTGCGGAGGCTTTCAGTACGCTCTGATCGAATTCGCCCGAAATGTTCTAGGCATCACGGACGCTGACAGCGCCGAAAACAATTCTGAATCAAAGAATGTCGTGATCTATCCCGTAGCCTGCGCCGTACCCGGCCGCAAAGGCAGCGCACCAAAGCTATCGGGAATGGTGCCCGAGATCAGGCTGCGCCCCGGCTCTTACCTGCAATCGTTTTACGGCAAGAACAAAGAAATCGTAACCGAAGAATTCTTCTGCAATTTCGAAGTCAATCCGGACTATGAATGGGCCACCATGGAAGCTGGCTTTCCGGTTGTTGCCCGCGGCGAGCAAGGAGAGATCCGCGCTATCGAATCGCCAACTCACCGTTTCTTTATCGCCACACTCTTCCAGCCGCAACTCTCGTCCACGGAGAAAAATCCGCATCCCGTGGTCCTGGCCTTCGTCCAGGCCGCAGCCGACTGGGGACGAAAAAAGCTCGACGACAGTGTGCTGGAATAATGCGAACCGAGATTCTCAAGACCACACCGCTGAGGCACAGACAAGAACAAGAACCCCGAATTGTCCTTGCCTTGCCTTTCCTTCTTTTCCTCTCCGCGCGCCTCTGTGGTGAAATGCTTTTTCCCAGTTACCAAAGTCGCTGCACCCGCCCGGCTCGTGTCTCCTCACCATGCGCATCTGGAGCCGACAAGGCTCTCTCGTTAGACTCATGCTGACTCACAAACATGGGCGCGGCAATTCGTTGTGCGCCTATCGGATCACCTCTGTTCTTGCACTAAGATCGCGCCCTGCGCGCATCGAGGAGCCGAACCAGCATGCCCGTGCAGTGGATCAACTCGTTTCGTTTTTCCTTTACCACTTTCGTCAGCTACATCCCACTCATCGCCACGGTGTTAACCTGCCTCTTCAGCGTGGTGCTCGCCCGCGCCACGCTGCGTTATGTGGAGTCGACCGACAAGGGGCTGGCCTTGGCGCGCGAAGAGTTCGAGCGTGAATGGACGCCAGACCTGCACATCAAACTCGAGCGCGTATCCAGCACCGAAGCTCAGGTTATCGTCACCAATCTGGCCAAGAGTTCCGTTCTCTTGCAACTGTTGCAGTTGCGCAAACTCTCACATGCCGTTCCCTTCGAGCGCTGCCGCTTGAACGATCCACTGGTCGGCGGCATGACCTGGACTCAGGAAATGGGCAAGCGCATCCTGGCCTGCACTGGAAAGGAATTCGAAGGCCCGATCGCAGCCTCGATGACCTTCTACTGTTCCGGACGAATGTTCCGCACCGATTGGTTTCGCTCGCACATACAGGTGCGTGACGGCCGCATTCACAAGCTTGAACCCAGCAATATGCCAGCCCGCCGCGTGCGAGTGCTTGAGCGCAAGGGCCCAGAACGGCGGCGGGAGTTCGTGCAAGACGTCACGGCCTCCAACGATTCAGACCGAAAACTGGACAATAACTTCTTAGTGACAGGGGCCGGAACTTGATTCTTCCCCACCGAAATATTCTAAAGTTCTAATCCTCGACTCGGACTTCGAGCTAAAGTTATCCTTGTCCCCGCCGATCACACCCTCATATGGTCAATTCAATCAGCAGCGCCCAAACCAGCCACGCCAACGAAGCCGTTAAATCAGCCGCACCCAAAGCTCAGCCGCAGCAGGCGCAGCAAAAGTCTGCTTCGCAACCTTCGGATACTGTTTCGCTAAAGAGCGCCGGGGACACTAATCACGACGGCGACAGCAAATAACCGCCACCAACCTGAAGCCCGTCAAACTGACGGGCTCAAAAACCAAGGGGGACGGCCACACTGCCGTCCCCCCTTTTAATTCGCGAAAAGATTTCGCGTTACGCCGCTTTGACGAAGCGCAGCGAAGCCGAATTCATGCAATAGCGCAGCCCCGTGGGCCGCGGACCGTCGTCGAATACATGCCCAAGGTGGGCATCGCACTCCTTGCACGAAACTGCAATTCGCTCCATGCCCAGCGTGCTGTCGCGGATCTCCCGCACATTCTCGGTCGCCAGTGGCTGCCAAAAGCTCGGCCAGCCTGTTCCCGAATCGAATTTCGTGGAAGAACTGAACAGCGCATTGTCGCAGCAGATGCAGCGATAAATCCCATTGTCATGCAGATTCCAATACTTCCCGGTGTAGGCGATTTCCGTATCCGCGTGCCGCGTGATCTCGAACACTCCTGAAGGAAGCTGCTTCCGCCACTCGTCCTCGCTCTTCACCACTTTCGCAATCTTCACTTTCCCCAGGCGCTGGCCAGCATCCGAGAATTGCACAATCGTCACTTCTCCCGGCTCCGACTTCGCTTCTGCGACCATCACATGAGGCTTGCGCCACGACCATAATAGAGCGCCACCCAGCGCCGCCCCCGCGCCCGCCAGAAAAACGCGCCGCCCTACATTCACTTCCTCTTTGCCATTCGTCTCAAACATAATTCCTCCGACTCGATTGCGTCGCACCAAATGCGAGGCAACCTTCCTACTTGCTATACAAATCCGGAAACTCTTTCTTCAAATTCGCCACCTTCGGCGCGTCGTTGAACATAATGTAAGGATTGTCCGGATGAATCTTCGCATAATTCTGGTGATATCCCTCCGCCGGATAAAACGCTTGCAGCGCCACCACCTGAGTCACAATCTTGTGCGGATAGACTTTCGCCTGCTCGAGTTGCGCAACGTAAGCGTCGGCAATCCGCTTCTGCTCATCGTTGCCGTAGAAAATCACCGACCGGTATTGCGTGCCCTCATCCGGCCCCTGCCGGTTCAACTCCGTCGGATCGTGCGCCACCGAGAAGAACACGCGCAGCAACTCTCCATAAGTCACCTGGGACGGATCGTAAACAATCTGCACTGACTCCGCGTGGCCCGTGCTGCCGCTGCTGACCTCCTCATAATCGGGATTCTTCAGCGACCCTCCCGAGTACCCCGAGGTCGCGCTGACCACCCCCTTCACATGCTGAAACACCGCCTGGATTCCCCAAAAACATCCCCCCGCGACCACCGCCGTCTCTTTTTTCGGAGCCGGAGCCTTCGCCTCATCCACCGCAGCAGCCGGCACAGCCGCTGCCGATCCACCTCCGGGCGTCCCACTCGCCAGTACCTCATTCCGCGCCCGCCACACCATCACTCCAGCCAGCACGGTCAAAATCATCGCCACCATCCGCAACGAGCCTGTCGTCATAAATCCGCCTCCTGGCCGCTTATCGCAACCGCCACACATTAGAGTTACGAGTTTAAAGGAAGTTTCGGATGTCGATTGTCACGGAACTCCTAGGGGGTTTGCCCATCCAGTGTGGGTCCTTTCCCTTTTGGCGACAGTCAGTTGTGAATCATCGGTCACGCTTGGTCGAGGGAATCATCCGCGAGGCTATCCCTGCGCTTGCGACGGAAAGAGCGGCACAGGTCAGCATCACCACCCGAAAGCCAAAGACGAATGCCCGGGCAATCGCGGAGTGGATCGCCGACGATGTGCTGGAATCCACACCGGAAGGAACTTCGAGCCCTCCGAGTTTGAACATGTTTGATTGAATCTCGCGGCGAACGGCGGATGACAAATCCAGAGTAGCAAGCGAATCTTGCAGCTTGCTGGCAAACGCCTTCACCATCACGATTCCCACGATCGCGATCGCGAGCACCCCTGCCACGCGCGCCACTGCATTGTTGATACCGGAGGCTGTTCCGGCGCGATCTGGCTCTACGGAGTCCATCACGACGGTGGTCAATGGAGCCACGCTGACTGCCAAACCCAAGCCCAAAACCAGAAAAGGCGCAAGGAACGACCGCCAGTAGGTAGCTCCAACCGAGGGCAAGGCAAACAGAATAAAACCAGCGGCAGCAATGAGTGGACCAACGATCAGCGGTGTTTTCTGGCCGTAGTGCGCAACCAGTCCGCCCGACCAGCGCGAAAGGGAAAACACCAGCAAAATTGTAGGTAGGGCAGTCGCGCCAGTCGCAGTAGCTGAGTAGCCTTGTACCTGGATCAAATTCATCGGAAACAGAAAGAAGAAAGTTCCAATCGCAGCATAGAGTAAGAGCGTCAATAAATTGGCTCCGCTGAAAGCGCGTGATCTGAAGAGCGAAAGCGGCACCATGGGCGCCGCCGCGCGCTTCTCAACCAAGATGAATAGAACCAACGAAGCAAAACCCACCACCAGGCTTCCGCTGACAAGAGGTTCGGTCCACCCAAGTGTTGCCGACTCGATGAATCCGATAACGAGCCCGGCAAGTCCGGCGGTTGCGACCACAACACCGAGCCAATCGATCTTTTGCGCTGACGATATGCGAGATTCCGGAACCTGCCACAACGAAATCGCGATTACAGCGGCCGCGAGTGGCACATTAATAAAGAATACCCAGTGCCAGGAGGCATGCTCGACTAACCATCCTCCAAGCACCGGACCCAGAGCCGTGGTGATGGCAGTGAAACCAGACCAGGTCCCAATTGCCTGGCCGCGAGATTTTTCATCGAAGGATGCGCTGATGATCGCAAGACTGCTGGGCACTAAGGCTGCTGCACCAATTCCCTGGACGCAGCGGAAGACCACGAGCCACAAAACATTCGAGGAAAAACCGCAGCCGACGGAGGCCACGGCAAACAGTCCCGTGCCCAGCAGAAACATCGAACGCCGCCCCAGCGAATCGCCGAGCGCACCACCGGCCAGGATCAGAGCAGAGAGGAATAGTCCGTAAGACTCGACCACCCACTGAACATCGACCACCGTCGCATTAAGACTGGATTGAAGCGCAGGCAGAGCCACATTGACCGCAGTCGAGTCAATGAACGCCATGCTGGACCCCAGGATGGTGGCCGCCAGCACCCAAGCCTGCGATTGGGGCCTACATGCGGAGCCATAAATCCCAGATCGGATTACGCCCGCGTCGCATGGCGGCTTCACTTTAGTGTGGATGCGAGTCTAGCGTGCATGGATTCCGGCATCCAGAATATACGACTGTTTTGTCACGCGGTTGGTCTCCTGAGATTGTTAGCAGCTCGAGGGTAGCTGTGGATTCTGCTTGACATTTCGCCTTATATTCGCCAACAATGGCGGCATGGCGATCACACGTAGGCAGCGCGAAGTATATGACTTCATCTCCCGCTTCGTGGCGGAGCATCAATACTCTCCGTCATTTGAGGAGATCGGCAACGGCCTGAAGCTCAACTCGCTGGCCACGGTACACAAGCACATCACGAATCTAGAGAAAAAAGGACTGCTCACGCGGGACTACAACCGCAGCCGCTCCATCGACCTGCTGCCGCCCAAGGGACGGCTCAAGCAATCGATGAGCGTGAACACGGGCGTGATCTTGCCGCTGCTGGGGCGCATCGCCGCCGGCCAGCCGATCGAAGCGATTGAGACTCCGGAGACGATTTCCCTGGCCGACTTTGTGCGCTCGAAAGAAGTATTCGTCCTCGAAGTGCGCGGCGATTCGATGCAGGATGAAGCTATCCTCGACGGCGACTACGTTTTGGTTGAGAAGTTGAAGACCGCGCACAATGGCGACATCGTGGTCGCGCTGGTTGATTCGAGCGACGCCACGCTGAAGCGCTTTTACCGCGATGGCGACAACATCCGCCTGCAGCCGTCGAACGTGAACATGAAGCCGATCATCGTTCCCGCGGCGTCAGTGGAAGTGCAGGGACGCGTAATTGGAGTGCTGAGGAAATATTAGCTGCTTAAGAGTCCACTACTCGCCGCGCCCGCTAAGGAGAAAGTTGTGACCAGTCATGCAATCGGAACTTTTGAAGTAAAGGTGACGCCCCAGGCAGGCGAAGGCGGTGTCGATGGAGGCATCGCAAGAATGTTGCTCGATAAGCAAATCCACGGCGACCTGGAAGGAACGAGCAAGGGACAGATGCTGGCGATGGGCACCGCGAAAGGCTCGGGTGGATATGTTGCGATGGAGAAAATCACTGGAACGCTGAAAGGCTGTAGTGGCAGCTTCGTCCTGCAGCACGGCGGCACCATGAGAGGCGGCGAACCGCAACTCAGCGTCACGGTTGTCCCGGACACGGGAACCGGCGAACTGGCTGGTCTTGCGGGAACTTTCACCATCACGATCGACGCCGGAAAACATTCCTATGACTTCGAATACAGCTTACCGGGAGACCATGAAGGACTGGTTTGAAACAATGAAAGCCCGGGACAAGTCCCGGGCTTTCATTATTGTCTGAAGAATATGTCGCGTATCAATCTATCCGGCTATCCGGCTCGCTGGGCGAGATTACGCGACGACATCTTTCGCGACGTGCTTATCAATAGCCTGCGCGATGGCGTCCTTGGGACGATAACCGACCAGTTGTTCCACCACTTGCCCGCCCTTGAAAACCAGCAAAGTCGGAATGCCGGTAACCTTATAGCGCATCGGTGTGGAGCTGTTGGCGTCGACATCCATCTTGCCAACTTTGAGTTTGCCTTGGTAGTCCTTGGCCAGCTCGTCAACGATGGGAGCGAGAGCGCGGCAGGGGCCGCACCACGTCGCCCAGAAGTCCACCAGCACGGGCTTGTCTGATTTCAAAACGTCGGCGTCGAAGTTTGCATCGGTTACTTCGACGATTCCATTACCTGCCATTGTAGTTCTCCTCGTTGTGACGTCGCTCTGTCGGCGGACGCTTCGTGTTTCAGAAACAACGAGCAGTCGTAGCCGGTCCCGGCGATCTATGATTGCTTCCTAAAGTGGTACAACCACTCTATCGTATCACCGCTATTCGATGCGTGGGGGAAAGCGGAAGTCGCAAAAACAGGGTGAGGCCCTAACACGCTCGAAAAGGTACGGGACGGCTAAAAACCAGGGCGAAGGCAATAAAAAAGCGCCCTAGACTTTCTAGTCCAAGACGCCCCGGCAGCCCTCCCCCAGAACTGCCAAACCACAAATGGATGGTAATGAACTACTTATTCTGGGTAAACGTCACTTTGGTAACGGAAATTCTCCGTCGCCAAGCGGGGCGGAAGGAAATGCTTTTGAGGCAACGCCCGATCTGCGGGAATTAGGGTTGCAGGCTCCAGGTTTGGCCGTTGTCGGCGGTGATCCAGACCTCGCCGTAGGAAGTTGCGATCCTGCCGTGTTGAGGGTCAGAGAATTCGACGACCGTTATGTCTCCCGTGAGCACTGTGGACGCCGAAGACGGGAGGACGCGCACCCAATGAGCTCCTGAGTCGGTCGAATGGTAGAGAATCGCCCCGGAGCCACCAGCCCAAACTTCGGAGCCCAAAGCCGTCACCGCGCGGAAGACCATCCTCGGCTGTGCTATCTCGTTCCGAACCTTCTTCTCATCAACCTTCTTATCGGCCCTCTCATCGGCGCCAACGAGACTCCCTTTCGAGGCGCTGGCCTCCGCAATGCTGTTCACATTGACGTCCTCCCAGGTATTGCCTGCGTCGAAGGACCGCTGCAAGACGCCGGATGAACTGATGGTCCAGCTCGGAGAAGCGGACAACACTGCAGAGGAAGTCTGTAGAGAAGAAATACTAGAAGGCTCAAGCGCCTGCCCGGAAGCACCGCCGGGCGTAGCTTCTAACGACGTCGGAGCCTTGGCCTTTACTACGTCTGAATTTGTGGCAGACCTGTTTTGCGATGGCAGCTCCTTCTGATTTTGAATGAGCTGGTCCGAAATCCGGCTCTGTGCGGTCGTGGTTGCAGCATCTGCGTTTTGCGCTTCGACCATTTGTGAAGAAGGCGGGACCGCAGACTGCGGACCACTGCGCGGCGGCGAAGTCCGGGCCGCGGACGCCGCTGTCACTCCTTTTCCGCCTTTTGCGGGCGCAAAACCAGAACCTGCAAAGTGGCCAACTGCGCCTCCCAAAGCTGGACCTCCCCAAGCTCCACCAGGCGTGGGATACGATCTCGGGGTGGCGCTCATCGATCCAACTGACTTGCCAGCTGACAACTTGTTCTCAGGGTTCGGCGACGCCTTCTCTCGAGCCTGCGCTGGTCTTCCCGCCATTTGCGGAAGGACATCTTGATGACGGAACGACCCGGGGGAGGGCTGAAAACGTTGCGCTGTCGCGACCGTTTCGTTCCGCGCTGTAAGAGTGGGGGCCAGCGTCTCACTCTTCAGGGGGTGATGCCGGTACTGCACCATTCCGATCGACGCGACAGCAATAATTCCCGCCGCCACGATTCCCCATCGAAGAACGGGCCAGTTGAACCAGTGATTGCGAATGCGGGCGCTTGATGTGGCGATGGCAACAACTTCAGTGACGGGGAGGGCCAACGTTACAATTTCGCGGCAGTCAGTGCACTGGGCAAGATGCTCAAACACCCGCGCGCGCTCCGAATCCGCCAGCGAATGCTCGACAAAAGCTGTGAGCAGGTCGGCCTCGGGATGCGCTTCCGCAACTCCATCCTCCTGCAAGCGGTCTTCCCTCAAGCGATCCAGCACGATTTTTGGCAGCTCCTGCATTTGTGACTTCTGGTTCAGTTTCTAGTTTCCGGTTTCCAGTTTTTCGCTTTTTGGCGCTACTTGCTGCTGGAAATGTATTCCGCCCCGCTCTCCTGAGAACGTTGCCCCCTGGTTTTCTTGCGTCAGACTGGCACGAATATCTATCCGCAGATCCCGCACGTCCACCTCCAAAGCCTCTTCGGCCTGACGGCGAGCCATGCCCTGCTGCATCATGCCTGCCACAATTTTCTTACGCAGCAACTTGGCCAGCTTGTCCACCTTGCGGCTAATGGTGGATTCATGCACTCCCAACATACGGGCGACCTCGGCTAAGGTGCGCCCGTCGAGATAATACGCGGCCAGCACCAGGCGGTCTTCGCTGGCTAGCGCCGCTAATGCCGCGTCGGTCGCGGATTCCAGGCGTGAATCTGCGGGAGGGACCGGCTCCGGCTCAGGAGCAGCGAACTGTATACCTTCTTCGTTCTCTTCGTCGAGGCTTACCAGGCGCCTGGTGCGACGGTAGCGATTCACGAATTCCTGCGCCAGCACCGTGCGCAGCCAGCCCTCGAGCGATCCCCGGCCCGTGAAAGAGGCAAGTTTCGAAACCCGCTCGTCCCTGCGCGTAGTGGTGCCGTAGAGCTCGGCATAGAGGCTGTCGGCGAGGTCGCGGGCGGCTGAATCCTCCCGCGCGATGCGCAATGCGGACTGATAAAGTTTCTCGCGATAGCGGGTTAGAAACAGTTCCCATGCAGGGTCGCTGCCTGCGGCGCAAGCGCGGGCGAGCGCGAGCTCTTCGACGCGCAGGGTTAGAAGAAAGGTGCGAGCCTCCGACTTATTGACGCCGCTGGGAAGATATTTCGCCGCTACTTCACAGAGGATCGCAGAGAAATTCTCGCGCGTGAGGCCGAATTTTTCGCAGCCACTTGTCCGATGCAGCTCGGCGAGTAACTCGCTGACTGCCGATTGCACCGCGGCGGAGATTGGCTTTGCGGAGCTCATCCGGAAGAACAAACATTACAGCCACTACACGATGCTATCAATTGATTAGACGCTCGTAACATTAATTTCGGGTCCCACCTAAACATTAATTTCGTCCGCAAGGCCAGACCTTCCTTTCGTTCTTCCCCCGAGTTGAGATGGGTGGTGCCCCATCGGCACGCCCCGTTGGCCGGGGGGACAGCATCTTGGGAACGAACGTGCCTTTTCGCAACCCGAGCAAAAAAGCGGGGGAAGGCCGTACGGCCTTCCCCCTTCTCTTGCTCAGCTCCCGCGGGTCCTATTCAAGGAAACAGGTGGTTCCCGCGCAGACGCAAGGCCGGGCGCAGTGGTGATTGGTGCAAGGGGCGCCCGCGCAAGCCTGCGGCGGTTGCACTTTCTGTGCCTGAAGTTGAACTACCGATCCGAGCCCCGCGAGTGCCATGATCCCAAGTACTGCCCATAGGGCTGTCGGCCGCGTAATTTGCAGAACGAGTCTTTTCATACTTCCTCCATTACCTTCGGGAATTCTCCGGGAGCCATAAACTGGAACCCAGATACGCTAGAAGGCCCGCATTAGTTTTCTTCGCGAACTACTATCTAGGAAATCTCAAACTACATCACAAGAAGGTGCCCATGATCATTAGCGGGCTTCCAAACCCTTCATCGACAAGGATTGACTGCCGAGGATGCGGTCGACTTCAAGCTCGGGCTTACCTCGAAGCTCTCCGGTCCACACCCACTGAACTTTCGCGTCCGCGTCGATGACAATCGTTTGCGGCGTATACCGAAAGTTGTATGACAGGATGCTGCTTGGATCGGCTTGGGCAATCACGGGGTAACCTGTGAGCCCGTGCCGGTCGATGTACTCTTGTGCGAGGCTCGGAGCTAGATTCACACCAACGACTCGAGCCCCCTCCTTGTAGGCGGTGCGAAGAGTTCGTTCCCAGTTAGGCCAGTTCGCGTCGCAGACGCTGCAATCCGGCGAGAATACAAGCATGATGGTCTTTTTCCTGTCCTGGCCGTAGGCGATCACGAGTGGATCGCCATGCGGATCCTTGCCGGATATCGGAGGAGCCGTGACCCCAGGCTGGAGCTCGAGTTGGCTCCTGGCGGACTGCAATCCTGCCTGTAGATCCCTGTTCCGCCGGATCAACAGCACGTTGGCAGTTGTAAGGAAAACCGCGAGACCAAGAAATGCAAGCACAAGGGATCCTCTGATCTGAATCGCTCTGGTTGCAATCTGGCTGTCACGGCCTGGGGAAGGGGCGTCGGGGCTCTGCTGCATCTCAACCTCCGAGCTTGTGGAATATCGACAGTGTAGCCCGCCAAGGCCGCCAAAACATCCATAGGTGGATTTTGTTACGAATTCGGAACAGATATTTGAAATGCCCGAAGGTAAGTAATCTTAGGCACTTGCAGAGGCGTGAAACGACAAAGGTCTCGACAACAACTGTAAATGCAGAGGGCGCCTTAGGGAACATTCCGCAACTGGTTTTTTCCAGCTGGCTTCGTTGCCCCCATTGCAAGAGAGAGCACGACGGCCCTCGTGCTCGATGCTACCAATCCACTGGATGCCTGTAAGGTTAATTTTATTCCGCAAGCCCTGATTTTCATTTCGTTCTTCGGGCGGAGTGAAGACCGTGTTGAGGTGAGCGGTTGGACGTAGTTTGGCATCGGGAGAGCTGCTATTTACGGCCTCCTTCAGCCGGACACGCCGGCCGCCATGAAGGAGGAGAGTTATGCGTCCGAGAGTGCTTGTAACGGTGATCGCGATGTGGGGCGTGGCTGGCATTGTCGGTCTGGGCCTGAGGCCGCTGCACGCCGGGCAGCAGCCTTCCGCCTCCGGTTATAAGGTGCTGGATCCGATCCGGCACGGAGGTCTCACAGTATTTCCCGTTGTGGCTCCCAGGTCCTACCCTACTGGCGAATTTCTCACGTTGGATGAAGGTTTGCGCTCAGGAGAAGTTGTCGTCACCGAATATGGAAACGTTCGCGGACTCTTGCGGCGACACAATACCCCGGCGCTGCAGCACGACAGCGCGGAGGTGAACCGACTGGTGCTGATCAACAATTCGAAGCGTCCGCTATTACTCTTGGCGGGCGAGATTGTTGCCGGAGGCAAGCAGGACCGCGTGATCGGCAAAGATCGCATTGTGCCGGCGGAGAGCGATCCTGTTGATCTGAGTGTGTTCTGTGTCGAGCCCGGGCGGTGGGTCGCGTCCAGCGAGCACTTCGGAGCGTCAGGAACAACGTACGCGTCGGGAAGTACGGGCGGTGCCGGCGGCACTGTTGGCGGCACGCTCATGGCCCAGCCCTCGGTGCGAGCCAAGGCGATGGCCGACAAAGATCAGAACCAGGTTTGGGCAGAGGTCAGAAAGCAACAGCAATCGATCAGCGAAGAGGTTGCAGTATCTGCGCCGAGCGCAGCGGGCGCGCTGACATCAACCAGCTCATATGCACGCGTGATGGAGAATAAAGATGTGAAAGAGAAGGTGGACGAGGTCGCCAAGCCGATCGAACTGAACTATCAGAGCTTGATTCAGCAATTGCGCGATCGCAAGGCAGTCGGAGTGGTGGTTGCGGTGAACGGGCGCATCATCTGGTCCGATATTTTTGCCAGCACGGAGTTGCTGGAAAAATATTGGCCAAAGCTGGTGCGCTCATACGCCTCGGAAGCGGTGGTGACGCGCGCAAAAGGCGGCGAGGCGTCCCTGGAACAGGCTCAGGCGTTTCTGGCGAACATGGGCGGCCGCAAGGAGACAATTGAAATTGAGCCGGGCATCTACCGTCACAGCGAGGTTGACGGAGATGGATTCAAGGCGTTCGCCCTGACTTCGCTGCTTCCGAAGACGGGATTCGAAGTTCACGTGGCGAAGATGGCGGAATGAAACCAGCTCACGGCCCAGTGGTCAGCTTTTAGTGTCCGAAGGTTCCACTGGCCACTGATCGCTGGCCACTGATCAGTGATCACTGACCGCTCACCACCGCTGTCCGGTACCACTCTCTCCATGAGCCAGAGTCGTTCGGCAGACGCTGTCCAGTGATGTCGGAGAGTGCCTGAAACGCCCACGCGTGGGTTTGAGCGTCGAGCGCGGGATCGTCAGAATAGATGATCAGTTGCGGCACTGCAGTGAGCCGGCGCTCGTGAGTCAACATGCCGGATTGGGCAAGACTGCAGGCAGCGCTTTCGCGCACCAGCGGAGACGGATCGTTGTGCATGGCCTCAAGGAGCGGTGCTATGGTTGAACTCGTCCCCACCAGCGCGAGGCCTTCGACGGCCCAACGGCGAACGTCTTCATCACTATCATGCAGTTCGCGATCCGTTGCCGAGCCCCTGCCTGAGCCGTGCAAGTGCGCGGTCAATACCTGAACCACACGATCGGTCTCGACTCCCCGGTTCCCCAGCAGGCCAAGAGTCCACATCGCCCAAATTCTTTCTTTGTGATTGTAGGCGTCGGCCTGCCGCACCAGGGCATCGACGGTCGAATCGTTCTTCTTCAAACCGTAAGCTGCGAGCTGCACTTCAATGGCGGAAGTCCGCACATTCTCATCGTCGGAATTGAGCGCAGCCGTGGTGAGTTGGCTCAACTGCGGATTCCACTCGAGCTTGCCGCGCCAGCCTTCAATGCGGGCCTGAATCTGCGCTACGGTCTGGGCTTCGGTTTGGGCCCTGCTCCGCCCTTCATTCTGATTTGCGGCTCCCTCAGCGCGGCTTACCGCGAGGGTGAGCAGAATCTCCGCTTGCTGCTGCGGCTTCTCATGATCGAGTTCGCGCTCCGACAACGCTGGGGAGGAGACCATGGAACTTCTTTGCCTCGTTGAGACTGGTGCTGTCTTCTTCCAAGCAAAGAGTGAACCTGTGTTAGCCGAGGCTACCAGCGCAGCTACCACTCCGCCCATCATGGCTATTAAGGGAAGCAAGAACGAGCGTCCGGTTGCTCGTCGTGAAGGATTGGAAGCATCGCCGACTGAAGGCGTTGGCGGAGACCTGACTTCGGAAGGCTCAAAATCCGGGTTAGGACCGAGCGTACCGTAGTCCGGCGTGGGTTGCAGGCGCGCGTCGTGAACCTGCAAAATCCCGTTCTGCGCTGGCTGGGACGCATCTTGCGGGAAAACGTTCGGCCCCGTCGGCCTCCGGCGAAATACATTCATAGCTAAAAGTCTAGGAGCCGCACCGAATGGGGTAAAGTTACTTCTGGGGCTTGCCCTCAGTGAAGTTGATTGCGACGGCCACCTGCGGAGCGAAATTGGCATCCGAGTAGACGCTGGGGCAGTGAGAGCGAGGCAGTGAGAGCGAGGCAGTGAGAGCGAGGCAGTGAGAGCGAGGCAGTGAGAGCGAGGCAGTGAGAGCGAGGCAGTGAGAGCGAGAAAGATGCGGAGGAAGAATGCCCAAAGAAAAGACCACGCGTAGATGGTTCTACTCGATCTTTATGCTCGCCGTAGTTGGGGCTTTAGCTGCGGCCGCCCCCGGCTACAAGTTAGTGAACACTTATAAGGTAGGTGGGGACGGCGGGTGGGACTATTTGACTGCAGACGCGGCCGCGCGTCGTCTTTATATTTCCCGGGCGACCCACGTCTTGGTCCTCGATCTGGATTCCGGCAAGACGGTCGGAGACATTGCGGATACTCCGGGCGTCCATGGCATCGCGCTCGCGCCGGAGCTCGGGCGCGGATTCATCAGCAACGGGCGCGAAGGTACCGTCAGCATTTTTGATCTCAAGACGCTCGCGACCAGCAGCAAAGTGAAGGTGGGAGACAATCCGGATGCGATTCTTTATGATCCCGCGACCAAGCGGGTTTTCACCTTCAACGGCAAGAGCCAGGATTCGACTGCTATCGACGCCACGAATGGCACCGTGCTGGGAACGATCAAATTGGATGGTAAGCCCGAGTTTGCCGCAAGCGACGGCAAGGGCGAGCTTTTCGTGAACATCGAAGACAAGAGTGAGTTGACCGCGATCAACGCCAACAAACTTGAGGTCATGACAAAATGGCCGCTCGCGCCTTGCCAGGAGCCGAGCGGGCTCTCCATGGACAAGAAGAACCGGCGGTTGTTTGTTGGGTGCGATAACAAGATGATGGCTGTGGTGAACGCAGACACTGGCAAAGTGCTGGCGACGCCGGCGATTGGCGAAGGCGTGGACGCGACTGCCTTCGACGACGGAACCGGCCTGGCATTCGCTTCATGCGGCGAAGGCATGCTGACTGTGGTTCGGGAAGACTCGCCGGACCAATTCAGCGTGGCGGAAAGTGTTCCGACGCAGCAGGGTGCGCGTACCATGGCGCTGGATTCTAAAACGCACAACGTTTATGTAGTGACAGCGAAATTCGGTCCGCCTCCAGCGGCGACCACAGACAATCCGCATCCTCGCCGCAGCATTCTGCCTGATAGTTTCGTGGTTCTCGTTCTCGGCAAATGAAACGGCCTTTGGGATACTGGCGCGCTATTCTTTGGCTCGGGCTGGCGGTTGCACTGCTCTTGAGTTGCACCGTGGAGACGTGTGCGGCTTACTCCGTACTCACCCACGAAGAGATCGTGGATCTGGTATGGAAGGACAACTTAATTCCCCTCCTGAAGAAACGCTTCCCAGCCGCCACCGACGATGATTTGAAGAAAGCCCATGCGTTCGCCTACGGAGGCTCCCTCGTACAGGACATGGGCTACTATCCGTTCGGCAGCAAATACTTCAGCGACCTGACACACTACGTGCGCAGTGGCGACTTCGTGGTGGGCCTAATCGAGGAATCGTCAGACCTTGACGAGTATGCGTTCGCCCTGGGCGCTCTGGCTCATTATTCCGCTGACAATTGCGGACATCCCACTATCAACCAGGCGGTCGCAATCGAATTTCCCAAGCTCAGGAAGAAGTATGGCGACGTGGTGACCTACGAGGAAGACCCGAAAGCCCACATCCGCACGGAATTCGGCTTCGACGTAACCCAGGTTGCGAAAAATCGCTATACCTCCGACCGCTACCATGACTTCATCGGCTTCGAGATTGCAAAGCCCGTGCTGGAGCGGGCGTTTCAGGATACCTACGGCATTCCTTTAAACGAGGTCCTTACGAAAGAGGATCTGGCCTTCGGAACTTTCCGCCGCGCCATCAGCCAGGTAGTCCCGGAAATGACTCGCGTGGCTCTGGTCGCGCGCCGCCAGGAGATCGTCAAGGAGACACCGAACTTTCGCGCTCGCGAGTTCCGCTATTATCTCTCGCGTACGAGCTATCAAAGGGAATGGGGCAAAGGCTACCGGCGTCCCGGCTTTGGAACGCGGGTGCTGGCGTTTTTCCTTCGGTTCGTGCCGAAAATAGGTCCCTTCAAGGCGCTCGCCTTCAAAATTCCGAATCAAAAAACAGAGGACCTCTATATCAGGAGTGTCGATCTGACGGTGGAGGACTATAAGAAACTTCTTCACGAAACAGAGGAGGGCACTCCGCACCTGACGAATACCGATTTCGACACTGGACACGACACGCGTGCCGGCGAGTATGCACTGACGGACAAGGCCTACGCCCATCTGCTGGATCAGTTGGCGCAACACAACTTCGACCAAATCACTCCCGATCTGCGCAGCAATATTCTTGCCTTCTATTCCAACCCCAATGCTCCACTTGCGACCAAGAAGAATCCGAAAGAATGGCAGAAAAACCAGGACGAACTGGAAAAACTTCGCGCCTTGCCGGATTCTTCACCGGCGGCAAACAAAACGACTTCGCGGATGATTCGGGACGATGCCGAGGCCCCTGGAAACTTGGAGTCGAATTCCGCGAACCCTGTCGTTAAACCCTGAGCATCTATTCCAAAAGAGTCATGTTCGAAGGACATGTTCGAACGACCGTTCGGTTGTCAAATTGTTTCTTCACATTTATGATCTCAACACTTTAATGCTGCCCACTCGCCAGTTTCAGGGAGCGTTCTAATTGTTGTCAGGGGCTGTGAGGATCTGAAAATGACGGTAGTGGACGACAGGTTTTTCCATGCGCGGGTCACGCAGCGCGTCGACTTCGCGCCTGATCTCTGGAGGTTCCGCATCCAGGCGGGAGGGCAGTTCACCTTCGTTCCGGGACAGTACGCGACGCTGGGCGTGGAACATGACGGCAAGCGGACGGAGCGTCCCTACTCGATTGCCTCTGCGCCTTTTGAAAATGAGATCGAGTTTTTCTTTGAACTCGTGCCCGAAGGAGCGCTCACCCCTCGTCTCTACAAGCTGCAGCCCGGCGACGAATTGCTGATGCGCAAAATTCCGAAGGGCAAATTCACGTTGGATACGGAAAGTGGCCGGAAGCATCACCTGCTGGTTTCGACCGTCACCGGAGTGGCTCCATTCGTCAGCTTCGTGCGCACACTGTCCAGAGACTGGAAAGAAGGTCGCTTCGACGGCAGCCACCAGTTGTATCTGCTCAACGGCGCCAGCCGCCCTTGGGAGTTCGGCTACAAAGAAGAGTTGAACCGCTTCGATGCTGAGTTGCCCTGGTTCAAGTACGTGCCCACGGTGAGCCGTCCGTGGGATCATGCCGACTGGCCGGGTGAAATCGGCCGGGCCGACGATATTCTGCGCAAATATGCCGATCACTGGGAACTCGATGCCACGAATACGACTGCGTATTTGTGTGGCCATCCTGACATGATCGCAAACAGCAAGGCGATCCTGAAGCGGCGCGGCTTCGTCGACCGCACGGCGATCAAGGAAGAGATTTACTGGATTCCACCGAAGTAGCGTCTAGTGCCGGGCAAACTCCGCAAATTATGTTTCCGCTGGCGCGAAGATCACCAGCACCGCCAGCTCTTCTGTGATGTCGTGGAAGCGATGCTCGACTTCCGCTGCGACGAAGATCACGTTGCCAGCGGAAACTTCGCGGTCTTCCGCGGCAACTTCAAAACGTGCCCGCCCTCGAATCACATAATAGATTTCATCCTCGTGATGCGGCTTCTGCTGGTCGGTCGCTCCAGCGGCCAGAACGTACACTCCGGCGCTCATCGACGGAACGCGCAGGAACTCTTGGTACGGCTTGCCGCTCCGGGTGCGCTGCTCCTCAATCTCCTCGACGCGGGCCAATAATGTTTTCACGCCAGGATGCCTCCGAAAATGAGGTCGGTAAACTGTGGAATCAGATCGGGCGCCTGCAAGTCGCCCTCTGGTTTGTACCACTGATAAATCCAGTTGATCATGCCCAGCAGGGCGAAAGCCGCGGCGCGCGGGCTGACTTTCGCTTTCGCGTGATGAGGCTTGTTGTGATTTCCCTGAGCTTTCTCTTGGACTTCCTTCATCAGGTTTTCGAGGAAGTGGACGTAATCTTTTTTGCGCGAGTTGATGCGCTTGCGCAGCGACGGCGGCAGGGGATGGTTCTCGTGCAGCATCACCGTAATCTCGCGATCGCGGGGGCTGAGCACGACTTCGATGTGCAAACGAATCAGCGCTCGCAGCCGATCGCCTGGGTCGGCGATGCTACGCACCGGCTTGAGCACGCGCTCCTCGGTGATCTCCATGGCGTGGTTCATAATCTCGTACAGGATTTCGTCTTTGCTCTGGAAGTGGTGGTAGAGGCCTCCCTTGCTCAGCTTGAGCGCGGCCGCCACATCGTTCATCGATGTCGCGTCGTATCCGCGCTGCTGAAACAGGCGTGCGGCGGTGCGCAGAATTTCCTGCCGGGAGTCGACCACGGTCTCGCGGGCCATCGGGTGACATGGTAAAGCGTTGCGGGCGGGAATGCCAACAGCAGTGGCTGGTGGCAAGTGCTCAGTGGCGGCCCGTGCTGACCGCTACGTGCCACTGACTGTTGGCGATCTTAAGCGGATGAAGCGGACGCCGCAGGCAAAAATCATGCGCCTGGCCATGGCATTAACGCAGGAGGAATTCGCTGTCCGCGACCCATCCGCATCGGCACTCTTAGGGACTGGGAGCAAGGCCGCCCGCAGCCGGACCGACCAACCCAAGCTTATTTAAAGATCATCTTTTGAGGATCATCGCCTGCGAGTCGGAGTGCGTGGAGCGGCTGTTGAATCCGAAGCGGCAGTAACCCGATTGTTCCTTGGCGCGGTTCGTGATATGGATCGTCTTCGTTCTGGAAGTGGCGCTGTAGCCGCGCTGCCGAAACAGCCGTGCAGCAAATACCAATATCACACTATCGTACTGAACGCCCTCCAATGGGGGTCGAGGCTAAAACCCCTGTCCCACCCTCACGGGACCAGACCGAAGATGACGCCATCGTCGGCAGAGCCGCCCGCCGGGGTCGCACCATAAAGGGTCGATCTGCTAGGCAGGTGGAATGTCAGGCCACCAAAGAACTCGCTCCCACCGTCGTGGGCGGGGGAGGGGAAATCGAAGAGCGTGGTTTCGGTCCATGACCCTCCAGCCTCGGTTGGTGGCGAAAGCTCGAAGACTGTGTTGGTTATCGTCGTGCCGAAAAGATTGCCATCGTTGTCGCGAACAAGCGGAGCGTAAGGCAACTTGCCGTCGGTGGCGCCCTGGAAGCTATAGAGTACGGCTTCCGTCCAGGCGCCGCCGGTTTCGGATGGCGGGGAGAGTTCGAAAACCGTGCCATCACCATCAAAGGCCGGGTTGTTCACTCCCCCATCCACGGTCGTGCCATAGAGGTTGCCAGCAGTGTCAATAATTACGCCTGAGTACGGAGCGGCGCCATCGGGAATGCCCTGAAAAGCGTAAAGCACCTTCTCGGTCCAGGTGCCGCTGCGCGTGGCCGGACGCACTAATTCGAAGACGGTGCCATGGTTGGCAGATCCGCCACCGTCGGTGATGCCGTAGAGGTTGCCAGCCTTATCGAAGTTAAGTGTGCCGATGGGCAGTAAACCGTCGGGCTGTCCTTTGAAGACGTAGAGCTGCCTGTAAGTCCACGCGCCACCCTCGGCAGCGGGCGGAGTCAACTGGGAGACTGCACCGAGACCTGAGCCTCCCGCCGGCTCTTCGAAATAGACGTCCCCGAGCTTGTCGACAACGGGGTAAACCGCATAGCCGTTATTGCTGAAGGTTAGATTGTGAATGACGCTGAAAGTCCAGGCCCCGCCCGAGGCCGGCGGCTTCAATTGGAACACGGTGCCGGCGCCGCCCGAGCCCCCCGTGACCGTTGTGCCATAGAGATCTCCGGCCTCATCGAAAGCGAGACCGCCCACAGGCTGTAGGCCATCAACTGGCCCGGCGAAGGCGTAGAGAATCTTTTCGGTCCAATGACCGCCGGCTGCCGGCGGCGTGACCTCAAAAACGGTGCCGCAGCCTTCAGGAGCCCCGTGTCTTAATCCGCAACTTGCGCTTCCGCCGCCTAAAGTTGTGGTGCCATAGAGATTGCCGGCCTTGTCTGCCAATAATGTGGCGTTGGGCTCCGCTCCGTCGTCGCCGCTTTTGAAGTTGTGAATCACAAACTCAGTCTGGCTGAACGCGAATGAACTAGTAAGGGTAGCGACAAGTATCATTGCCGCGAATCCGCTCAGAGGAAGGGAGGGTGAGAATCCTTTGCGCCGCATGGAAAGTACTCCTCAAGGAATTAACCTTGTGTCAAGGTGTGGACTCAGAGGCGACTAACGGAGGCAGGCCTTCGGGGAAGGCGAAACCAGTGTAATCCGCCGGATCGTCTGGCGCAATTGATAGTTTCTTGAACTGGTTTCTTGGCGAACCAGTCCTCAAAATGCGCCCCCAGACTTCCCGCTTGACATGAGCTGCCCGCACAGGTAGCATCCCTATACCGACCGACCGGTCGGTTTGCACAAAGGAGCTCACCCAGTGGCCACCATTTTCTACGAACACGACGCGAATCCCAATGCCCTGAAGGGCAAAACCATCGCCATCCTGGGCTACGGCAGCCAGGGACATGCGCAGGCGCAGAATTTGCGCGACAGCGGTTTCAAGGTGATTGTGGGACTGGAGCCGAACCGTCCGAGCGCGCAGCAGGCGCGGGCCGATGGCATGGTCGTGGTGGCGCCGGATGAGGCGGCCAAGCGCGCCGACTGGATCCACGTGCTGACGCCCGATGAGACGCAGGCGGCGGTGTATGCGCAGTACATCCAGCCGTATCTCCATCCGGGAAAGATTTTGGGCTTCTCGCATGGCTTTAGCATTCATTTCAAAACCATTGTCCCGCCGACAGATGTGGACGTGGTGATGATTGCGCCGAAGTCGCCGGGACACCTGCTGAGGCGGGTTTATGCCGAAGGGCGCGGCGTACCGTCACTGATTGCCGTGAGTCAGGACGCAAGCAAGCGGGCGCACGAATATGCGCTAGCCTACGCGCATGGGATTGGGTCAACGCGCGCTGGCGTGCTGCAAACCACATTTAAAGAAGAGACGGAGAGCGATCTGTTTGGCGAGCAGGCGGTGCTTTGCGGAGGGTTGACGTCGCTGATCAAGAAGGGATTCGAGACGCTGGTGGAGGCTGGGTACGCGCCGGAGATCGCTTATTTCGAGTGTTTGCACGAGATGAAACTGATTGTTGATCTGATCTACGAAGGCGGCCTGGGACGGATGCGGTACTCAATTTCGAATACGGCCGAATATGGCGATCTGACGCGCGGCGAAAAAGTTGTGGGCGATGCGACGCGGGCTGCGATGAAGAAGACTCTGGCCGACATTCAGGATGGTACGTTTGCGCGGGAGTGGATCAAAGAGAACAAGGACGGCGGATATCACTTCACCGAGTTGCGCCATCAGGAACAGCAGCATCCGATCGAGATTGTTGGAGCCCAGTTGCGCGGGATGATGAGCTGGCTGCCCGGCAAGGATGGGAAGAAGCCGGCGGAGGCCCCGAAGGCCGCCGAAGGCACGACACCCGAGATTAAACAGGCGGTCAATGCTTAAGGGAGCCGACATCGTTTTACGGTGCATGCGGGCCGAAGGAGTGGACTTGGTGTTCGGGTATCCCGGCGGCGCGATCATGCCGTTGTATGACGCTCTGGATGGAAGCGGAGTGCGGCATGTGCTCACGCGGCACGAGCAGGGCGCGGCGTTTGCGGCTTCGGGTTACGCGCGGGTGACCGGAAAGGTTGGCGTGGCCATGGCGACGAGTGGGCCGGGCGCAACCAACCTGGTGACCGGCATCGCGGACGCAAAAATGGATTCGGTGCCGCTGGTCTGCATCACCGGGCAAGTGCGGACGGCGATGATCGGAACCGATGCGTTTCAAGAGACGGATGTTTTCGGGGTGACGCTTTCACTCACTAAGTGGAGCCGGCTGGTGCGGACGATTGACGAAATCCCGGAGGCCATTGCCGAGGGATTTCACTGGGCGCGCAGCGGCAGGCCGGGGCCGGTGGTAATCGACATTCCGACGGACATTCTGAAAGCGAAGAAGGAATTTTCCGGACCGGCGAAGTTCACTCCGCACGCGCGACCGGCAGAAGCGAATGCCGAGGGCGCTTTCACTGACACGATTGTGGCTTTGCTGCAACGTGCAACGAGGCCGGTGGCGCTGGTTGGGGCGGGAGCCAAGCTTTCCGAAGCCATTCCGGAGCTGCGACGGCTGCTCGATGACTTGAATATTCCGACGTTTGCGACCGTTCATGGGCTGGGCGCTGTACCGCCGCAATCACTGTATTACCTGGGCATGGTCGGCATGCACGGGACGCGAGCAGCCAATACTGCGCTGCACGAGACGGATTTGCTGCTGGTTTTCGGAGCGCGGCTTGATGATCGCGTGACCGGCGATCCGACGCGCTTTGCGCCGAATGCCAAGATCGTGCACTTCGAAATTGATCCGGCGCAACTCGATCGCGTGCGGGCTTGCGAGTTGCCGGTGATCGGCAATTTGGTCGATACGATCCCTGCATTTCAAGCCGAGTTACGCCACGCTTCCCTGCCTGATTGGAGCGGTTGGCGCGCGGTTGCTTGCGGGCCCGAGCGTGCAGAAGCCGATCCGCGGGGACTGGCGCAACCCACGATGCGTTTTCTTGACGAGCTTTTCAGCCGCCTGCCGCAGGATAACGTGATCATTGCCGACGTAGGCCAGCATCAGATGTGGGCGGCGCAGCGCTATCGGTCTTCGTCGCCGAGAGGATTCATCACATCAGGTGGACTGGGAGCGATGGGTTTCGCTCTGCCGGCCGCGGTCGGCGTGCAACTGGCCAAGCCAGAGACTTGCGTGCTTTGCGTTTCGGGCGATGGCGGATTTCAAATGAACATTCAGGAACTCGCTACGGTTCACCGCCTCAGCTTGCCGATAAAAATGGTGATTGTCGACAACAAGTATCTGGGCATGGTGCGGCAGTGGCAGCAGCTTTTTTATGAGCGCAATTATGCCGAAACGGATTTGAGCGACAATCCGGATTTTGTCGAGATTGCGAAGGCGTACAAGATTCACGGGTGGCGGCTGAACGAGACTGCCATGGCGGAGTTTCCGGTGTCGGCGGAGACGGGAGATCTCATCGAGAATTTTCTGCGTTCGCCGGAACCGGAGTTGCTGGTATTTGATTGCCATCCCGAGGCAAACGTTTACCCGATGGTTCCAGCTGGAGCGGCGCTTTCGGAGATGGTGTATGGGGACGAGTAAGAAATCGAACACGAGGGAACGACCATGCAAGTCTTTCACATTCGCTATCGCAACGCGCAAGGCGCGCTGATGCGCATCCTCAACGCGGTGTCGCGCCGGGGACTCGACCTTACTTCGGTGCACGCGGAATACGTTGGGCAGGATCACGCGGTCACGCTGCTGCTGGAGGTCTCGCAAAAGCAGCTCGGCCAACTGTCTCGCGAGTGGTATGCGATTGTGGATGTGATCGAAGTACGTTCCAGCTCGGTTCTACGCGGGCGCGCGGAGCCTGCGTGGGTGCCGCATCCGCCGGCATCGGAGAGCGTTGTGCAGCAGTCGGCGCGCGCAGCCTTAGCTTAAGTTTCTGTTAGCAAGTGTCAGCGGCATGCCGCCTCCTGGGAAGCGTCATGCGATTGGAAACCTGCAGTGGGAGTGCGTACTCCTGGCATCTCTCCGGTCTGCGGGTTTCCGTTTTTATAATTCCTATACCATCCAAAATCTGCTCCGTTGTCATCCCGAGCAATGTGAGGGATATTGGTTCTTGGCTGCACACATCGAGATTTCCGTCGCTGGAACCAAGGTCCCTCGCTTCGCTCGCGATGACAATTTCTAGCCCATACGGAGAGTCGTCTTCACATCTGTTGTAATCTTTCCATCATGGATCTTAAGCATCGCAGCCGCGGCATCACCGACGGGCGCGACCGGGCCCCGGCGCGCTCTATGTTCAAAGCCATTGGTTTCACCGATGACGACCTGCGCAAGCCGCTGATCGGCGTGGCCAATACCTGGATCGAAACCATGCCGTGCAACTTTCACCTGCGGCGGCTTTCGGCCAGGGTGAAGGACGGCATTCGCGCCGCCGGTGGCACTCCCATGGAGTTCAATACCATCGCGATTTCTGACGGCGAAACCATGGGGACCGAAGGCATGCGCGCTTCGCTGGTGAGCCGCGAGCTGATTGCCGATTCGATTGAACTGGTTTGCCGCGGGCAATTATTCGACGCGGTGGTGTGCGTGGTGGGCTGCGACAAAACGATCCCGGCTGCAGCCATGGCTCTTGCGCGAATGGATCTGCCCGGGCTGGTTCTCTATGGCGGGACCATCGCAGCGGGGGTTTATCGCGGCAAGGACGTAACAATTCAGGATGTATTTGAAGCTGTCGGGGCCAATGCTGCGGGAAAAATCACCGATCAGGAATTGCACGACCTCGAAAACGTGGCTTGTCCGGGAGCGGGCGCATGTGGCGGCCAGTACACGGCCAACACGATGTCGACGGTGATGGAAATGATTGGGCTTTCTCCGATGGGCTTTAACAGCGTGCCGGCGATGGACACTGAGAAAGATAAGATCGCTTTCGCTTGCGGCAAGGTCGTGCTGAATCTGCTGAAGCAAGGGACCCGTCCGCGCGAGATTTTAAGTCGAGACGCGTTTGAGAATGCAATCGCATCCGTAGCCGCGACTGGCGGATCGACCAATGCGGTTTTGCATTTACTTGCAATCGCGCGCGAGGCCGGGGTCGATTTGCAGATCGATGATTTTCAAGCCGTAAGCGAACGCACCCCTTTGCTTGCGGATCTGAAGCCTTCCGGACGTTTTGTTGCCGCCGATATGCATCGCGCCGGCGGCGTGCGCTTATTGTCCCGGTGCTTGTTGCACGGAAAACATCTTCACCCCGAGGCGAAAACCGTTACCGGCCGCTCGCTTAAAGAAGAGAGCGAGAGCGCGTTTGAAACTCCGGGCCAGGAAGTGATCGCACCGCTCGACAAGCCGTTAAAGAAGACAGGAGGGCTGGTTATCCTGAAAGGAAATCTCGCTCCAGAGGGCTGCGTCGCCAAGATCAGCGGGCATGAGCGACTGGAGCATCGCGGCCCTGCACGCGTGTTTGAGTCGGAAGAAGATGCCATGGCCGCGGTCACCGGTAAGAAAATTCGCTCGGGCGATGTCGTCGTCATTCGCTATGAAGGTCCAAAGGGCGGGCCGGGCATGAGGGAGATGTTGAGCGTCACCGGCGCTATTGTTGGCGAGGGATTAGGGTCGTCCGTTGCGCTCTTGACTGATGGGCGCTTCAGCGGCGCTACCCACGGATTAATGGCCGGTCACGTTTCTCCGGAAGCCGCCCTGGGCGGCCCGATCGCCGCCGTTCGCGAGGGTGACACGATTCGTTTTGACGTTAGTCAGCGAGTCTTGGAAGTGGCAATCAGCGACGAAGTTCTGCGACAGCGTATGAAAGATTGGAAGCCGCCGCAGCCTCGTTATCCCACCGGAGTGTTTGCCAAGTATGCGGCTTTGGTGTCGTCGGCATCGCAGGGAGCAATTACGCAACCGCCGAAATAAAACGCTTGGCTTCGGCGGCAGAAGTTCCCGCCCGCCGAAAATCGCGGCGAGCAGGGCAACCTCACTCGAGGTTCTACGGGACTTTCAGTGCTCTCGTTACGAGACGGTTGACACTTACCTAATTTTTACATCCCTGACTGACCTTGGTCAGAACGTTTGCCGCCGCGGCGAGTTCACAGTTGTATGCCGCACCGGTCGAGTCGTAATACTCGTACTGCTGAGAGCTCGACTGTCCCATGTTTCCCAGTAAGTTGAACGACGAGTCGAATTCCAATGTGTCCTGGTGCTGGGCTGCATTTGTCAGAGAACTGCCAGAGGTGACTCGGTTGTTTTTCGCCGTAATCGCAAACGCGCCGTAATTCTGGTCGGCGGTTGTAGTCTGATTGACGTCTCCGTTCGTTTGCGGAACTTGGGCGATATTCAGCGTCAGCGGGAAACTGAATAACTGAAAGGCAAATGTGGGCGCACCGCCGCCGAAGGTCGTCGTCTGCGACGAAAGTTCCGACTTTTGCGAGATATCCTGCACGAATTGCAGTCCCGCGATGTTGAAAAACTGGTTACTTGAGAAGTTGACGTTCTCCGAGACCGTCGTCCTGATCTTGCCGTGTGAGGTGTTGACGTAGCCAGAAATCTCAAAGCTGCGTTTCGAACTGACGTTCACCGTCCCTTTGACAGACGTGGGTTGCACGTTTAGTTTCTCCACAACCACGGGGGACGGACCCGTGAGCGTGTTTTGCGTTACGGCACCCGTAATCTGCGAAGTACCGTGATCCAGATACAGCAGCAGGGACGCCGTCGCCGAAAAAAAGTTATCGGCGTTATAGACGCTCAGCGAAACGGTGTGAGGCTTCCCGTTGCTCAACAACCCGGCGAACGGCGTGAGGTTCACACGATAAGGAGTGAAATTCAGGGTCTGCACGCCGGGAATCGGGAACCACAAGAAGGGATCGATGCCACCTGTAAAAATCCACGGAAAGACCGGCGCGACGCCCGCGGGCTGGCCATCGATTGCGATCTCAGTCTCGCGGAATGCCGTGTTTCCGCAGCTTTCCAGCTCCGATGCAACGTCGTTAGGCACGCAGGTATACCAGAATTCATCACTAGACTGGCTCTGCGCATAGACATCCAGATACGCAGTCTGCACGTTTGTGGGGAAGGTAAAAGTACCGGCGAGTGTGCTCGAAGTTGAGTTCAGCGCAACCGTGCCGCCCGATGGACCACTCGACAACGCCAACACCTGGTCGGCCGCGTCCGGCGCCCCTTCTCCCTTCGCCAGCGGATAGAACTCCAATGATGCCGAAGCAAAAATCGTTGACGTGAGCCCGCAGCACAGGGTGTTTCCAATCACAGCCTGGCCGCTGTGCGCAGTATCGAAAATCGAACTGTACTCGGTCAAATCGTTCTCGATGTGCCACGACGGTCCGAGGTTTGTCCCTGGCTCGGCGGTGGTTCCAAAATAAATGGTCACCGGACCCAGCCAGAAGTTGGCGGTGCGATCGAATTGAATTCCCGCATTCAGGTTGATATCCGCTTCGAGAACCACCTTTGCCCAGGGGCCGGGACACTCGGAAGGCGGAGCATAGGAGAAATTCTCGACGTTGAAATCGAAAAACTGCGCGCCGCTGAACAGTTGAACAACGCAAGGAGTGGTGGAGGGACGCGGAACATTGGGATCGGAGGTTACCGTGTTGCCCGAACCAATCACATAGGGGCCGGAAGCCGAGGCGAAGGGAACTAAGAACGTAACAAGGAGTACTATCGGAAAGAGGTTCCGCGGGGGACTAAGAGTTCGGGGCATTGCAATCCTCCTGGAAGTCAGCGGTAAAGGCCGCATCAGTGTTGGCGTTGCCGAGCATGGGCAAATGGAAATTTCGCTGGCGCGAAGTATGCCGCGTTCTACCGGAGCGTGTCAACGAAGAAGAAAGTCTCTCCCGTCCAGGCTATTCAGCCCAGGCTCTTCTGCACGCATTACGAAGACACGGATTGTTGACGGCACGAATTGCGTAAGGTGATAGTCTTTGACACAACCTCGATCCGAGGATTGGCCTCAAAACTCTATGACTCCCTCGACTGCAGCGCAGCCCGTCAACTTCGAGGCGCGAAAGCAGGGAGCGCCTCATCTTTCTTCCAAACTCATCTTGATCACGCTTCTAGCGATCGTAGTGCTATGCGTTCTCGCGCTCCTGCTGCACCGGTACTGGCCGTTCGGCGAGGTTACGGTCGTGCAGAATCTGCGTGAGGCGAGCAACAGTGAGGTGAAGTTTCGCGCTTTTCACGAAACCTACTTCCCTTCCCCCGGTGCCATTCTTGAAGGCGTAGTTTTCAATCACGGCCCGAACGAAGCCCCACCGCTCATCACCATTGAGAAGCTGACGATTCAGGGCAGCTACCTTGGCTTGCTTGCAAATCATGTAACCCGGATTACCGCAGATCGTCTGCGGGTCTTGATTCCGCCTTTCGGCACTGGGACAGCTTTTCACACAACGCAATCAAGAATTACGATTGGAGAGATCGTAACCAACGGCGCGGCTATCGAGTTTTCGTCCGGCAATCCCAATAAGCAGCCCCTGCGCTTCGATATTCATGAAGCGTCCCTGCAAAATGTAGGATGGAGCGGGCCGCTGACGTATCACGTGAAGGTCCACAATCCAGAGCCGCCTGGAGAAGTCACAGCCACGGGAAGGTTTGGAGTGTGGAACAGGAGCGATCCGGGGGAGACGCCGATTTCTGGCGAATATAAGTTTGAACACGCTGATTTGAGCGTATACAAAGGCATCGCGGGGACGCTCTCTTCGACCGGAAAATTTGGAGGCAAGCTCAGTCACGTCGACATTTCGGGCACGACCGACACTCCGGATTTTGTGGTGAAGTCGGGTGGGCATCCGATGCGGCTCACAACGGAATTCAGTGCCTACGTCGATGCCACACACGGCGACACATTCCTGAAGCGTGTCACCGGCGATTTCTGGAAAACCCACATCGTGGCGGAAGGTAGTATTGCCAAATCCCCAGACGGGAAAGGTAAAACCGCGCTGATCGATTTGGAGGCCAATGACGCGCGTATCGAGGACCTTCTGCGACTGTTTGTCGAGAAGAATCGTCCGCCCATGTCGGGCGGTGTCACCTTCCGGGCGCGGGCCGAGATTCCACCGGGTCCACAAAAGTTCCTGAAAAAGGTGAAGTTGCGGGGAAACTTCGGAATCGCGGCCGGGAGTTTTTCCGATTCGTCCACGCAGGAAGGTGTGAACAAACTAAGCGCTGGTGCGCGAGGACAAAAAGAATCTCCAGATCCCGAGACTGTTCTGACCGACTTGTCGGGAAGCGAAGATCTCATCGGTGGCATAGTTAGATTCTCCGATCTCTCTTTCGGAGTCCCCGGTGCAGCTGCGCGCCTGCATGGAACTTATGATCTGACCAGTTACAAGATTGACCTGCGCGGCCAGCTTAAATTGGATTCGAAAATCTCCAACACGCAGAGCGGAGCCAAGGCTCTCTTGCTGAAAGCGATCCAGCCATTTTTCAAGAAGAGGAAGACAAAGGAAATTGTCCCGGTGCGTATATCTGGTACCTACCAGCATCCCACTTTTGGACTTGATCTGAACGATAAGAATGCGCAAAACGTGTCGGTGCCGCGGCACTCCTCGGCCCGGAGCGTGCCAAAGACAGCTAACGCGGACAACCCGTAAAGCAGGCGGGCAATTGTCGCACCCTTTGCCGACCGCTTTGATTTCGAGCCAAGAATCCTGTCCGATAATGGACACTGCATTCCGCGACCGGACAGGATTGCCGTCCGAAGAGTTCCCTTAAGATATGCATCCCTCAACGTTTCAATGGTATGCCGTCGGCCGCGCTTCGGCCTGCTGGGTGCATAATCTTTGGCGATGGACATCGCTCGGCCAGAATTCAAAAAGATAAAGCGACGCCGACAGATTATCGGTTTGGCCAGTGGCATTGTCTGCCTGGGCGCAGTAACGGTTGCCGTTTCGCGGCTTAAACCAGCGGCTCCCGAAGTTGAGCGCAGCACGGTGTGGACCGATACGGTGAAGCGCGGCGCAATGTTGCGGCAGGTCCGAGGCCTCGGCACTCTGATTCCAAGCCAGGAGTTTATCCGCCAGATACCGGCAGAGACTGACGCTACAGTCGTACGTATTCGCATGCTGCCCGGTTCGCAGGTGAAAGCCGACACCATTCTGCTGGAGATGAGCGATCCCCAAGTCGAGCAGGCGGCGGTGGATACCAAACTTCAATTGAAGGCAGCGGAGGCTGAATACCAGAGCCTGCGCGTGACCCTGCAAAGCAATCTCATGAATCAGAAGGCTGGCGCGGCTACGGTAAATGCCGACTACAGCCAAGCCAAACTTCAAGCCGATACCGACAAAGCACTTTACGATCTTGGGGTGATTTCGGGTCTCGCGTACAAAAATTCCAAAAGCAGATCGGATGAGCTGACGACCAGGAACAACATCGAAGGCGAGCGCCTGGATATCAACCAGAGGGCGATCGAGTCGCAAATGGCAGAGCAGCAAGCCAAGGTGGATCAGATCCGCGCGCTCGCTGAACTCAAGCAGAAGCAATTGGATGCGTTGAAGGTACGCGCGGGAATCGAAGGAGTTCTCGTTGATCTGCCCCTGCAGGTCGGGCAGCATGTGCTTCCGGGCACAATGTTGGCCAAGGTCGTTCAACCGAATCACCTGATTGCCGCATTGAAGGTTGCCGAGACTCAGGCGCGCGATGTGCAGATCGGCCAGCCTGCGATGGTCGATACCCACAACGGAACTATTTCCGGCAGCGTGATGCGCGTCGATCCCGCGGTGCAGAACGGCACGGTAACCGTCGATGTGAAGCTCACCGGCGATTTGCCGAAAGGCGCGCGCCCTGACCTGAGCGTGGATGGCACCGTTGATCTGGAACAGTTAAGTGACGTTCTTTACGTGGGCCGCCCAGCTTTCGGCCAAGAGAGCAGCACGATCAGCTTGTTCAAACTTGACGGCGACGGAAAAGGCGCAGTTCGCGTTCCCGTGAAAGTTGGGCGGGCTTCTGTGAATTCGATCCAGGTTCTTGAGGGTTTGCACGAAGGCGACACTGTGATCCTTTCCGACATGTCGCGCAACGACAACACCGACCGCATCCGGCTTGACTGATCTCATCCGAGACAGCTCGCAATCGAGGCTGAAACTTATGACCGAAGCAGGACAATCGCTCATCCAGATTGAAGATCTGACGAAGGTCTTCTACACCGACGAAGTCGAAACCCATGCGCTCTCCGGAGTTCACCTTGCCATTCGCAAAGGCGAGTACGTAGCCATGTCCGGGCCTTCCGGATGCGGTAAATCTACGCTGCTTTCAATCATCGGTTTGCTCGATACGCCGACCGGCGGGAAATATCACCTGAACGGCCAGCCTGTCGAAAACCTCGATTTCGCCGCGCGCTCCCGCATTCGCAATCAGGAAATCGGCTTCATCTTTCAGAGTTTCAATTTGATCGGCGATCTCACAGTCTATGAGAATGTCGAGCTGCCTTTGACCTACCGGCAGAAGATGCCCTCTGCCGACCGCAAGCAGCGCGTTATGGAGTCGCTCGAGCGGGTGGGCATGGCGCATCGCATTCGCCATTATCCCTCGCAGCTTTCCGGAGGTCAGCAGCAGCGCGTGGCAGTTGCCCGAGCGCTGGCGGGACATCCCTCCATCCTTCTCGCAGACGAGCCCACAGGAAATCTGGATTCTCGCAATGGCGAAGCGGTGATGGAACTACTGCAAAACCTACACCAGGATGGCGCGACCATCTGCATGGTCACACACGACCCACGCTTCGCCAAGCATGCGCAACGCGAAGTGCATCTGTTCGATGGCAAAGTCGTCGCCGAGGAAGAACTCCAGAAGCTGATGCAGGATGTGAGCGCATGAATGTGGCGTTGTGCTATGAGTGAGGAGTCAAACTATGACGGGGCCACTCCAGAATCTCCGCTACGGGTTGCGCGTTCTGCGCAAAAACCCGGGGTTCACCGCGGTCGCCGTAATGACCCTCGCCCTGGGCATCGGCGCCACAACCGCCATTTACAGTGTGCTCTACGCCACTTTTCTCGCGCCTATGCCGTATCCGAATGCTGAGCAACTCGTTATCGTGTGGTCAAAGATAAACGGAGAACGTAACTCGGTTTCAGCTGGCGACTTTCTCGATTGGAAGAGGCAGACCACAGCTTTTCAGGACTTGAATGCGTGGAACGACGGCACTTTCAACCTAGCCGGTGCAGAGCGCCCCGAGCACGTCCCGGGTCAGATGACAACTCCTGGATGGTACAGAATGCAAGGGATCGGTTTCTTCCTGGGGCGCGACTTCGTGCCGGAAGAGGGAGAAACCGGAAAAGATCGCGTAGTGATTTTGACGCACCACTTGTGGGAAAAGCTGGGTTCTAACCAAAACATCATCGGCCAGCAGATTCGAATCAATAGCGAAGCTTACACCGTCGTCGGAGTCCTAGCGTCCGGCCTAGCGGACCGGCTTCCCGTCGACCTCTCTGTTCCCTTAGCCTTTCAACCCGAACAAATTAACCACAACTTTCACTGGTTGTTGGTGATGGGCCGCTTGAAGCCCGGAGTGTCATTGACCCAGGCGCAGGCTGACATGGATGTGGTAGCGCGCCGCATCGGTCAAGACTATCCAGACACGAACAAGAGTTGGGGAGCAAGCGTCGAAACCCTGCGCAACAACTTCATACCGCGCGACACGCTATTCACTTTGCGCTTGCTGATGGGCGCAGTCGGTTTCGTGTTGTTGATTGCTTGTGCCAACGTCGCCAATCTGCTGCTGGCCAAGGCTACAACGCGGCAGAGAGAAGCTGCCTTGCGAGCTGCCCTGGGTGCAACCCGCTGGGATCTTTTCTTCCAGTTCTTAACCGAGAGTTCGGCGTTGGCCGTCATTGGGGCCGCGGTCGGAGTCGCCATCGCAGAGGTGATCGTGAAAGCAGTTGTCGCGATCATGCCACCTTCGACATTGCCTTCGGAAGCGGATATCCAAATAAGCCTGCCAGTCCTCGTATTCACCTTGATCGCAACCGTGCTGGCAGCCGTCGTGTTCGGCTGCGCTCCCGCTTGGCAGGCTTCCGGCGTAGATCCGAACAGCGCCTTGAAAGAAGGATCGCGTTCGGGGACAAGTGCCGGGCGGCATCGGCTGCGACGAACGCTGGTAGTGATGGAATTCGCCCTCGCGCTGACATTGCTGGCGGGAGCAGGACTGGCGATCCACAGCTTTTGGAATCTTGCCCAGGTGGATCTGGGAGTTCGCCGCGATCACATTCTGACGTTCCGTCTTCCGGTACCGGAGGGACGGCTCACACAACGCGAGCGGATGATCAGCTTTTATCGTGAGCTTATCGAGAAGTTGGAAGCTCTTCCCGGTGTGTCTCGGGCCGAGGCGGCAACTGGCGTGCCGCTGGAACGCGTCGGGTGGGGCAAGGCATTCAGCGTCGTGGGCAAACCAGTTGCAGATTTATCGTTGCGTCCTGACGCCGGATTTCAGATGGTCACGCCGGGCTACTTCGACACCTTCGGGATTCGTGTGGTCCAGGGGCGGAGATTTACCGAACAGGATAAAGCCGGCAGCGTCGCCGTAGCGATGGTGAATGAGAACTTCGCGAGGCGTTATTTGTCGGGCGTTGACCCACTCACACAGCGCATCGCAGTGGACCAGCCGATTCCAGGTGTCGCCAGAAATGGTCCGCCGATCGAGCTTCAAATCGTGGGCGTCTTCCACAATGTCCGCACTGGCGGCCTGCGCGACGAAGATTTTCCTGAAATCGATGTGCCTTTCTGGCAAATCCCATGGCCGAGTGCGGGAATGGCGGTTCGCACCAGCGGCGATCCAGCAGAAATGACCAGCAGTATTGCGGCTGTGGTCAGCTCGATGGATCCTGACCTGCCCTTGGCCAGCGTTCGAACCATGGATCAGATCGTCTCCGAAACTCGCTCGTCCGATCGCTTCACCACATTGCTGTATATGACATTCGCAGGATTTGCCCTGGCGCTTGCGGCGATCGGAATTTACGGCGTAATGGCTTTCGCCGTGGCGCAGCGGACTCATGAGATAGGGTTGCGCGTCGCTTTGGGTGCGGACAAAGGCCAGGTGATGAGCATGATTTTGAGAGAAGGAATGACATTGGCACTAGCGGGACTAGCTTTCGGACTGGTAGGCGCCGCTCTGGTCGGCCGCACGATGAAGAGCATGCTCTTCGGCGTCGGCACAATCGACCTGGGCGCATTTGGAGCGGTGGCAATGGTGTTATTGGGCGCTGCTTTGCTGGCATGTTTTATTCCCGCCAGGCGCGCGGCAAAGGTCGATCCCATGGTGGCGCTGCGCTACGAGTGAGGAACTAAATGACTAGACTACTCCAGGATATCCGTTACGCGCTACGGCAATTGCGCAAGAGCCCGGGATTCACTGGGGTTGCCGTTCTTACCCTGGCGCTCGGTATTGGCGCAAACACGAGTATTTTTACCGTTGTGAATGGGCTTCTGCTGAAGATGTTGCCAGTGAAGGAACCGCAGCGGCTTGCCGTAGTGGGTGATCCTACGCGCGTCGGGGGACGCTCCAACGGAACGCCGCGCGCGGATATCTTCTCTTATCCTTTGTACAAAGACCTTCGCGATCAGAACTCTGTCTTCGACGGCCTGTGTGCGGCTGCGACCGATCATCACATTGAAGTCGATTTCGGCCAAGGTCAATTTCCTGGCGAAAAAATTACAGGACGCATGGTGAGCGGAAACTATTTCTCAGTGCTCGGGCTCCAACCCGCCGCCGGACGTTTGATTTCCGACACCGACGACACCGACGAAGATGCTAATCCTGTATTGATTCTCGGATACGAATACTGGCTACGCAAGTTCTCTCTTTCTCCATCGATCATCGGAACGGACATTCGGCTGAACGGCTTCCCTTTCACTGTGATCGGCGTGGCGCCCGCTGGATTCGACGGCGATGTCGTGGGCGAACGGACAGCTCTTTTTGTTCCTCTGAGCATGCAGCCGGAGATCGTTCGCGGACGCCACTGGCGCAATGCTGCAAATGAGTCATGGCTGTCGCTGATCGGACGCTTGAGGGCCGACGTTACTGCTCCGCAAGCCGAAGCCAATCTGAACCTTGTGTTTCAGCAGGCAGTGCGAGGAAGCTATGGAGCGGCTCTTTCATCCGACGACCGGAAGGCGATTCAGGATATTCGCGTAAACGTGTCACCGGGAGGGAGTGGCCTTTCCGAGCTACGCAGCGACTACCGGATTCCGCTGCTTCTGCTGATGGGAATTGTCGGTCTGGTGTTATTGATTGCGTGCGTCAACGTTGCAAACTTGTTACTGGCTCGGGCCAGGGTACGCAACAAGGAGATCGCCATCCGCCTGGCTATTGGAGCGAATCGCAACCGCGTGTTGCAACAGCTCCTTACGGAAAGCGCTCTGCTCGGCCTTCTCGGGGGAATAGCTGGTTCGGTGCTTGCGATTTGGGGCGTAAGACTTCTGGTCGGAATTTTGGGATCGGACACAATTCTTCCGCTCTCTCCCGACTGGCGAGTGCTCGCATTCACGGTCACAGTATCCCTGCTTACCGGGATCGCTTTTGGCTTGGTTCCTGCCTTGCAAACGATGAAGGTGCGCGTCTCGCCGGCACTGAAAGATGCGAACCGATCGACACGCGAAACGGGATCCAAATTCGCCTGGAGCAAGGGGTTGATTGCGGGGCAAGTAGCGCTCTCGCTTCTAGTGCTCTTCGCGGCCGGCCTGCTTGTTCGCAGCCTGCAAAAGATGATGACGCAGGACTTCGGCTACGCTCACGGCCGCCTCGTCGTCGCCCGGCTCGATTCCATCAGCGGAGGCTACAGTACCGAGAGGATGAAGCTGCTGGCCCAGCAGCTCACGGCTCGCCTCGATGGCACTCCCGAAGTGCAGGCCGCCACATACTCCCAGAACGGATTATTCGCGGGATCCGAATCCGGCGACGCCATCATTGTGCCTGGCTTCGCCGCCGGCAGTCCGCGTGATCGCAGCGCGATGGAGGACTACGTTGGCCCGGATTACTTCGCGGTCGTGGGCATTCCCATCCTGACGGGCCGCGGAATTGAAGCACAGGATACAGGCTCATCAACGCGCGTTGCCGTTGTGAACGAAGCCATGGTCAAGTACTTCTTCGCTGGACAAGACCCCGTAGGACGGCAATTCCGAATTGACGATCAGGCTTGGCTCGACAAGCCAATTACGATCGTCGGTGTTTCTCACGACGCAAAGGATCACGATAACGACATTCGCAATTCGGTCAAGCCGCGTTTTTACCTGGCCTTCCAGCAAGTGCCCGACCCCGATCAAATCGTGCTCGAGGCTCAAATCAGTGGCGAGCCCTCCGCGGCCCTTGAGAGTTTGCGGAGCCAAATCAAAGCCTCGGATCCAAACCTGCCCATCTCATTTATAAGGACGCTCGACAGCTTGTTCGCTGAGAGCGCCGGCGACCAGATCGCCCTGGCCAAGCTCTCGGCATTTTTTGCCGGATTAGCATTGTTGCTCGCGTGCATCGGACTCTACGGCGTGATGTCATACACAGTCGCTGGCCGAACTCGGGAAGTCGGTGTTCGGATGGCGCTGGGGGCGCGACGGAGCGATGTGATGGGACTGATGCTTCGCGAGGCAATGCTACTGGTAGCAATCGGTCTTGTGATCGGAATTCCTCTGGCGATGGCCAGCACTCGCGTGCTGAGCAGCTTCCTGTTTGGATTGAAGAGTACCGATCCACTTTCTTTGATCGCGGTTATTTTGCTGCTGGGGATCGTCGCAGCGATCGCGGGATTCATTCCGGCGCGGCGCGCGGCCAGGATCGATCCCATGGTGGCACTGCGGTACGAATAGTACTTTGCAATAGAAGTGACGAAACTATGATTCAACTTAAAAATCTGGAACGCAGTTACAAGAGTCCCGCGGGGCAGTTCTGGGTGCTTCGGCGCGTCAACCTGGAGATACGCGAAGGCGAGTTCATCACCATCATGGGACCGTCCGGTGCCGGCAAATCTTCCCTGCTGAATGTGCTGGCTCTGCTCGACGACGGATGGCAGGGCGAGTTCTGGTTTCGCGAACAGGCTGTTCACGACATGAAGCGCAGGCAGCGCGGTGAACTCGCCAAGAAAAATATTGGAATGGTATTTCAGAGTTATCACCTGCTCGACGACCTTACGGTGCGGGAGAACATCGATCTTCCGCTCTCTTATAAAGACGTTCCGCACAGCCAGCGGCAGGGCATGGTGGCGGACACGCTTGATCGCTTTCAGATGGTAGCCAAGAAAGATTTGTTTCCCAGCCAGCTCTCCGGTGGACAACAACAGCTGGTGGGAATTGCGCGAGCCGTGATTCACAAACCAGCGCTGTTACTCGCCGATGAACCTACCGGAAATCTACATTCCTCGCATGCAAAAGAAATCATGGAACTTTTTCGCGGACTCAATCAGCAAGGGACGACAATCGTCCAAGTCACGCATTCCGACGCGAATGCTGAATACGGTTCGCGCACCATTCAACTTCGCGATGGCTGGGTGGTAAGCGACACTGCGAATCCCGAATTGCAGCCGCAAGAGGCGGTGAAGCAATGAGGAGTTCGCCCCGGGGTTTGATCAAGCGGCTTCTGGCGTGGTTCCTGATTGGCTTTACTGCCATCGCCGGAGCCCAGACCAACAATGCCGTCGTCTCCGATATGCCCAAGTCGCACAATCCTTTTAGCGCGTATTCACCGAGCGATGTCCCTGAACCCCAGCTGGCCAATTCTCCGTTGCTCACTCAGCTCATCCGTGACGGAAAGTTGTATTTGTCGCTCAAAGATGCGATCCGGCTGGCGATTGAGAACAATCTTGACCTGGCCATCGCCCGCTACAATCTGCCGATCGCGAACACGGACATTCTGCGCACGCAAGCTGGCGGAGTTTTTCGTGGCGTGAACGCAGGAGTTGTGCAAGGTACTCCTGGTGGCGGGGTGGGCGGATTTGGTACCGGAGCGCCCGGCGCGGGCGCGGGCGGCACCACGGCCGGCGCAGGCGGCGCAGGGGCCGGCGCTTCCGGCCTGGTGCAATCGACGTTGGGCACAGGCGCTCCGGTCGCTTCCTACGATCCGGCAATCATCGCAACCGTGGGCGCAGAACATCAAACCACTCCTCTAGCCAATCTGCAGATCTATGGTGTGCCGCTGTTGCAACTTAATACCGGACAGGCCAACGTTGACTACTCGCAAGCCTTCCCGACTGGCACCAGCATTTCTTTCCAGTTCAACAATAATCGGCAGACCACGAATAGCCCTTTCTTCAATCTGTCTCCGGCTCTGGGCTCGATGTTCCGTTTTTCATTTCAACAGGAACTGCTCTCCGGATTCGGTTTCGGGCCCAATCTTCGTTACCTCCACATCGCAAACAACAACAAGAGGATTTCCGATATCGCATTCAAAGATCAAGTTATCGCCACGGTCACGCAGATCGAAAATATCTATTGGGACCTGGTGAATGCGTACGAGCAGGCACAGGTCAACGAGCAATCGCTGGCCTTCGCGCAACAGTCGCTCGACAATGCGAAGAAGCAGCTTCAGTTGGAAAGTGTTCCGGCAATGGATGTCATGCGCTCCGAAGCTGAGGTTTCAAGACGCGATCAAGACTTGACGGTGGCGAAAACAAGCTTGCAATTACAAGAGCTGCTGACCAAGAACGCGCTGACCAAAAGTCTTGATGATCCAATGCTTGAAGCTGTAGCGGTCGTACCTACGGATCGCCTGCAATCCGTCCAAACGCTTCCTGTGCAGCCCGTCCAGGACCTGATCGCGCAAGCGCTTCACGATCGCCCCGAACTTAACGAGTCCGATATCGATTTGGTCAACCGCCAAATCAGCCGCCAGGCAGCCAAGAATGCACTATTGCCCTCGCTTGCGCTGGTGGGTTTCTATGGCGGGTCAGGATTGGCAGGGCCGCTGAATCCGGCTTTCAACATTCAGGGCGAGACGAATAGCTCCAGCGTTCCCGTCGGCTATTCGGGAGCGCTACAGAATTCCTTCAACAACACCGCTCCCGATTACTACATTGGAGTCAACCTGAGCATTCCAATCCGCAATCGCGTGGCGAAGGCCGACCAGTACCGTTCTGAGCTTGAATACCGCCAGGCCCAACTGCGGCGCGAGGAGCTGCGAAAGCAAATCAGGATCGAGGTGCGCAATGCCGAGTATGCGCTCCAGCAAACGGCTGCCCGCGTGGACGCGGCTCGCACAGCGCGCGACCTGGCGCAGCGTACGTTTGAAATCACACAGAAAGAACAAACGCTCGGCGCGGGCTCGACTTTTCAGACCATGACGGCGCAGCGCGACCTCGCCCTTTCTGAACTGGACCTGGTCACAGCCATGACGGTTTACGAAAAAGCTAAAGTTGAACTGGAACGTGCAACCGCAAGCACTTTGGAACATAATGGAATCGAAATTCAGGACGCGATCAGAGGCGAAGCCAGCAACGGCACAATCGCTGATCCCGCCCCATAAGTGATGCCCACCTCTTCCAAACCGAGAGACGTCAGTATTCCGGTGCTAACCAAAAGCACCACGAATGCTCCCCGGATTCTGGCAGCGGACGACCAGCAGGACATCCTTGAAGCCATCGAACTGCTGCTAAAACCGCAAGGCTACAAGGTGGATGTAGTGCGCTCTCCTGTGTTGGCTCGCGAGGCGCTGGCCATTGATTCCTACGACGCCGTATTGATCGATCTCAACTATACGCGCGACACAACCTCGGGCCGGGAAGGGCTCGATCTACTCTTGGAGATTGTCGGAATCGATAGCACGCTACCGGTCATTGTTATGACGGCGTGGGGCAACGTCGAATTGGCAGTGGAAGCGATGCGCCGGGGCGCCCGCGATTTTATTCAGAAACCATGGGAAAATGAGCGCCTTCTTTCCATTCTGCGCACGCAGGTCGAGTTGCATCGGGTGCTGCAGGAGTCGGCAAGGCTGGCTGCAGAGAACCGCTTGCTCAGCGCGCAGGGGCGGCCGGAGTTTATCGCGACCTCGCCCGCAATGTCCTCGGTGCTCGAGGCGATGGTCCGTATCGCGCCATCGGAGGCAAATGTCTTAGTCACTGGCGAGCATGGCACCGGAAAAGAGGTTGTTGCCCGAACCGTTCATGCGCTTTCGCTGCGAGCCACGCGTCCGTTTGTTGCTGTCAATACGGGCGGCTTGGCCGAAGGCCTGTTTGAGAGCGAATTGTTTGGGCATGTAAAGGGCGCGTTCACCGACGCTCGTAACGACCGCATCGGCCGATTCGAACTGGCAAATGGCGGTACTATTTTCCTCGACGAAATTGGAAATGTGCCTCTGCGACAACAGTCCAAGTTGCTGCGGGTGATTGAATCTGGAGAATTAGAGCGGGTGGGATCCTCGCGCAGCATGCGGGTTGATGTCCGCATCATTTCTGCCACAAACGCTGATCTTCAAGCTGCCGGCCATGCCGGACAATTTCGCGAGGACCTTTTGTTCCGCCTCAATACAGTCGAACTCCACCTGCCGGCATTGCGAGAGCGCAGGGAGGACATCCCGGTGCTCGCCATGCACTTTCTTTCGCAGTATGCCTCGCGTTATCGGCGGCAGATTCATGGCTTTGATGGCTCCGCACTGCAAACGCTAATCCACTATGCGTGGCCGGGCAACGTTCGGGAGTTGGAGCATACCATCGAGCGAGCCGTGCTGATGTGCCGCACCGAGCAGATTCAGCCTGCCGACCTTGGACTGCAACGCCCGTCCTCACAGAACCTTGAAGAGTTGAGTCTGGAGGCGGTTGAAAGTATTCTGATTCGCAAAGCTCTACAGCGCTTTCAGGGTAACGTCAGTCAGGCGGCAGAAGCACTGGGCCTGAGTCGTGGCGCCCTCTACCGGCGGATGGAAAAGTATGGGCTCTAGCCCGGGCACGGGTGATTCATCCAAACGAAATCTGCGAAAACCAGCGCGAGCACCTTTTGAACACAGGATCATTCGTTTCTCCGCCTTGCTAGTCGTGCCGGGATTGCTGGTCAGCGGCGTTCTTGTCTGGGTCCAGCCCTGGACATTCGAATCGAAGATATTGCTGCTCGGCGGCGAGGTGCTAGTTTGCTTGCTGATTGGCGCCGCACTGCATGAACACATCGTTCGCCCGCTGCAAACCCTCACCAATGTTGTCGGGGCTCTGCGGGAGGAAGATTACTCCTTTCGCGCGCGGCTCGCCGTTCCTGAAGATGCTCTTGGCGAACTCTCACTCGAAGTAAATGCGCTCGCCGATCTGCTCGCTCAACACCGGACTGGAGCGATCGAGGCCACCGCGCTGCTGCAACGCGTGGTAGAAGAAGTGGACATCCCAATTTTCGCCTTTGATCCCGCGAATAAGCTGCGTCTTGTGAGTTCGGCTGGGGAGAAGCTTCTCCAGAACTCCTCCTTGCAATTACTCGGCAAGACTGCTTCGGAGCTTGGCCTGCAGAGCGCTTTGTCTTGTGAAAACGAAACGCTGGTGCAACTGCATTTCGGCAGCGATGCCCGCTGGTTTGTGCGGCGCAGTCCGTTTCGTCAGCAAGGAATTCCGCACACGCTCGTCGTGCTTTCGGATGTGAGCCGTGCGTTGCGCGAAGAGGAGCGCGGCGCCTGGCAACGCCTGATACGAGTGATCGGTCATGAGTTGAATAACTCACTTGCTCCAATTAAATCGATTGCCGGCAGCCTCGGCACGCGGCTGTCACAAGTGAATCTTGAGCCCGAGCAACGCCAGGATTTTGAACGGGGCCTGAGTATTATCGAGGCTCGCGCGGCTTCTTTGAATCGCTTTCTGCAAGCCTATCGTCAGTTAGCGCAAATGCCCTCGCCGGTTTTGCGGGAGTGTTCGATATCCGATCTGGTGAAACGCGTGGCCGCTCTGGAAGCTAGAGTTGCCCTCACGGTGATTCCGGGTCCCGACCTTGCATTAATGGCGGATTCCGACCTGCTCGAACAGATGCTTATTAATTTGCTGCGCAACGCCGCCGAAGCTCTGCTGGAACCGACCACGTCGGAGCGGAATGGCAACATGTCCATGAACTCTCCCGAGAATTCCGGAGCGCAAATTACTTTGACATGGAAGCTGGCGGAGAAAGATGCAGTTCTTACTATCGAAGACAACGGGCCTGGACTGATGAACCCCGGCAACGTCTTCGTTCCCTTCTACACCACGAAACCACAAGGCAGCGGTATTGGGCTTGTGCTTTCGCGGCAGATTTGCGAGGCCCATGGCGGCCGCCTTGAGTTATCCAATCGTCTGCCGGGGCCCGGTTGTACTGTGAAAGTTTTTCTGCCGATGAGAGCTTCGCTCAAGGCTGACGACTAGCCGTAAGTCCGAGAAACGACCCTCGGTCAGGAACTGAACTTCGACGACCGAATCTGAAGAAAATTAACCTCATCTTCATCAACCCGTAATAAGCCCCGCCTAACATTCTCGGTCATCCTGTAAAAGAGGATTTTGCTTTTCGTGGAGCCGACCGCTATGAAGCTTCTGCCGTGAGTCCACGGCAGTCGTAGCAGGTTCCACGTGGCCGTCCCGAGGAGCGTCACCATGAAACTCCTGAATTCATACTGCATCCCTTTTGTTATCTCGAAACCTGTTGGCTCAAAAATGGCGGTTGCACTGCTTTTCGCTCTGTTCCTCGTTCTAGGGACACCTGCGTTCGCTCAAATCGATCGCGCAGTGCTTGAGGGCACAGTGAGTGATCAGAGCGGAGCCACCATAAGTGGGGCGAAGGTTAAGATCGTCGCCGTAGACACCGGGATTGCAGCAGAGCAGCCTACGAATTCGAAAGGCTACTACCGCTTTCCCGGCCTCGCCGTTGGCGGCTACTCAGTCACGGTCACAAATACGGGATTCAAGACCAAAATCATTGACGACGTGATTCTCGAAATTGGTCAAACGAGAACTCTGGACACTACGCTGGAAGTTGGCGCGATCGCGGAAAAAGTAGAGGTACATGCGTCCGCTGCGCCCGAGAACCGCACCACCGCCGAAGCATCCACGGTCATCACCGCTGAACAGATCGCAGATCTTCCCAACAACGGGCGCGACTGGTCCAGCTTCACGCTGCTTGCACCTTTCGCGCAAGATGACGGCGGAGGCGACCAGCGTACCATCCGCTTTGCCGGACGAGCGCGCGACGACAACAACTTTCAGATCGACGGCGTCGACGCCGGCGGTATTCAGGAGCAAGCGCAAAAATCGCAGACGCGTTTGCAGATTTCCCAGGACGCGATTGAGGAATACCGCGTAAACAGCGCCTTGTACGATGCGGAGTACGGCACGCAGGCGGGGGGTCAAATCGACGTCGAAACCAAACACGGCACCAACGACTGGCATGGAGGTGTCTTCGGCTACTTGAGAAATTCGACCTTTGATGCCCGGAATTTCAACGACTTCAATGTTTTGGGCCTCCCCGCCATTCCGCCGTTTCGGTACGGGCAATACGGAATGTCGCTGGGCGGTCCCGTTAAGAAGGACAAGCTGTTCTTCTTCATAAACTACGAGGGTCTTCGGCAATACGGCGCGACGACAAATCAGGTCCTTGTACCTAACCCGATCACGGCGCGAGCTACTCTTGCTAAGTCGCCGCAGATGTGCTCTATCCTTCAGGCCTACGCCTGGCGTGCGTCGACTGGCGCCATTGGAAACTGCAGCCCATTACATATCTATCCCGACACAGCCTTCGCGGATCAAACCAACGCTGCCAACCCCCTCCCAGATTCCGACCTGCTTACTGCCCCGGCGCCCACCACAGTTCACGAAGACACGTGGCTTGTCCGGATGGACTACAAGATCAATGACAAGACGTCGCTATACGGCAGCGCGCACCGGGATATCAGTCTGGTGAGCGGCACGAATGGCAGCGGCTCTCTTCCCTATGACCTCATTCAGACGATCAATCATCCTGCAGGATACTATCTTGCCGTGCAGAACACTTTTTCGCCGCGGCTCCTGAATGAGGTGAAGGTGTTCATAAACCGTGCCCCGTTCATCAATCCGCAAATCCCACCTTTGCCTTACTCGGTGTCCACGAATAACTGGGTGACCATCAACAATAATCAGGCGGATCACGAAATCGGCACCACTTATGGCATTGTCGACAACTTAACTTTCGTACACGGTCGGAACACATTCAAAACGGGCATGGAGATTCGCCGGGTTCGGCTCAATCAGGGTCTGACCGCCGGCAACACTCTTTCCTTTGCGGACAACAGCAGCACCGCGGACACAGGGTTTATAAATGCGGACCTTTTCGGAATCTCCTATACCGATACTTGGTGTTGCCATAAGCTGCGCCGCACGTTCTACATGCCCTATTTCCAGGATGAGTGGAAGGTCACTCCCACTCTGACTCTGAACCTGGGCGTTCGCTGGGAGTACTACGGCGTGGCGCACGAGGCCGACAACCGCACCACGGTCTTCGATGTCAGCGAATTTCACGGAGTCTGCTTCGGCTCCGCCTCCACTTGGCGATTTGCCCTTCCCACTCCGATTCCGACCCCCATCAATACTCCGCCGTGCCCAAAGAATCCTGCTCTTTACAACGCTGACTACAGGAACTTCGATCCTCGCGTCAGTTTTGCCTGGGCGCCGAGCATGTTTCACGGCAAGACGGTGATTCGATCGGGCTTCGGAATTTATCATGGTGCAGCGCAGAACGACGATTTGAACGCTGGATTGGAAAGCGATCGGTTTACGGCGTTCGCCAATTTCGATCCAAACGGCCCCGGCACGCCGCTAGTGCCAGGATTTCAGCAAGTGAATCCCAACCTCAGCAGCCTGCCGATTACACCGCAGCAGCAACCTCGCGCCTTGCAGCGACACGGGCGCCGTGATCTTTATGTCGAAACTTGGGGGCTGACTGTCGATCGCGAACTCCCGTCTAACTTCCTGGCATCGGCCCAGTACCTCGGATCGCGGGGAGTACGTCTGTTTTCTCGCGGAGGGGTAAACTTCTGCAGCACACCACCGCAGGGGACGGACGCGGCCGGCAACCCCAATTGCACTCGGCCGCTCGACCAATACTATCCCGGAGGCGACCCCTACGGTTCCGTTGACTACAAATCCGACATTGGATCCAGTACTTACAACGCACTCTTGCTGAGCCTCGAACGGCGCTTTTCGAACGGTCTATCCTTCCAGGGCCGCTATACCTGGTCCCATTCCATCAACGACGGATCGGTCGGCGGCGGGGAATCGAACGGTCCAGAGAATGTGAATTGCCTGCCCTGCGACAAGGGCCCGAGCGTTTTCGATGTTCGCAACAACGTAACGGTGAATGCTGTTTACGAGCTGCCTTTTGGGCCCGGAAAACATTTCATGAATAGCTCGGGCGTGTTAGGCAGGATTGTCGGAGGATGGCAAATGAGCAGCATCGGCCTGTGGCACACTGGTCATCCCCTCACGATCACGATGATAAATTTCTCGCCAGACCAGTTGCCTGACGGAAACGATCAAACTACTCAAAGGCCCGACCTGGTTCCGGGGGTTCCCATATTTCTGCCGGGAGGCGTACACGATCACACACTTCCCGTCAATCCCGCGGCTTTCGCTCCACCTCCGCTGGCTCCTGGCGGTGTCGCCGATGCCAGCGGGAATTGCGTTGATACCTGCGGTCTCATAAGCCGGTTTGGCGATGCGCCGAACGGGCTGATCCGGGCATTGAACACCTGGCAGATCGACTTGGCGCTAACCAAGGAAACCAAGCTGACCGAGCGCGTGTCAATGGAGTTTGGGGCGCAGGTATTCAACATCTTTAATCACACACAATATGGCGATCCGAATCCCAACAATCTGAGTTTCGACTACACTCAGCCGCTCGACAAGAATATGAATCCGATACCCAATAAATGGATACTTCAACCGACCGCCAGCCTTGGCCTGATCGATACCACCGTGAATTTCAACAATAATAATGACAACGCCGCGTCTCCCAATACCGGCACCGGCTTGCCACGACAAATTCAACTCATGCTGCGCTTCAAGTTCTGAGACAAAGCCGATGCAACTTCAGGTTCCTTTCAGGTTGAAGGGTTAGTGCTTCTTCGCGGAGAATTCGAGGACAATCATGAGAAGCGGAATTATCAAATTAATGCGAATGTGGCCAATCTTTGCCGTCGTAGCCATTTTGGGCTCGGTTGCTTCAATAGCTGTCGCTGCGGACGGGTACAACATCACCAGGAAAATTCCAATTCCCGGTCAAGGCAGTTGGGACTATCTCATCGTGGATGAAACCGCGAGGCATTTGTACGTGTCCCACGGAACGCAAGTGGAAGTGCTGGACGTGGATTCCGAATCCATCGTTGGAAATATTCCGAAGACGCCCGGTGTCCACGGCATCGCGATCGCGGCGGAGTTTGGCCGCGGATTCGTGAGCAATGGGCAGGCCTCGAACGTTACGATTTTCGATTTGAAGACGCTGAAGCCCATTGCTGACGTTCCGACCGGCCAAAAGCCCGACGCCATCATTTACGATCCAGCGACCTCGCGGGTCTTTGCATTCAACGGCGGCAGTAATAGCGCCACCGCCATTGATGCCGCCTCTGGAAAAGTCGCGGGCACGATCGATCTCGGCGGCGGCCCTGAATTCGCTGTCGCCGATGGCAACGGTTTCGTTTATAACAATCTGGAAGATGAGAGTTTGGTGTTGAAGATCGACTCGCGCGACCTCACGGTAGAACAGCGCTGGCCCACTGCGCCCTGCGCGTCCCCCAGTAGCATCGCCATGGACCGCGCCAACCGGCGCTTGTTCATTGGTTGCCGCAGCAAAGTGATGGCCGTGATGAATGCGGATTCTGGCAAGGTGATCACCACGCTGCCCATCGGCGATCATGTGGATGCCACGGCTTTTGATCCGGAAACGAAGCTAGTCTTCAACTCCAACGGCGAAGGTACGATCACAGTGATTCGCGAAGAGAGTCCCGACAAGTACTCAGTGGTCGAGACCGTGAAGACCTTGCCGCGCGCGAAAACCATGGCGCTCGATCCGAAGACGCATCGCCTTTTCCTCTCTACAGCCGAGTCAGGGCAATTTGAAGTGTTGGTGGTGGGGAAGTAGCGGATAGATCAGTCAATGGCGTAGGCTTTTCACTATGCATTTACAAGAGAGATTTTTTACGCGCAAGCTTGCGCTCCTATGCGTGACGGTGATCCTGCTGGCGTTCACTGCATGCACGAAGAGATCTGCCGCGCAAACATCGGTTGATTTGCAACTCAAGGTGAACGCTCCACTGCGGTTCGTGGCGTACGGTGACACTCGCTTTCACGATCCCAAAGATACGGAAGCCGCGAATCCTGCCGTGCGCGTGGCGCTTGTGAAAGCCATCGCCGAGGTCAATCCCGCATTCGTTTGTTTCACCGGAGACATCGTCTACAACGGCTATGATGCGAACGACTGGAAGGTTTGGGATAGCGAAACCGCGATCTGGCGCGAGAAGAAGATTCCGGTCTATCCTGCGCTCGGCAACCACGACCTGCACGGAGACGAGAAGATTGCGCTAGCCAACTATTTCCAGCGCTTTCCTGAGCTGAAGAACAGCCGCTATTACTCCCTGAGAGCCGCTAATACGCTAACGCTTGTGCTGGATAGCGCGCTCGACGAAGTCTCCGGACCGCAAGGCCAGTGGCTGACCTCTAAACTGGATAACATTCCATCCGATGTGGATTTCGTCTTCCTGATGTTTCACCATCCGCCGTACACCAGTTCCTCCGACGCAAAAATGTTTGGTGGGGGACACTCTGCGCGGTCCACGGAACAGCATCTCGCTAAGATGCTCGAGGAGCGCCAGGCTCACGCCCGCGTACGCTTCGTAGTCTTTTCTGGACACGTGCACAACTATGAGCGCCATCAGTACGGCGGTGTCACGTACTTTGTTTCCGGTGGCGGAGCGGCTCATGCTTATCCGATCGAGCGTGCCCGCGACGATCCCTTTCAGAGCAAGGAGATCAACTATCACTATCTCCTCGTCGAAGTTGACCATCAGCAATTGAAAATTACGATGAATCGACTGCAGCTGGACAACGGCAAAGAGGTGTGGACCCAGCCGGATTCCGTGACCATTGCGGCGATAGACCCAAGCCCCAGGGTTTCTAAGTAATGGCGGAAGCGAGTGGGAGTCGAACCCACCGGTGACAGGAAACCTGCCGCCCGCCGGTTTTGAAGACCGGGACGATCACCGGACCGCATGCGCTTCCGTCCTGTTCAATTCATTCAATCTACCGTACTTACACTTTGATTGCACGAAGGCGCATTTCTTTTGACGCACGCTCTTCTCCACGTTAGTCGTTCCGAACCGGCTACCGCTGCTGCCCGAGAAACCTATGCCAAAATTAGCGGGGGCGCACTCGGGAATGTGGATTGGCAAATGATGACTTTGAACTGCTGGGCGCAATGCGGTTCAGGCTATGCGGTTCAGGAGATGTGCGGCGCTCGATCGCGACGTGGTAGGTACAAAGAAGGCTCATCGGCTGCCGTTCTCGTCAATGAGCCTTCCCCTCTTTCGCTCTCTTCCAACTTTCGGGGGAGAACGGAGGCAAGGCTACCAACCCGCGGAATATCTCGTCTGCCCGCTAGCGCACATAACAAAAATGGGCATCTCGAGGATACGGAGACGCTTTCGTGATTCGAAATACACAACGAACACATAGGCTCGCTACGGCATCTCAATTTTCGCTGTGATCGCCGGTAATCCAAAAGCGGGACGAATGATGGTAATCCTTGCGATTGCTTTGATGTTGGCAATGGTTCTTCTTGCGGCAGTGGCCATGCTGCGAAAGAGAACAGCACCCCTAAAGGAGCCTCCGCTTCATCTCTCCACGCTTATCGCAACCATGGCTATGCAACCCCGTTTTTACTCGGCTACTTCGGCTGTGGCACGATCCTCAGATAGGGCTTAGGCGCCTTCCAGCCGCCGGGATATTGTTTCTGCGCTTCTTCGTTAGAGACATTGCCACTGATAATTACTTCATCGCCAGGTTTCCAGTTCACGGGAGTGGAGACTTTGTGTTTGGCCGTAAGTTGCATCGAATCGACGACGCGAAGTATTTCGTCGAAGTTGCGGCCAGTGCTCATCGGATAACTAAGCTGCAATTTGATTTTCTTGTCCGGGCCGACAACGAACACCGTGCGGACGGTGGCATTGTCCGCGGCCGTGCGTCCCTCTGATGTAGTGCCGCTCTCGGCCGGAAGCATTCCGTATAACTTCGCGATTTTGAGTTCCGGGTCGCCGATCATCGGGTAGTTCACTTTGTGCCCTTGAGTCTCCTCGATATCCGCGGCCCATTTGCCATGGCTGCTCACCGGATCGACACTGAGCCCGATAATCTTTGTGTTTCGTTTGGCGAATTCGGGCTGCAGACCTGCCATATAGCCGAGTTCAGTGGTGCAAACGGGAGTGAAATCTTTGGGATGGGAAAATAAAACGGCCCATCCTTCGCCGATCCACTCGTGAAAGTTAATGGTTCCCTGCGTGGTTTCGGCGGTGAAGTTGGGGGCAGTGTCGTTAATGCGTGGGATCCTGTTTGTCGTTTCGGTAGCAATCTCGATACTCATGTTTGTCTCCCTGGTGAAATTCAATTTGTTCGAAGCTTTGAAAGTGCCTCCCGCTCCACTCAACTCGGGGGAACCCGGGATGAAAACGAAAAACCCACCCGATTCGTAACGGGTGGGTTGAAGAACTTCTATTTGATCTCTTCCCTACCCACACTGCGGCAGACACATGCAACAACAACACGCGACGCCGGGATGGAAGGGGCACAACACATAGTTAGGATAAAAGTCCGCGCTCGCCCTGTCAACCGCGAGAGTGGTTTGCGGCACAGCCAGCCGTGAGTTTTCTGAATCATAAGAAAGCCTCCTGCATCTGTTTTTCTTGCGAGTGCCTCTCGTGTCATTAACTCTTAGCTATGGGGAAAAGTCGATGAGTCAACCATCACGTCGTCTGACAATAACGCAGTGGGACGTTTTTTCTTCAAAGCCCCTTGAGGGAAACTCTCTCGCTGTATTCCACGACGGCCGAGGATTGAGTGACGCCGAAATGCAGTCGATCGCCAAAGAGATGAACCTTTCGGAAACCACGTTCGTCTTGCCTCGCGATGGCGGCACGGAAAAGGAGCGCGGCATCAGGGTGCGCATCTTTACTGTGCAGGAAGAGCTGCCGTTCGCCGGCCATCCCACGCTGGGAACCGCGTTTGCATTGCGGGGAGAGAGCGGGGCGAAGCAAGTCGTCCTCGAACTGAATGTTGGCAAGGTGAAAGTAGATTTCGAAGACGGTGCTGGGCAGCCAGCGTTCGGCGAGATGACCCAACTGGATCCTACTTTCGGAATGCACCACGAGCGAGGAGCCATCGCGCGCGCGACTGGATTGCGCGAGCAGGACTTCGACGATTCCCTTCCTATCCAAACCGTTTCCACGGGGCTCCCATACACGGTGACACCGCTGAAGTCGCTGTCTGTCATGCGGAATCTGCAGATCGATCTCCCCCGCGCTGCAGAATATCTGGCGAAGACTGAAAGCAAGTTTTTTTATTTCGTGAGTCGGGAGACTGCGGATCCTGAAGCCCGGCTGCACGCGCGCATGCTGTTCTACAACGGCGAGGATCCGGCGACAGGCTCGGCCGCAGGTTGTGCGGCGGCCTGGATGGTAGCGCATGGCGTGGCCAAGCCAGAGGAACGCGTCCTTATTGAACAGGGTGTTGAGATGAAGCGGCCCAGCCGGATTTTTGTGCGCGCATCATACCGAGAAGACCACCGCGAAGACCACCGCGAAACCCGCAGTGACAGCCGCTCCGATAACCGGGTAGTTAACGTACGCGTCGGCGGGCATTCTGTTGAAATCATGCGCGGAGAAGTTTTTCTCTGAGTCGACTGCGCGCAGCCATCGAAACATCGCATCTTGCACACGATTAAGAAATGTCAATGGCCAGAAATTGCCATTTGCTTCGACGCCACTTTACAGACACTCACCTTACCGATAGCATCCAACTCGCTCATCAATTCTTCGCGAACAGAGAAAACTTCCGGTGACTTCCGGTTACAAGACTAGAAGCGGATGTGGACGGTGATGAAACCCAAGCGCACGATTCTTTGTGTTGACGACAACGAACAGTCTCTTTCCTATCGCAAAATCATGCTGGAAACGCGCGGTTACCGGGTGGCCAGCTACTCCCGTGGCGAAGATGCCCTCGAACGCTTCAAGCAGGGAGGCATCGATCTGGTGGTCACCGACATGGCCATGCCAGGACTCGATGGTCCACAGTTGATCGCCGCAATCAAGAATCTGTCGCCTCACATTCCGGCTATTCTTATATCGAGCAAGGCCCGCGTGTACGAACATGAATCGCAAGCCGATGTGTTTCTGGCCAGAGGGATGTACGCTCCAGCGGATCTGCTGGAACGTATCCGCTTACTTCTCGTACGCAAGCGCGGCCCGAAACGAATGCAGGACCGGCTCTCGCAATTCACGCAACGCACTGGCGCGGCCTGATCCTTGACAGACCAAAAATCGTTTCCCAGCCAAGAACGCAGGGTTCACCGAGAAGATTCGTGGGAATTGCCCGTTCTTCTTCTTCCCCTTCGTACCCCTCAGCGTACTCGGCGCGCTCGGCGGTTGACTGCCCTTTCCATCGTGTAAGATCGAGGCTGGCATGGGCGCATTCATCGAGGCCATCGATTTACATAAGACTTATCGCGTGGGAAAAATTGAGGTGCCCGCGCTGCGCGGCATCTCCTTCAGCGTGGAAAAGGGAGAGTTCGTCACTGTGGTTGGCCCATCGGGCAGCGGCAAATCGACGCTGTTCTATCTGCTGGGCGGACTCACGCGTGCCGATTCCGGCAAAGTCATTCTGGACGGCGACGATTTCGCCACGGTCTCCGACGCGGAGCGCACGCGAATGCGGAAGCGCAAAATTGGCTTCGTCTTTCAGAAATTCAATTTGTTGCCCACGCTCGACGCGCGTTCCAACATTGCTATCGCCCAAGAAATTTCCGGGAACGGAGATCGCGATCCGGCATTTTTTCTTCGCATTTGCGATCTTCTAGGACTCACGAAACGGTTGAACCATCGCCCGTCCGAACTTTCTGGAGGCGAGCAGCAACGGGTGGCGCTGGCTCGAGCTCTGGTGAACAAGCCGGCTGTGGTCTTAGCGGACGAGCCCACAGGGAACCTCGACACCGAGAATTCCAACATCGTTTTGCGCATGCTGCGGCAGTCCAATCAGGAGCTAGGCCAGACCGTGCTGATGATCACCCATAATCCCGAGGCCGCCAAATACGGAGATCGCATCATCCACATGCGCGACGGCCATCTCGTGGCGCCTGAGGAAGATCCGCAGTGGTCACCGCATTAAATATCGGCAGAGCGGCACCTGGGCGAGGGGATAAACACGTCGTTGCCGCAGCCGAAGGCGTCATTTATAATCGGATTCGTCGAGCGGGAGTAGCTCAGTGGTAGAGCGCGACCTTGCCAAGGTCGATGTCGCGGGTTCGACCCCCGTCTCCCGCTCCAGTGTTTGTCTTTTCCGAGTAGTGTCTCCCCCAGATCGATGGACTTTTTCCGTACGGAACGCTAATGTATTGAGCAGGGGCGCGGTACCCAAGTGGTAAGGGAGAGGTCTGCAAAACCTTTATGCGTCGGTTCGATTCCGACCCGCGCCTCCAACCTTCTCCGGTACTCCCTGCGGGCTTTGCAGGTAACTGCGATTCCAACTTTTGGCGCTCGCTCAGCCGGGTTCTTCAGTGTGAGCTGGAACTGGTGTCGTCCCCTTCGGCAAGGTCGGGCCAGGCTCTCTGGCCCCATTTCCACCTTACCCAGCGCTGAAGCGCTCGGCTAATTTAGATCGCCGCGCCGCGGCTGGAATCTGGTAAGCCTCCGCCGAGTCATGCGCGTCGTCCCTCGACAGTACACGAAACGGAATGCAGACCCGCGTCAGCGTCCCTCCGCCCTCCGGCGTGAGCAGATCCACGCTCTGATGCTGGCCGTAGAGCGACTGTAGCCGATCGCGGGTGATTCTCAAACCCAGACCGCTTGACGGAATGACACCGTGCTTTGAAGGTCCGGGTCCGTTGTCCCTTACTTCGAGTTGGAGTTCGCCATTTCGGGCAGTTACCGTAATTCGGATCTCGCCTCCAGCCGGCCGTTTTGAAATCCCGTGTTTGACTGCGTTATCCACGAGGGGTTGCAAGAGTAAGTGAGGTACCGACGCGTCGAGCGTCTCAGGGGCGATTTCCAGAGTTACGCTTAATCGATCCGCGAACCTAATCTTCTCGATTTCCAGATAGCAATTTACGAATTCGAGTTCGCGGCTGAGGGTTGTGATTTGGGTCCCGGCGGACTCCAGGCTCATCCTCAACAGATCCCCCAGCCGCGCCATCATGCGATCGGCCGCCTGGACATCGGTGAGCATGAGCGAGGAAATGGAGTGCAAAGTATTAAAGAGGAAGTGCGGCTGAAGCTGGCTTTTCAGCGTTTGTAAACGTGCTTTTGCAAGTTGTCCCTCCAGTTGAGCGGCGCGCAACTCCCGCTCCCGGAACCTGCGGTAATACGAAACGGCGTGCGCGACCAGCACAATCGGAGCGAACGTGCCGGTGATATCGTCCACGACCGCGGACAGGAATTCTCTTCGCAGGGCTGACCACTGGACCTTGAACGCGTGGATGTGGGAATTCCAGATGGCTGAGCTCCATTCGTGAGATTTCGGATCCCAATAGCCGTAGGGAGTGGCAGCTCGCAGCGCCAGGTGCGCCGCCGAAAAAACAAGTCCGGCGGCCAAATATTGCAGAGCGCGGATCATCCAGTTTTCCCGGCGAATGGGGTGGCGAATCGCGAACCAGAAAGCAAGTGGAGTGAGCGGAGCGTAGGTGAGTAACTGGCAGAACTCCGATCCCAGAGTACTCATGAATGACATGGGAGTGTTGGTTGCCCGGTAAAACTGATAAATCGTGAACGTCGCAGCCAGGGCGACGAAAGACAAAACACCAAAGCTGATCACCCAAATCAGCCAGGGACGACCACCTGGGACGTTGGCTTGCGGCTCAATCATGCGGCCCAATACGATGCGGCGCGGCCGGAGCACCAACTCGCGTCCGCAATTCGGACACATACGCTGCGTGCTCGCAGCGCACTCGGGACAGAAAGTGCATTCGAACGAGCAGATGTAGGCTTCTCCCTCAGCCGGCAATGCCCGTTCGCACGTTCCGCAATTGGATTTCATGATGAAGGTATTGATGATATCTCTTCCCGGAATCGTCACGTCAGAGTCGATAGGCTTCTCCCAGTGGCAGGCGGGCGCCTTCGTGGGTGGCGGCGCAGCAGTCGTGGCGTTCTAACAGATTATTGAAACATAGCGCCGTCAGTGACGCGACAAATTACGGCCCTGATAAACGTTTGTTGGTCCCCGAAAAACATCTATACGTCCCACATCCGGACTGCGAGCCTATCTCGCTGTGGGCCACGTGGCTTTCTTCCCAAGCGTTCGAAACGGGCCTTCGAAACGCGTCAAGATTAGCGGTAAACCAATGTGAGCCGAGCGCGTCTACCTCTTGTAAGGGAAAACAGCGACGCAATTAACCATGGCTTCCGAACTCGCCCCAGGCGCAGTGCACGATCAACCAGTTGAGTCGGTTGTGCGCGCCGTAATCGCGGATGATGAGCCGCTCGCCCGGACGAAGCTGCGTCTCCTGCTGGATTCAGAAGCGCAGATCAAAGTAGTTGCCGAATGCCACAACGGCGCGCAGACTCTAGCCGCGATCCGCAGTTGCCGGCCGGACCTGTTGTTGCTCGATATTCAAATGCCTGACCTGGATGGGTTTCAAGTGTTGAGCGAAATCTCACCCAAAGAGATGCCGGTCGTCATCTTCACCTCCGCCTACGATCAGTATGCGATTCGCGCCTTCGAGGCCCATGCCCTGGACTATCTGCTGAAGCCCTTCGATCAGAGCCGGCTTCACCAGGCTATTGAAAGGGCCAGGCTTGAAATGGGGAAGTCGAGGGACCGTGAGATCACTCATCGCATCCTCGATCTTCTCTCCCACGTAAGGTTGGAAAAGCAAGCCGTACCCGAGTTCGACGCACGATTGGTGATCAAGACCAAGGGCCGAATTGTGTTTCTCAATGTTGACGAGATTGACTGGGTTGAAGCCGCAGCCAACTACGTTCGGCTGAACGTGGGGAAGGAATCGTATCTCTTTCGCGAAACCATTTCTGGAACTTCAGAGCGGCTAAATCCGAGCCAGTTTATCCGCATACACCGCTCCATGATCGTGAATGTCCGGAAGATCAAGGAATTGATTCCGGTGAATAGCGGAGAATACGTCGTCGTCCTCAAGAGCGGCAAGGAGCTGTCGTGCAGCCGGGGTTACCGCGCCAACGTGCAACACCTGATCGACAAGAGTTCTTGAGATTGTTATCCTCCCTCTCTTCCCTGGTCTAGCGCAAACCGTTTCATTTGAGTGGCCTTGCACATTCGTGACTTGTCAGCGATGAAATCCTAATCTTCCGGGGTGCCGCGTGCACCGGTAACCCATTAGGACACTAACCCGGCAGCCCTTTTCTGTAGCGCGCCACGGCGTGATGGTTTATAGTGCGGGAAATCGTATTCATGCGACGCGAGTTGCCCGCAGGGTTGCGGTCTGGGCTGCTGCAATTTCTTAAATCTCATGGCTGAAGAAAACGGTCACGTCACCGAAAAGAAGTCAGAGGAGAACGGACCGCCGTCGAAAAAGCCATATCAAGAACCGGCATTCCGGTACGAGCGGGTTTTTGAGACGATGGCACTGATGTGCGGTAAAATCGCGCCCACTGTCCTTCATTGCAGGCTTGTCGGCCTAAAGAGTTCGTAGATTGTTGCCGTCCATACCATCCACGCAGGAAATTCGCGAGGACCCCAAGCTTGGTCTTGCAGCCGAGGTGCTGCGCCGCCATGGCTCGGTTTTCCTGAAGGCGAGGGGAATGAGCATGCTTCCTGCGGTTTGGCCGGGCGATCTGCTCACCGTTCAGCGCGTTGTGTATAACGAGATCGCTGCCGGAGACATTGTGCTGGTTCTGCGCGACCATCGCTTCTGTATTCACCGGCTCGTCGGATGGCAGCAAGGTCGGGAAGGCCTGTTGTCGGTGACGAGGGGTGACGCGATGCCGCAGGACGATCCGCCCGCGGCCGCATCCGAGGTTCTGGGCCGAGTGGCCAGTATTCGCCGGGGCAATCGAAGTTTCGTTCCAAGCCGTCGGGTCTCGACGCTTCATTCAACGCTGGCGTGGATGCTGTGCCGCTGCAGCAGATTCCGCAGTCTAGCGCTGCATATTCATGGGGCATATTCGCAGGCGGTCAGTCTGAGCCCAGCGACTCAAGCCGACCTTGAAAAGACCGTTATCGCAGCGCTGCAGCGTTGCGCCACCCAAAATCAGGTGCATCCTCGGATTTCGAGTTCTTTGTCCCGTACTCTGTCCCGTACTTCCCATCTATGAGCGCTGCCCTCACTCTGACCGCGAAGCATACGGTATCAGTCGAGATCGGAGGAGCGACGATTGCGCTGCACACTGTTGATCCGTCTTTTCAGCGCGCGATCGAAAATCGCTATGCGGGTTTCCTCGGAAGTTCGGCGGACTCGCACTTCGTGTTCGATATCGACCTGTGCGATCCCTCGGAATCCGGCCCAGCCGACGATGAGTTGCATTTGCAAATGGAAAAAGGCGAATGGTTGCTGCAGCGCGGCAACTTTCGAGCACGATGGAATCCGGAGTCCCGGCGGGGATGGATCCATCAGACATACAGTTCCTACGCGGTCGACTGCGTCTTGCGCATCGTTCACACTCTGCTCCTGGCAAGTCAGGGAGGCTTCCTGGTTCACGCTGCGAGCGCGATTCGCGGAGGGAAAGCGTTTCTCTTTGCCGGGGTTTCGGGCGCGGGCAAGACAACGATTTCTCGTCTGGCGCCACCCGACGCAACCCTGCTCACCGACGAAATCTCGTATGTGCGGCGTGAAGGTAATCAGTATCTGGCCTGTGGAACGCCTTTTGCGGGAGAGCTGGGACGGGCCGGCGAGAACGTGTCTGCCCCACTCTGCGGAGTTTTCCTGCTCGAGAAAGGTTTGCAGAACAGGGTCGAACCGGTGGGTGCCGCAGAAGCCATCCAGCGACTGCTGAGGAACATTTTGTTTTTCGCCGAAGACCCTGAGTTGGTGCAACTCGTTTTTCAGTCGGCATGCGAGTTTGCTAGTTTGGTTCCGATCCGCCGCTTGGTATTCGTGCCCGACCCCGCCGTCTGGGAGATAATACGTTAGCCTTGGGAGAATTATGATGCCCGAAAGATACATTGCGCGAAGCACGGCCATCGCGGCGCGGCTTCTGGGCGGCGAAATGATGGTGATGTCGGCTCTAGATTCGACTTTTTTCACTCTCAATGAAATCGCCACTGTCATCTGGCAGGCAGCGGACGGGCGCACGCCACTATCGGAAATCGTCGCCAACAAAATCTGCGAGGAATTCGATGTCGATCGCGAACGAGCGCAACGTGGGGCCGAGCAATTCGTCGACGAACTCTCGCAACACGGGATACTGCTGGTCTCAAATCAGCCACTGCTGAATTCTTGTCCACCCCAGGAAAATTCATGAGCCTTCTAGCGGAGATGAATCAAAGAGCGCTGAACCTCGGCATACCACTTAGCGTTCACATCGATATCACTTACCGCTGCAACGAACGCTGCGTGCATTGCTACCTAGATCACGACGATCATGGGGAGATGACGACCGCGGAAATCTTCAATGTGCTCGCCCAGCTCGCCGACGCCGGCGTTTTTTTTCTGGTCCTGAGTGGCGGCGAGGTCCTTATGCGTCGCGATTTTTTTGAAATCGTGGAGCGAGCGCGGCTGCTCTTGTTCAATGTCAAAGTAAAGACCAACGGGGTAATGATCCGCGCGAGGGAAGCGGCGAGACTTCGCCAGCTGGGCGTCGAGCAGATACAAATTAGTGTTTACTCGCATCGGCCGGAAGTTCACGATGCCATCACGAAGCTGCCAGGGTCCCTGAAGCGAACCATTCGGGCGATTCGATTCTTGAAATCTCAGGGCCTGAAGGTAACGATTGCAAACGTTCTTATGAACGGAAATTTCTCTGACGGCGCCGGAGTTATGGCACTGGCGAAGGAATTAGGAACTTCCTACACGCTCGACCCCACGATCACGCCGAAAATGGACGGCGATACATCGATCCTCGCCTTGCGAATTCCGGGGTCTGAGCTCAAGGAAATATTCCATCGCGAGGAATTGGTAGGGAATGTGGAAGAATTTTGTGCTCCTCCGCCACCCGCAGGCGAGGACGTGATGGAAGGCTACCCCTGCAGCGCTGGTCACACCGCCTGTTACATTTCTCCGTATGGCGATGTGTTTCCCTGTGTGCAATTCCCTCTGCCCAGCGGCAATGTGCGGCGGCAGAAATTTCTCGAGATCTGGCGCCACTCTCCGCAGTTGAACGAAGTGCGATCCATCCGCGCCAAAGGTCTCACCGTTTGCTCCGGTTGCGACCACGTCGGAACGTGCACGCGTTGCCCCGGCTTGGCCTACATGGAAGGCAGCATGCGAGGGCCGTCGACGGCCGACTGCGAAAAGTCGTTTCAGAGGACGGGCATCCCGAGTGCGAATATGTTGAGACGGGCTCTAGCCGGTCCTACGACGCCTCTGATCCAGATCCAGATTCACTAACTCGCGTAAGTTGTTGGTCGCGCCGCCCTTTCTGGGCGAACCCTCAGGTCAATCGATGGGTAATTCCCATGCACGTTACCCACCAGCCCACCACCTAAGGAACAACATTAAGTTACGAAAGTAAGGTACAGATTCCTCAATATTTGAGTGAACATCATAGTAGCACGATGAAGACAAGTATTAGGAGGAAATAATGCGAAGGTCTGCGTTGCGTTGCTTTTGTCTGGCGGCTGGGTTCCTGTTAGCCGCTCCCCTTTGGGGCCAGGCAGCGAAGGACAAGACCGCAGCGGAGACAGCGCAGGAACCGACGCATCTGGGGTATCCGCTGGACTGGAGCTCACGGCATCTGTTAATGCCGGGCATGCGCGCCGACGATGTGTTGGCGGCGGGAGAGCGCGACCCGCGGTATGTTTACAACATGGTGATGCGACGAGTGGCCGTGGAACGCTGGCGGCATCCTGTGGTCCGCCCACGGCGCCGACCGAGGATCGACTGGGCGGTTTCGCTCGAAAACGGATACGTGTCGCAGAACCAATTTCCTTCAAAATATCAGTTTGACGTGACTACGGAAAGTTGTAATTCCGATTACGTCCTATATGGACTGACCGTGACCTCCGGGACGCAGGCTAACTTGGTCGGGATCAATAACATGTATACGGGAGGGACGGCTCCCTGCAATAGCGGATCGCCCTGGGTGGCGTTCGCGTACAACACTGTGACCCAAACCGGGGGTCAGATCAAGACGTCGCCGACGCTATCGATGGACGGGAGGAAAGTGGCCTTTGTGGAGAGCACGGGCGGAGCATCCTACTTCCACGTGCTGGTGCTTCCGAGTCCGATCCCGGTGCCCCCGGCGTCGGCGGGGACGGTCCTGAGTCCGCAGACTCCGGCCTCATGCACGACTCCGACAACAGTGGGCTGCATGACGACGCTTACCATCGAAACCAGCGCGACGAATTCGAATTCCTCGCCATGGGTGGATTACACCACGGATACAGTATATGTGGGCGCGGACAATGGATTGCTCTATAAGATCACGCCGGTATTCGGTGGTGGCGCCCCGGCGCTGGTCAACGATGCGAGCAACTGGCCAGTCGCGGTATCGACCAATAAATTCAATAATGTGTTGACCGACCCGGTTGTCGATGACACCGCGGGCAGGGTTTTTATCGGCGACGGCGAGGGATATCTGTATGCGGTCAGCCTCACCAGTCCGGGCAAAACCTACGCGGCCCAGCAGACGATCGGGTGGGCTCACGCCAATGGACAACCAGGCAGCGGAGGAGCGGGAACGGGAATTGTAGATCCGCCATATGCGCTCAGCGACCCAGCCAATCCAGGAACACACCAGGTGTTTGCGTTTACGGGATGTAGCTATGTGCCGGGCATTGGCGGTGCGGTTACTCAGCTTCCAGCAAATTTCGCAACCGGAGTGCCGTCAAAAACCAACACGGTCGATTTAGGATCCTCGGACGGGCAAGGAGACTGCACGGGGAACAATGTACACTCGGGAACGTTTGATAATGCGTTCTGGTTAAACGGAACAGCCTCGGGCCACCTGATTGCGTGCGGATTCTTGGAATCGGGAGGCGCACCGGCCAAACCAGCGATGTACATGTTCCCCTTCGCGAGTAATGTCATCACCGCGACCGGTTCATCGACATTTGTGATAGACAACACGCTGGGGGACGAATGCTCGCCGCTGACCGAGTTTTATGACGGAACCACGGATCGACTATTTTTCGGAGTGGGCAGTTCATCCGACGGCTACCTGGAAAGCTCGACCATTACAAGTTCGCTGACCACACCGAACTGCGCGGGCGCACCGACTTCGAGTTGCGTGACGACCCCGAGCGCTCTCGGAGGAACCAGCGGGATTGTGATCGACAATCAAGTGTCGAACGGCGGGACAAACATCTACTTCTCGACGCTTAAGCCGGGATCCGTGAACGGGCAGAACTGCAGTGTGTCGGGGGGAGCGGCAAACCCACATTGTGCCGTGAAGCTGACCCAGTCCGGGTTGCAATAGGTCCCGGTCCTACAGAAGCGGCTGGAATATAGACCTGTTCATCGCCACGATTGCGCCGGTCTTTTCAAGTTTCGAGACGTTTCTCTTGTGCTCCGGATCATTTGCCAGCGCTTCCCGGTACTGTTCGTAGACATCAAGCGTGGCGAAATCGATTAGTCCAAGCGCTTCATTGGTCGCTCCCGCGAAATCGGTTGGCAGGAAGTATCCAACTATCTTGCCGCCACTGCGGCGGATTGGCTCCTGTTCTGCCTCGACATATGCTCTGAAATCCGCCAGCTTGTTCGGATTGATCGTGTATCGAATGCTTAGGGTAATCATTTTGGCTCCACAACAATCCTATCCCGCAATCGACGTATGATGTTTCGAGCTGCATCGAAGTATCTTCCATTAGGGGTGAGGTATATTTGCTCGCATGAACCAAAGCTTTGCCGACACTGCCGCTTTGTTGAGCGATCCGGGACGCGCGGCAATTGCCCTGGCCCTTATCGGCGGCGTTGCCCTTCCGGCGGGGCAATTAGCGATGATCGCCAACGTAACGCCACAGACGGCTAGCAGTCACTTGGCGAGACTCGTGGGCGGCCGTCTGTTTACGGTTGAACAGCAGGGACGCCATCGATACTACCGAATCGCCAATGCCGAAGTAGCGCACGCGATCGAAGCGCTTCTGGCGATTACGCCTCATCCAAAACATGTTGTAGAGCGCGTTACGAGAGACGAGCAAACGAACGGGCTCTGGTACGCCCGGAGCTGCTATTCCCATTTGGCGGGACAGGTCGCAGTTAAAATTGTCGGCAAGCTTCAGGATCTTCGTATCCTTGTTGCTCACGAACCCCGCGGCTATCGAGTGACGAGAAACGGACGGCTTTGGTTTGCGCAGCTCGGCATTGATGTGAGCCAAAGACAAGCCAGTGATCCCAAGTTCGCTCGGCGGTGCCTCGACTGGACGGAGCGGCGACACCATCTGGCCGGGCCTCTCGGCTCCGCATTGTTCGACAGGTTTCGCGAGTTGAAGTGGGTTGCTCCGGTTCGCCACAGCCGTGCAGTACGGATCACGGTGGAAGGGCAGTTCGAATTGCAAAGGCTGTTCGGCTCCGACCTCGGGAGGAAGTGCTAGGCGCCGCTCCTCGGCGTCCGCTCCTTGGTAACCAGGCAGTTATTACTTGCGGACTGCCGATCGTTGGTTGCTCCGCGCGCGTCCTTTCATTCCTTCATTCAATCTTCAGGTTGCAATGAATAAATGAAGGCGTGGAATTTGCGGATTTCTCGAAGGCGCGATTGTGGTAAACCAGACCCTGTGAAGCTGCTCATTGTCGAAGACGAACCTCGCATGCTGGAGCTGTTGCATCGCGGCCTGACCGAAGAAGGTCACACGGTGGTGTGCGCATCCGACGGCGAAGGGTGGGAACTGGCGCATGCCTACTGTGCAGAGCGAACTGGGAAAAGGGTCTATGTTTCGGGTCGAGATCCCGCTCGCACCTTCAGTAAGTGAAACGAATAGGAGCTTGCCTAAGCCCGAAGCCAAACCATAGACTGGTGCGGCACTTCGACCTCACTTCATGACAACCGACTCTTGCAGGCCACTCTGCTGGCGGCCGTTGCTTGCGATTCTCATTTGCGTTTTCGGGGTTGGGCACTCCGGTTTCCCAGTCGCATGGGCTCAAGTCTCCTCCGCCTTTTCAGCCGATGTCTCCAAGTATGTGCGCGGCGCAATGGACCAGCAACATATTCCGGGTGTAGCGCTTCTGGTGTCGCGAGCCGGAAAGACCGTACAAGCCGAGGGATTCGGGCTGGCCAATGTGGAGTTACAAGCCCCAGTGAAGCCGGAGACCATTTTCCAATCGGGCTCGGTTGGAAAACAATTCACCGCGACGGCAGTGATGATGCTGGTCGAGGAGGGGAAGGTGGGGCTCGACGATCCGCTCACCAAGTATTTTCCGGATGCTCCGGCTAGTTGGAATGAAGTAACGGTGCGTGAACTCCTGAGCCACACTGCTGGTTTCGGCGATTATCCCGACAGATTCGATTTTCGCAAGGATTGGACGGAAGACGAGCTGTTGAAAATGGTGGGGGGAATTCCGCTGGCGTACCCTCCAGGAACGAAGTGGGATTACAGCAATCTCGGATTCCTGACGCTGGGGATTCTGATTCATCGTGTCACCGGAGAATTTTACGGAGACTTTTTGCAACAGAGGATTTTTCAGCCGCTGGGCATGCAAACGACACGTATCATCAGCGAGGCCGATATTATTCCGAACCGAGCCTCCGGTTACCGGCTGGTGAAAGGCAAACTCAAGAACCAGGAATGGGTCGCGCCCATGGTAAACACCACGGCCGATGGAAGCCTCTATTTTTCCGTTCTCGATCTGGCGAAGTGGGATGCGGCGTTGTACACCGAGAAATTGTTGCAGCAATCGAGCCTCGACCGGATGTGGACGCCCGCGAAATTGAAAGACGGACAACCAAACAAGGAAGGTTATGGATTCGGCTGGTTCATCGGCGAACGGCACGGCCACCGCGTGATCAGCCACGATGGCGCGTGGCAGGGGTTTAAGACCGCAATCGCGCGCTATGTGAACGATCAACTGACGGTAGTGGTGCTGGCAAATCTGGCGGAGGCAAAGCCCGATGAGATCGCCGAGCACGTCGCAGATATGTATTTATCTGGTCCGAACAATGCGAATGGGAATCGATAAGCCGATCAACGCGGCTCAACCCGCATCCGCATTCCGTATTTTGGGCGCAAGGTGATCAGCGGTTGCGGCTCAATCTGGTGCCCTGGGACTAATTTTAATTTCCATTTCTGCGCGAGCGTCGCAAGGATCAGAACGCCTTCCATCCATGCGAATGATTCGCCGATGCACTGCCGTACGCCTGCTCCGAAGGGGAAGTAGGTAAATTTCGTACGCTGGGCTTTGGCTTCCGGCGAAAATCGATTGGGATCGAAGCGCAGCGGATCAGGAAAATAGCGTGGATCGCGGTGCGTTATGAATTGGCTGATCAGCACCGTGGTTCGCGCCGGAAGAAAAAACTCACCCAGAGCAAAATCGTTGCGGGCATAACGGCCCATGGCCCAAGCCGGAGGATAAAGCCTAAGAGATTCAGCCATTACGTTTTCTGTGTATCGCAGACGAGGCACAGTCTCCAGGGAAGGCAGCTCGCCTTGTAGCACGCGGTCCACTTCGGAATGAAACCTGAGTTCGCAATCCGGATTTTCCGACAGCAAATACCACGTCCACGACAACGCGTTGGCAACCGTCTCGTAACCCGCCAGGAAGATTGTGATGACCTGATCCCGCAAGGACTTGCGGGAGCGTATATCGTCAGCGGAAGAGGCGGCAATCATCAGATCGAGCAGGCTACCGCGATCTCGACCACTGCGGCGGTGCGCATCGATCATGCGGTAGACTGCGGCGTCGATTCGATTCCGTTCCCGGACAAACGCCGCGAGGCCGGGCGGACGCAGATGCACCAGCCATTCCGCCGCCGGCAACATAATCAGAAAATTGTAGCGACTCATGATGCGGTTGATGGCAGCGGCCAGCTCGTAGACTTCCTGTCGCAAATCGGTTGCAAACAGAGTCCGCGCCACCACGTTCAGCGTAAGGTGCATCATGTCGGCGGCGATATCGCGCTGCTCACCGCCGCGCCACGAGTCACGCGTGCGCGCGGCCTCTTCCACCATGATGGCCGCATACTCACCAATGCGTTGCCGGTGAAAAGCAGGTTGCGCCGCGAGCCGCTGGGCGCGATGCGCCGAGCCTTCACTTGTAATCATCCCTTCGCCGAGCAACATCTTGGTCCGCCGCACCGTGCGTTCTTTAATGAAGTTGTCGTTCTGCACCACCAGCACTTCGCGAATGAAATCGGGATGGTTCAGGAAAACGATGTGATTATGAGCGAGCTTGTAATGCGCGATGTCGCCGTAAGTCTGGTTGAGATGCTGGAAAAGAAAGATTGGATTTGCCGGACGCATCTTGCGGAACGCGTACCAGAGGACATTACGCTGGAAGCCGGGCGGAAAGCGGTAAGCGGTCCTTTTCTGAGAACGTTCGCGCGCGCCGGGTTGGCGTACCGCTGTGCTCATTGATTCAGTTTACGCTGGTCGACTATTGCTTCTGCATCTGGTCAATGGCGGCAAGAACCTCTTCGCTGTGCCGCGCGGGATCGACCCTGGTATAGGCTTTGGCAACCTTACCGCTCGGATCGATCAGAAAAGTGTGCCGGGCCGCGAATTTTACGACTCCAAAATTCGTCAGCGAACCGTAGGCGTCGCTGACCTTGCCGTCGCTGTCGGCTAGTAACTGGAAGTTCAGTCCTTCTTTCGCGCAAAACTTCTTGTGCGAGTCGACGCTATCCACGCTCACGCCCAAAATCATCGCGTGTCGTTCGGCATATTTTTGTTGATCGACCTGGAAGTTGTGGGCTTCGCGCGTGCAACCGGGAGTCTGATCCTTGGGATAAAAATAGAGGATGACCCAGCTGCCGCGGTAATCCGTCAAGCTGACGGGAGCGCCTTCCTGCGACGACAGCGTGAAATCGGGGGCTGAGCTTCCTACTACCGGAGCAGCCGCGCGTGAGCCCGAAATCAGCCGTGGAAGGAGGAAGATGATAATCACTCCAATTAATACGAGAACTGTAATCCGCAACATTTAACCCTCCCGAAACCGCGAGCGTGAGATCCAAACGGTTCGAGGCACGCTTCAAGTCGACGCTGGCCTCGAACCGGACTTTCCATTGTAGAACGCCTGGACATAGACCTTCGGCCAGCAAAATTCCGCACAATTGAATATCATGGACTGTTCGCCTCACTCAACGGAGATATCAGACGTGGCTCAGACGGAAACTGACGGTCTAGAAGTATTGGAAACACGGGAGTGGGTTGACTCGCTGGATTACGTTCTCTCCAAGGGCGGGCCGGTTCGCGCCGGGCGGCTGATTCAGCAACTCGCACTGCACGCAAAGCGAGCCGCGGGCGTGAATCTTCCCTTCTCGGCAACCACGCCGTACCAGAACACGATTCCGTCTCCGCAACAGGCGCCATTCCCCGGAAGCCAGGAGATGGAGCGTCGCATCAAAAGCCTGGTGCGCTGGAACGCGCTCGCCATGGTGGTGCGGGCCAACAAAATTCAGGAAGGAATTGGCGGACACATCTCCACTTTTGCTTCGGCTGCCACTTTGTATGAAGTTGCCTTCAATCATTTTTTCCAGGCGAAAACGGAAAGCGGCGACCGCGACTTCGTTTATTTTCAGGGGCACGCCGCGCCCGGGATTTATGCTCGCGCCTACCTTGAGGGCCGCATTCCCAAGGAGAAGCTGGAACATTTCCGCCGCGAACTAAAGCCGGGTGGTGGACTGAGTTCGTATCCCCATCCCTGGCTCATGCCGAATTTCTGGGAGTTTCCCACGGTTTCGATGGGATTGGGGCCGATTCAGGCGATCTATCACGCGCGCTTTATTCGCTACCTGGAAAATCGCGGGTTGAAGGAATCGACTGGAGGGAAAGTGTGGGCGTTTCTGGGCGACGGCGAAATGGACGAACCCGAAGCGCTCGGCTCGATCACGCTGGCTTCGCGCGAGAATCTCGACAACTTAATTTTTGTGGTGAACTGCAACTTGCAGCGTCTCGACGGCCCCGTGCGCGGGAACGGAAAAATCATTCAGGAACTCGAGGCTATTTTCCGTGGCGCGGGCTGGAACGTCATCAAAGTTATCTGGGGATCGGATTGGGACAGCCTGATTCGCGCCGACCGCGACGGGCTGCTGGTCAAGCGTCTGGGCGAAGTCAGCGACGGGCAATACCAGAAATATTTTGTCGAGAGCGGAGCCTACTTCCGCCAGAATCTTTTCGGCACCGACCCTCGCCTTCTGAAAATGGTCGAGCATCTTTCCGACGAGCAACTGGCGCGCATGCGTCTGGGGGGACACGATCCCCTCAAGGTGCACGCTGCGTATCGCGCCGCCGTGGACCATGTCGGCTCTCCGACGATCATCCTGGCCAAGACGATCAAGGGCTACGGCCTGGGAGAAGCAGGCGAAGGTAAGAACATTACTCACCAGCAAAAGAAGTTGAACGAAGATGAGCTGGAGCTGTTTCGTTCACGATTTGGCATTCCGATTCCAGACGACGAACTGCACAACGCACCCTTTTACCGGCCCTCTGACGACAGTGCCGAAATCAAGTACATGCAGGCGCGTCGCCAACAACTGGGCGGGTACATGCCTCAACGGAAGGTGCTCGCTTCGCCACTGAAGCCCGTGCCCGAGTCGCATTTCGAGGAATTCTACAAAGGTACGGACGGGCGCGAAGCATCCACGACGATGGTTTTTGTGCGGCTCCTCGCAAAGTTGTTGCGCGATCCGGAGTTGGGCAAGCTGATTGTCCCCATCATTCCCGACGAAGCGCGTACCTTTGGCATGGAGGCTTTGTTCCGGCAGGTCGGCATCTACTCAAGCGTCGGACAACTTTATGAGCCGGTCGATATGGACACGCTTCTTTATTACAAGGAGGCACAGAACGGACAGATTCTTGAAGAAGGCATCACCGAAGCCGGCTCGATGTGCTCGTTCATTGCCGCTGGCACGGCCTACGCCAACCACGGCATCAACACCATCCCCTTCTTTATTTATTATTCGATGTTTGGCTTCCAGCGTATCGGCGATCTGATTTGGGCAGCCGCAGACATGCGCTGTCGCGGATTTCTCGTTGGTGGCACCGCGGGACGAACAACGCTGGCCGGCGAAGGCCTGCAGCATCAGGATGGTCACAGCCACGTTCTGGCGCTCCCCGTTCCGAACTTGAAGGCTTACGATCCTGCGTTCGCTTATGAAATTGCCATCATCATTCAGGATGGCATCAAGCGCATGTACGTGGACCAGGAGTCGATTTTCTATTACCTCACCGTAACCAACGAACCGCTTCCCATGCCGGAAATGCCGAAAGATGGGAATGTGCGCGAGGGCATACTGCGCGGCCTTTACCGTTTCAAGACATCGGATGCCCCGGATGCGAAACTGCGTGCGCAACTGCTCGGCAGTGGAACCATCATGTACGAAGTGTTAAAAGCGCAAACAATTCTCCAGGAAAAATACGGCGTGGCCGCGGATGTGTGGAGCGTGACCAGCTATAAGGAACTTTATCGCGATGCCAACGATTGCGAACGCTGGAATATGCTGCATCCTGGCGATTCTCCGAGGACTCCATTCGTCACGCAGACGTTGAAGGATGCGCCCGGACCGTTCATCGCGGCATCTGATTACATGAAAGTGTTGCCGGAATCTCTGGGGAAATGGGTTCCAGGACAACTTGTTTCGCTGGGGACCGACGGCTTTGGCCGCAGTGAGAGCCGGGCCGCCTTGCGCGACTTCTTCGAAGTGGACGCCAAGCATATAGTGCTGGCAACGTTGGGCGCTTTAGCCAGAGAAAAGAAAGTTGGCGTTGATCTGGTGAAACAGGCGGTTCGTGACCTGCAAATCAATCCGGACAAATTGAACCCGGCGACAAGTTAGGCGCAGTGTCGCGAATAATTTTAACGGCACAAAGGGAAGGCATAGTGATCGAATTCAAGCTCCCAGCACTTGGTGAGAATATTGAGCAGGGCGATCTGGTGCGGCTCATGGTCGCGCCCGGCGCAACCGTGTCCGAGGGCCAGGCGGTGATGGAACTCGAGACTGATAAGGCTGTCGTAGAAGTTCCTTCATCGGTGAGCGGGACAATCAAAGAAATTCTGGTTAAAGAAGGCGACAAGATCAAGGTCGGACAGGTGGTTTTTACCGCGGACAGTAACGGTACGTCCACCACCGAAACTACTCGAAAGACGGCAGCGCCCCCGAAAAGCTCGATTGCTCCTGCGACGCAAACATCGGCCGCCGCCGCCGCGGCGAAAGCTCAGCCGCGGTCAGAATCTGCGAATGCGCCGCAGAGAACGCGATCGACCGATGCCTCCCCCAGCGAATTCCGCCTTCAAGAACTGGGCGAAAACATTTCGGAGGGTGATCTGGTGCGCTTGATGATTGCGCCTGGCGCTAAAGTTTCAGAAGGTCAGCCGGTGATGGAACTGGAGACTGACAAGGCCGTGGTGGAAGTTCCTTCTACTGTGAGCGGCATTGTGAGCGAAGTGAAGGTAAAAGAAGGCGAGAAGATTAAAGTTGGGCAGGTGATCTTCACTTTGCAGGGTGCGGCGCCGTTACAGGCAGAAACCACCCGCCCAGCGAGCCGTCCCGTGGAGCATGTTTCCGGTCAGCATGGCGCGCGCCTTGCCTTCCAGGCGGCAATTCGTGCTGAAGGTAAGACCGAAGAACAGGCTCTGCCACCGGATCAGCCGCAGCCGCGCCCCACGGCGTTCTCGATGCCCGCGCAGTTGGGCAAGGTTGCCGGAACCGAGCATCGCGAAGCCATCCCGGCGGCTCCGTCCACGCGCCGCCTGGCCCGCGAAATTGGTGTCGACATTTACGAAGTCAAGGGTACCGGCCCGGGCGGACGCATCAGTGAAGACGATGTCAAAGCCCACGCCAAAGCCGTGCTGGCCGCGGCGGCGACAGCCGCGCAGGCTCCGGCGCGCGCCGGACATTTCGTCGCCCCGCAGCTCCCGGATTTCGCCAGGTGGGGAAAAATCGAGCGCGTTTCCATGCGCGGCGTTCGCCGCAAAACGGCGGAACATCTAGCGGAATCTTGGAACACGATTCCTCATGTCACGCAGCAGGATCGTGCCGATATCACTGAACTCGAGCAACTGCGCGCCCGCTTTGCGCCCAAGGCCGAACAGGCTGGCGGCAAGATGACGGTGACCGCGATCGCACTGAAGGTTTGTGCAGCGGCGCTAAAGGTTTTCCCGCAGTTCAACGCCACCATCGATATGGAGAAGGAAGAGATTATCTATAAGCAATACATAAATATCGGCGTCGCTGCCGACACCGATCGTGGCTTGCTGGTGCCGGTAATTCGCGATGTGGACAAGAAAAATATCGTCGAGCTCGCCGTCGAATTATCGCAACTGTCGCAGAAGGCACGAGAAAAGAAAATAACGCTCGCCGATATGGAAGGCGGGACCTTTACCATTACTAACCTCGGCGGCATCGGAGGCACGGCATTTACGCCGATTGTGAATCATCCTGAGGTTGCCATTCTCGGGCTTTCGCGTTCGCGCATGGAGCCGGAGTGGATCGGCGGAAAGTTCGAGCCGAGACTGATTCTGCCGCTCTCGCTCTCCTATGATCATCGGCTGATTGACGGCGCCGATGCCGCGCGTTTTCTGCGCTGGGTCGCGGAGGCTTTCGAGCAGCCCTTCCTGCTTTCGGTTCAAGGATAGCTGGCTGAGGCGAGATCCTGAATAGGCCGGATTCTAAAAGATCAGCCAAACTCAATTCATGAACGACACTCCCAATCATTTGCAAAATCAAACTCCCGAGGGAAGCGCGAAGTTGCGCCTTGCGGTAGTCGGCGGTGGACCGGGCGGCTACGCCGCGGCATTCCTCGCTGCCGATCTCGGCATGCAAGTTACGATGATCGATCCTGAGGTGAACCCAGGTGGCGTCTGCCTCTACCGAGGCTGTATTCCTTCGAAAGCACTGCTTCACGTCGCTAAGCTGATTGAAGAGTCTCAGCAGGCGAAGAATTGGGGAATTGATTTTCCTCCGGCGAAGATCGATCTCATTCGCTTGCGTACCTGGAAAGAAGGTGTAGTGAAAAGGCTCACGGGAGGGTTGGGAATGCTTTCCAAGCAGCGCCACGTGGAATACATTCAGGGCCGAGCTGCGTTTGAAAATTCCACCACTCTCCGGATTAGCAAAGCAAATGCAACCGAGACCGTCCTCAGCTTCGACCGGATCATTCTTGCGACAGGATCGCGCCCTGCCATTATTCCCGCACTCAAGCTCGATTCGCCACGCCTAATGGATTCCACCGGGGCTCTCAACCTTGAAGATATACCCGGCAGTTTGCTCGTGGTCGGCGGTGGATACATTGGACTGGAATTGGGGTCCGTGTATGCCGCGCTGGGCACGCGGGTCACAGTGGTGGAAATGCTGCCTGGACTGCTTCCGGGCGCAGACCGCGATCTGGTTCTGCCCCTGCACAAGCGACTGGAAAAAATCTTCGAGGCGATTCTGCTGAACACTACTGTCACTTCTCTCAAAGAAGAGGGCGCGGGAATTCGTGCCACTTTCGAAGGCGCGGCGGTTAACGATAATAATCGAGAAAAACTTTTCGATCGAGTCCTGGTTTCCGTTGGCCGCAAGCCGAACTCCGAGATCTTCGGGCTTGAAAACACGCAAGTGCAGGTTGGCCCGCGCGGTTTCATCGAAGTGAATAAGCAACTGCAGACCGCCGATCCGTCCATCTACGCAATTGGCGACGTGGTTGGCGAACCCATGCTGGCACACAAGGCTATGCACGAAGGACGCACTGCAGTCGAAGCCATCGCTGGACAGAAGGTCGCCTTCGAACCCAATGCGATTCCGGCCGTTGTGTTCACTGATCCTGAAGTTGCCTGGTGTGGTCTGACTGAAACTCAGGCCGAAAAACAAAGCCGCGAGATCAAGATTGCAAAATTTCCGTGGGGCGCATCCGGCCGCGCCGTTACTCTTGACCGTCCCGAAGGCATGACCAAACTAGTCATCGACCCGAAAACCGAGCGCGTGCTGGGCGTTGGCATTGTCGGCGTTGGTGCGGGAGAGTTGATTGCCGAAGGCGTGTTAGCCATCGAAATGGCGGCGCTGGCTCACGATGTTGCGATGACTATTCATCCGCATCCCACTCTTTCTGAAACTGTGATGGAGTCGGCGGAAGTTTTCTATGGCACGAGCACAGACATATTCCGCCCTAAACGCGCGTAGGTTCTGTAGTCTCGGTTTAAGTTCGGGCGAACCGAGTCCGTTACAATAAACTTCATTGGAGGCGAACGCTTTGTCCGCGCAGCGCTTGTTCGCGGAATAAGACCATGTCCTATCTGTCATCCAATTTCTTCAGAGCAATTTGCTTTCTCGCCGTGAGCTTCGCGACGTGCATGTCTTCCTCGGCGCAGAGCGCTTTAGGTCAACTCCTGCAGCCACAGGCGCCCGCGAGCGCTTCATCAAAAACGCAGGTGGATCCGCTGGGGCGTGACACGCCCTATGGAACCGTCTTCGGATTCCTTGAGGCGGCGCAGTCGGGCAACTACGGAATCGCCGACCAATATCTGCAGTTGACCCCAGCTCGACGCCAGTCCCAAGGCGAAACTCTGGCGCGACAGCTGAAAGCCGTGATGGACAGCGCTTTTGCCGGCAGCCTGAAAAATGTGAGCACCCGACCCGAAGGCACGCCGCAGGAAGGAGTTCCTACCGACCGGCAAGAACTTGGGACCATGTCGTCCGGCGAGGTGGAAGCGAAGCTGCAGTTGGTGCGCGTTTCCGATCCTAACGCGGGCAGGATATGGCTCATCGCCTCCGACACTCTGACAAAAGTCCCCGAACTGTACGACCAAGTCGAAGCTCGGCAAGTAGAAACGCGACTGCCGGCATGGGTAGTGAAACATCAGCTCGCGGGGATGCCGCTCTGGCAATGGTTCGCGCTAATTTTGCTAATTCCGGTGGCGGCCGCGGCAGGCTGGCTGGTATTGGTGGTTTTAGAATTTCCTGTGCGCCGGTGGATGCGAAAGCAGGGACAGCCTGAAACGGCGCAATGGGGGTCGGTCTCCGCGCCAGCGTGGCTGCTCCTCGGAACCCTTATTCACCGCATTCTGGCTGGCTACCTGCGGATGCCTCTGCTGCAACGCCACTACTACGTGCAAGTCACGGCTGTCGCCGTAATCGTCGGAGCCAACTGGATTCTCTGGCGAGTGATTCACTGGTTCCTGCAGCGCGTGCGCAAGCGAGCTCTGGCGCGCGGGCATGTAGGCACCGGCTCGCTCATGCTACTGGGCGAACGCATCGTAAAGGCGCTGGTCTTCGTGATGGCAGTGTTCTCTATTTTCGGAATACTGGGCTTCAACATGAGCACCGCGCTGGCTGGCTTGGGCATTGGAGGATTAGCCCTCGGCTTCGGCGCACAGCAGACGATCGCAAATTTATTTGGCGGTGTTTCGGTGCTGGGCGACGAAGTCATTCGCGTGGGCGACGTTTGCCGTTTTGGCGATCGCACTGGAACAGTCGAGGATATCGGATTGCGCTCCACGCGAGTACGCACAGAAGAAAGGACCTTGCTAGCAATCCCGAACGGCACGGTCGCGACCATCAACGTCGAGAACCTGAGCCGCCGCGACAAGATTCTGTTCAGGACAGTGCTGGGATTTCATCTGGACACATCGTCCGATCAACTTCGCGCGGTGCTCTCCGAAATCACCGATGTCATAGAGAGCCATCCCAAGATCGAGCGCAAGACGGTTCGCGTGCGGCTTACAGAGTTGGCTGCTGCCGCGATCAATGTGGAGCTTGTGTGTTACGTGCTGACGCAGGATTTCAATGAGTTCGCTGCCGTGCGGGAAAGCTTGCTGCTGCGCATCATGAAGTACGTGGAGGAATCCGAAGCCCGCCTGGCAAAACCATCGCAGACCCTTTATTTGAGCGGCGACCCGGGATCAAAGCCATCGAAGAAAGAGGATATTCAGGCCGTCGCGAAACAAGCAATGAATGCGGGGAAGGGCGATTAAGGTTTCATCTGCCAAGACCCCGTCAACCATACAAGAAACCGGTGCGTCGGGAAGTACACGATCGCGGGCACAATCATCAAATATCCGAACAGATACACGAGCCCGGGTACGGCGTGCTGTTCGTGGAAAAATGGCCCGCGGGCCCAGTTCACATTGTACTGCGGCCGCCAGAGATAATTGATCGGCACTACAATCCATGCGGTGAGCGTTTGCAGTCTCCAGCCTCGACGGTCGTAGCCCAGACGCGAAATCGCCCACAGCAGCAACGGCGGCGTTACCACGTGAAACAAGCTAAGCAATCGTATCGACAGGGGAATATGCGGATCGAACATATATTCCGTTCCGCCGATCGGATGTCGTCCACTCAGCAGAGTGCCCGCTAAGTCGATAATGAATAAAGTCTGAAAAAACAATAGGCTGGTGGCCTGCCAAGAAAATATTAGCGGGCTCTCGAGCCAGAGACCGATCGCGATAAAGATATTTCCAAGATCGCAGAAAAAAAGAAAATTCTGCAGGCCGTATTGCCGCCAGTAAAGCGGTGTCCACACAACGACACCTGCCGTCCAAAGCACTTTGAGCCAGAGCGGGATCCGCATGGCTCGCATTGTATCCGCAGGACGCAACCGGGAAACACGAACCTCGAAAAGCCCATTCTGGCAAGGGCGAACGCGCCTTTTCGGAATTACTAGGGTAACTTGATGAGGCTTACAGGTGTACCTACGATGACATTGATATGGGCTACCAAGCACTCCTATTCTGTCCCGATGAGAAGACCGCTCGCACCGTAACCCAGGTTCTAAGCGAACTAGACTTCAGCGTCATTCCGTGCACCGAACCCTTCGCTGCAGTCAAGAAACTAATGAATGAACGTTTCGATGCGGTAGTGGTTGATTGCGATAACGAGCAGAACGCCACGCTGCTGTTTAAGAGCGCCCGTAATGCGGCCAACAATCAGTCATCCCTGGCGGTTGCGGTGGTGGAAGGACAGGCGGGAGTTGCCAAAGCCTTCCGAATCGGCGCCAATCTTGTTCTCACCAAGCCGATCAATGTCGAGCAGGCGAAAGGAACGCTAAGGGTCGCCCGCGGACTGTTGCGCAAGAATGATGGAACGAAACCGGTTGGTCCGTCGGCGATACCGGCCGTGAAGCTTGCAGCGTCCGCACCAGCGCCCGCGAAGCCCGCGCCGGCAGCCACGATTCCCAGTTCCCCTAGCCCGCGGCCAGCAGTGCCGATTGCACCAATTGTGCCTGCGCCCAGCGTCTTCACTCAGAAGCCGCCGCAGCAGCCGAGTGTCATGGCCTCCGCTCCTATTGAGATCGACGAAGAGACCTTGGATTCTATCGAGGAAGCCTGCGAACCTATCGCATCACAGCCTGTCGCCTCGGGATCTGCCGTTTCACTCTCAACGGCGCCTCCCGCGCAGTCATCTGCGCCCAAACTCATTTCCGCCGCTCCATCGCCTGTGATCGCGGAGCGCAAGCTGTCGGGAGGCTTCGCTGCAAGCGCTCCTGCTCCTGCGCGCGAGTCGCAACCTGGTGCTCCTGCTGTCGAGAAACCATCCGCAGTCATCAGCCATCCTTCGACGGAAGCCGCTAAAACCGACATCAGCGAAAAAACCCTTTCAAGCGATGCTGCTTCAGCGTCTGCGCCAACGCTTACATTCGGTGGCACAGTTGTCGACGAGACCAAGCCTGCAAGCGGCGGAAGCAAGAAAGCTCTGTGGGCTGTGGTTGCAGCGGTTGTAGTTGCAGTCGCTAGCTATGCAGCATGGACGCAAAGAGGATCTTTCATCGCGACGCCAAGCGCTCCTGTAAATGTTGCAGTGCAACCGGCAACGACTGGGGTTCCCGCTGCGGTTCCGCAGGTGGCTCCAAACGCGACTTCGGCTCAGGTCCCTGCGTCATCTGTTCCCGAAACTTCAACTCCAGTTTCTCAAACACCGGCGAACTCTGCGAGCCTGCCGGCGCGACCGGGTAAAGTCATCTCCGCAGATTCATCCAAACCATCTGCGCTGGCTCCCGCCGCAAACAAGCCGGTAGCAGCTAACCCGGCTCCTGAGCCAATCGTCATCAAGAGCGAGCATTCTCAACCGGTCGAGAAACCGGTAGTAACCGCCGATGCCCCGGCTTTGAGTGTGACTGAGATTGCCCAGGACAAGGCTGGAACACTCCCGAATCTCATTGGACCGAGCGATGCTCCGACCCCAGTGTTACAGAGGGTGACGGTCTCGCAAGGAGTGTCCCGGGGACTTCTGGTAAAGCAGGTGCAGCCAGCCTATCCACGAGGCGCACTGCAGTTGCACATCGAAGGCCCGGTGCAGTTGATGGCTACCGTCTCGAAAAACGGCGACATCTCCGAGGTGAAAGTTCTCAGCGGAGATTCGCAGCTTTCGCACGCCGCAGTCGACGCAGTGAAGCAGTGGAAGTATAAGCCGTATCTGCTCAACGGTGAGCCGGTGGATATCCAGACGCAGATTACGGTGAACTTCAAGCTTCCGCACTAAGTCTCAAAACCGGACGTTTCACAACCCGGTCACCCGCGACGTTCAGCAATTGCTGATTGCTGATTAATCGTTTGATCCTTTTCAATCTCATCGCTTCTGGTCGCAATGTGCGGATGCGGCTTAGCCCATAAAAATCTCGAACAAGTCAGCGTGGTGCGACAGGTCGGTAGATAAGGCCGATCACGCTGCCGGTGACGATCCATTCCACAAGGAAAACCGCTGCCGATTGAACGGTTAGTCTTAGTCCGATGTTCAGGTTGACATAGTCGTGCACCACGAAAGCGCAGACGGCGAAAACTCCTATCAGAGCACCGAAGCGTGCGCCTTCGCCGATTCTTGACCCGCCGCGATATGACATTGCGTAAAGCACTGCCAACACCACAATCGACAGGAACATCGCGCCTATTCCGAGGGGCATAAAGCTCATCTGGGATTCCGGTGGGCGGTATACTGCCGGATATTTTAGAAACTCGTTCCGAAGCGATGGCAACAAGCCAAACGCTGCGCCGCCGAGTAAAAAATACGCTGCGAACCCACCAATGGCTGCGAGAGCGATACGCGAAAAGTTCATCGATAATCCTCCATGCGTTTCTCGCTCGAAATCCTACATGGGTGCGCTTCGAAGTCAATAAAAAATAGTCGGCTACTCGTTAAGGCTTGGTCGCCGCGATTACGTCGTAGGGCCTCATCATTTCATTGTCCTCGTGTTCAAGAATGTGGCAATGCCACACGTAGCGGCCGGTGAAGCCTGTGAAGGGCACAATGATCCGCGTAACCATACGAGAATGGGCTTGGACAGTGTCCTTCCAGCCGGCTTCATTCGGGTCGGGCGGCTCCGGCGGCCCCAGGAAGTGCAGCTGACGCTTGGTCTGAAACAGCCAGGGCTCGTAGGGCTGGCGGTCGAGGATTTGGAAGCGCACCAGGTGCAGATGAATAGGGTGGGAGTCATTGGTGGGATTAATCAGCGACCAGATCTCGGTCGTATCCAGCACGGGCTTCTCAGTGACCGGCATGTTCCAATGCGAAGCATTCAGAAGCAACATCGCCGGATTGCCCGACTTGGTGACGTACTCGTCGAGCGTCAACAAGCGGGTCTGCACGGCCTGCGTTTCCGGGATCTTCGGAACCGGCCGCAAGGCGGGCGGTAGAGAACTAGTATCTGTCACCTTTTCCGGCGAGACGCGAAATTGCATGATAGCGACGGCGTCGTTCTTGAGAACCAACAGCGCTCCCCTATGTTCACTGAAATCGACGACGAGATCGGCCCGCTCGCCCGGCGAGATTTGAAGGCGAGTAAGCGGAACCGGCGCTGGCAACAATCCCTGGTCCGTGCCAATCTGGTGAAATGGCGCGTTGCTGGTAGAAGCACTATCGACAAACGACAAGTGATAGAAGCGGGCATTCGAAGCATTCAGCACGCGGAAGCGATATCTTCTTGGCTCGACTTCGAGATAAGGGAAAAGCTTCCCGTTCACCAGAATGGCGTTTCCCATCAACTCGGGAATCCAAGGAGAGAGTCGATCCGGCGAAACGGGATAAAGAAGCTGGGCGTCTCGCGTCAACAGCCGGTCATATAGAGCGAGCAGCACTTCGTATTTGCCTCTGGGCAGATTCAGCGCATCCTCTACGCTGTCTCGAATGAAGAATGTCCCAAACAATCCCGCGTAGACATTCAGCCGATTAATTCCCAGCGCGTGATCGTGGTACCACAGCATGGTTGCGTCTTGCTGGTTCGGGTAAAAGTAAAACGAGGACCTCCCCGGGGCAATCCAATCCTCAGGATACCCGTCGCTCTCCGGCCTTGTTTTCGCCCCATGAAGGTGCACCACGGTGCGGACCGCCGGTTTATCAGCCTCCGCTCCGTGAATTGTATGGTCCACGGGCAAGAAATGCTCTTTGGGGAGATCATTCGCCCATTCCACAAGCACAGGTTCACCAGAGCGCGTCTCGAATGTTGGACCGGGCGTGGAGTGCCCAAAGCTCCAGAATTTCGTGGGCTGCAGATCGCGATGAACCTTGCTGACGATGGATTGGGCTTGGATTCGATAAAACGGGACGCTCTGTTTTGGGTCGGCAGGATTGGGCCGGTGTCCATGGGGCGGCGCGATTTCCGGGATGGGAAGCTGGTCGACGAACTGCGCCAGGGTGCTGACATCGAGCGCGGGGGCCATGATAGGCGTGTGCGCCTGCACGAGTGCATTCAGCGGGCCGCTCCTGCCCGCCGCCAGCGTTGTCGCAAGCAGGCTCGACCGTTGCAGAAATTTTCTACGCGTAATCACATATGCCTTTCGGCCAAGGATACAACAACGGCAAGGCGGTGAGCGCTGCTGCGCCGCACATGCCTTGCCGTCGTTATACCTATCGTGTTTTCGTTACACCATTGTCAGGGACGGCCCTAGTGGGTGCTCACAGGTTCGCCCGTAAATTCGTCCAGGATGAATAGATCGTCACTCACGGTTTGGTGGAAGTCGAACATCGAGGTGATCGAGTTAGCGATCGCATCAAACGATCCGCTCCCGATCCTCTCACCACCGAGCCAATTGTCCTCGATGAAGCGAATGACCGAGGTTTGATCGGTAACGGTATTGTCGACGAAGTTGTGCTTCGCCCACGGTGAGATGACGAGAAGCGGTTGCCGCGGACCGTATCCGCAACGGCCCTGAGCATGTGTGGTGGCTGGATTGATTCCAGGCAGCGCGGCGGCGCCGCTGCCGCAGCTTCCCGGACCCGTCAACGCATCGGCGGCACTCTTCGAGGAATTCACGATCTGGCCGAGTTGATGATCGTACCAGCCATCGGAATCGTCATACAGCACGATGAGCGCTGTGTTCGGCCATTCAGGCTGGCCCTGTAGGAAGTTGGCTACTCTAACGACGAAATGCTGCTCATCGAGCGGATCAGAATTCCCGGGATGTCCGTCTTGAATTGAGATGGCTTTGAGGAAACTGATCGTCGGGAAATTGCCCGCCTGAACAGCGGCGAAGAAATCGTCGATATCGTAGTCGTGATTGGCAGGATCGCCGGAGTGACCGATCGTTGCGACCGACTTGGGGCGTGCATGCGTGGGATTCGCGGTCGAAGCGTAGTACATGAACGGAGTGTGATGGGGCACGTAATCGCCCTGCGTCCCAACAATTGCCGAGGTCGACTGGCGGTTGCAGCCAGTGCTGCCGTCAGAATTCACTATGTTCAGGTTGAACCCTCCGGCGAACCAACCCCAAGTGATACCGGCTGCGTTGAGCAGGTTTCCGATATTCTTCCCGCCCATCTGCGCCTGCTCGCTGCCGGCGCACACATCCCCGAGCGGATCGGGGTCGCCGATCACCGTCAGCCCGCCGTTTCCGTCAGACACGTATGCACCGGTACCTCCAGCGCTTGCCACGACGCCGTTGGTCTGGCCTGAGATCAGATTGATCGCGCCAACAGTGGAAGGGCCGAAGTTAGTGCTATAGGAGTTGTCGCTCATCGCGTAGTGCTGGGCATAGTTCCAATACGCTGTAACCGTGTTGCCGTCAAAATAGCCCATCACTTGGCCGGTCGTGAGTACTACTGGCGGCGGAGCGCTAGGTGGCGGGCCTGCACTTCCGGTGTTCGCGGGGAACAAATCCATCACGCCCCCGTCGAAGGCTAGCTGTTCGGCCAGGTAGTCGTGACCCATATCTTGCGTGGCCGCCTGGGAGCGATCAAAGCGGAATGGATTGGCCGCGCCGCTGCCGTTCGCCGGGTTGAGATTGGGATTGTTGTTCAGGAGTGCGTTGCCCAAGCCGTTGACGGTCGGCGTATTCGGAAGCGGGTGGAACTGCGGTTCGCCTTTAGGGTTCAGCGCATTCGGATAGGTGCCGAAATAATGGTCAAAGGACCGGTTTTCTCCAAAGATGACAACCAGGTGCTTAATGGGGGTTGTGGTGGGCGGCTCAGCTTTCGTGGTTTGGGTTGGGGCCGGTTTTGAGGCAGCGAAGGCGGGTATGGCGGTCGGTCCCAGAGCAATGGTCGTTGCCAGCAGCAAAGCCATCATTCTCCTGGGGGCATCGGACGTCTTCAGCTTGTCAAACATTTTTTCCTCCGCCCTGGTGAGCAAGGTCCACCCACTGCAGCGTGAGAGGTGGCCGATTGTCTTTTTTCTTTCCCCAGTGGCGCAGAGAAATATAGTAGGAGGATGTTTCAGAGCGGTTGCTGAAATGTTAAAAGAAAGTGAATCGGCACCTGGAGTGCACTCGCCAAAAACGCGCGGCGGTTTAACTACTCCCTTTGCATGACCTCGTCGATCACGGCTTTGCCTCCTTTATCAACGGTGATGACTTTGTGGATAGGGGCGTAGCCAGTCATGGTGATATCGACGATATAGTTTCCGGGATCGAGGACAAAGTCGACGGGAGACTCTTTATCCAACATATGCTGGTTCACTGCGACCTGGGCTCCCTTGGGTTGAGTCTTGACGCTGACGGTACCCATGCCCTGGGTTTCTTTGCCGCCGAACAGTTTCTTCATTTTTCCGACTGTCCTGATGTCGTCGACATTGCCGAGCGACCGCAATGTTGGCGAGAAACTGACGGTCTGGCCCAGAACGAACTGGGCGCTCGTGCTCTCGTCAATGAAACCTGACTTCCGCACCAGCACCACGTGCTGGCCTTTGTCCAGGGACACCTGCGCGGGAGTGAGCTTGCTGGTATCTTTGCTATCCACGTAAACATTGGCCCCGGCGGGAGTACTGGAGACCGCGAGCGTGGCCATGAGTTGAGCGAGGTGGCCCACGATGAAAGATTTGCTGCCGGAAACTACGTAGACGGCTCGGGTATCCGTGTTGTAACCCGCCTTGCTGATGGTGATCGAATGCTGACCCGGGGTCAAGCCCGACAGGTTGAACGGAGTAACCCATGAGGGATCGGTTCTTCCGTCGATCTGCACTTGGGCGCCCTGAGGGGTGGAATCGACCGCCATCTGTCCCGGCACAACCACCATGGCAACGGGCCCGACGGTGGTTTTTTTCCTCGAGCCCTTACCCCTGGCGGCCACTGCCGATCCGCGAGTGGGCGTAGCTTCGGCCTCAGGAGTGGAGGACTGCACTTCACTTTCGGCTGGAGGTTGGGGCTGGGCTGAAGCAGCCAACTGCTCCGCTTGCGTTTGAACAGGCTGGCTCTGAGCGGCGGGTTGGCTCGGCGCCGGCTGAATTGTTTCTGCGGGAGCAGAGCGGGATGAATCGCCGTCACTGTTCAAGCTGTTGACGTGCATCACCAGAGCTATCGCAATAACGAGAATCAGTACTGCCGCGCCGGCAACCGAGTAAACCATCAGCCGGGGCGGAACGTTCTTAATTTCCTTCATCGCCTTTTCGGCGACTTCCCGAGGCTGAATTTTCGGCTTTTCCTGAACCCCGTCATACATCGTCGCTCCGGTCGAGTGAGGAGTTTGCTCCTCGAACACCGGCGGGGGCGGAGTTGGCTCGGTATAGGACTCCTTGAGCGGAGGCAGTTCGGTCATCTCCGAGAAGCTAATCGCGCCAGCTCGCGAGGGACCATCTTCCGCCATCATGGGATCGACATTAATTTTGGGCGCCGCTACTTTAGGAGCATTTACCGCGGGCTCTTCCAGGCCAGCCACCGACATAGAGGCAGATGGGGCGCCGAGGTTCGCCTTGCGGCCCACGCTCATGGACGGAGCGGTAGGTTGAACTTTTTGCGAGTTTTGTGTCGATGACGTTGCTTGGCCACCTGCAGAAGCCGCTACCGCTTTGCTGGGAGCAGCCTGCTTTCCCTGGGCTGGTGGTGCCGCGATGGCCCGTTTCGGGGCTGCGGATGGAGCCGCTGAGGCGATAAATTTTGCTTGGGTTGCCGCCTTGACTGCATCTGGAACAACTACGCTCGTGGTTGGCGCTGCTTGTTGCTTGGCCGCCGGGGCTTTGGATTCCTTGCACTTCTCCAGATCGTCGAGCAGTTCCCTTGCGCTCTGATAGCGTTCTCCCGGATCCTTGGAGATCGCTTTCATGATGAGATCGCTTAACACAGGATGAATTTTCGGATTGACGACATTGGGAGCTACGGGGGTACCTTCGATGATAGCTCGGCGCAGTGACTCCGCATCTTCTCCTTCGAAGGCAAGTTGGTCGGTCACCATCTCGTAAAAGATCGCGCCGAGGGTAAAGAGGTTCGAGCGCAAATCGATATTCTCGCCGCGAACCTGCTCCGGAGACATGTAGTGCAGGATCGACGGGACAACGGGCATCTGATCAGTAAACTTTCCAACGCTGGAAACGCCATACCCCAGAATCCTGACTGTGCCGTCCCATCCGCACATGATTTTCGAGGGTTCCAGACTGTAGTGAAAAACATTGTGGGACTGCGCGTGATCGAGGCCGCTGCATACCTGTCTTCCGATATCGAGCAAATCCCAGATGGAAAATCCCTCTTTGCGCGCGAGCATGGTGGCGATGCTGTTGCCCTGGATGTACTCCATCGCCGCGCAAAACTGCCCGTCGATTTCTCCCGCGCCGTAAACGGGCGTGAGGTTGGAATGGCTGAGAGTCTTGGTAGTGTCTGCCTCTGCCAGAAGGCACTTCTCCAACTCGCCAGCGCGTTCGCCAAACCCGGAAAGCTGAATCGCTTTCAAAGCAACGGTCTGGTTGGTCTGCGGGTCGCTGGCTTTGTAAACCGTGCCAGTGGCGGACTTTGACAGTTCACTCAGGATTTCGAAGTGGCCGATTTTCGTAGACATAGTTCCGTGCCTCATCCCACAGATGAATCCGCGCAATCTCCCATTGGAAGTGCGTGGGTTAATACTAGGGCAGATTAAGCCTAGAATAACGCTGGTAAGGTGTGTGATCGAGTTACCGAAGTACTGCGAAAGTGCGGGACGGGCGAGTGTCGAGAGGTTGAACAATCTGAATCAAGAATTTGGTGGGAAGGAGTGAATTGTGGAGTCGGCGCGCGCCTCCTCAAACGCATATAACCCAAAGCAAAGAGTTAATCCACTATTGCTGAGTTGACTCCTCCTCTAATTCCGGTGTCAACTCCGACTCTGAATCAGCAACCCACTGCCAAGCGCGGCGGCCATTGTCCAGAACCACGGCTCGGGCCTCTCCGTACGCCACCAAACGATTCAGCACCGTCGTCACAGAAGCCATGGGATCTTTGTGCCGCTCCAGCATAGTGGAAGCTCTTTGCTGAATCCGGTCACACACGTCACGCGCACTCAGAGGGTGGTTGGCATCCATCAGAACCATGCGGCAGGCTTTCGTGAAACCCGGCTGGCGGCCGCTGCTTTTGCGGTCGACCAGTTCCAGCAATTCATCGCTGAGAACCCCGTCGCCAAACAAATTGGCCAGGCCCGCGATAGTCTGCTTGATAGTGCCAATGCGGCGCATCACTTCGGCCCGTTGTTGCAGGAGCTGGCGCAACTCATCGTGAGCCTGCCGCACAACTTCTTCCACATGGCCAGTTCCGCTATTGGGGATGGTTCTCACCACATCTCCGACCTGCTGCATAAATCCTCCGATTACGCCGCCCGTAGACACCGAATGCTGCTCTTTTCCGTATACGCAGGAATCGATCCAATTGTTCCCCCGATTCATCCAGTCTGCGTCCGGCCAAACTCGCCGTTTGGAAGTTGGACGTTCGAGGTTAGAGATGGTCAACAACTATGAACAGTGGGGAGAAATTTCTTTCCATGTCCCCAAGCGATGGAGAACCCGCGAAGCCATCCCATCCCAAACAGAACTACTCCCGAGATGGGATTCCTTGCGGACATCAAGGGTTGTATCTCTGCCAATAGCGCGAACCCGCGACCGCAACCCTCCGATGAGAGAAGAGAGTATCGAACAAATCCCTCATGTCAGTTGCGATCCAAATCGAGCCATCACTGTTGCGCGTCCTGCTGGTCGGGAGCCGGGAGGAGGATTTTTTTCTTGTCCGGGACATTCTAAACCGGAATCACGATGCTTTACCGGTCGCGCTGGACCATGCGCGGTCCCTGGGGGACGCAAAGGCGATGCTGCAGCGTGGTGATTATGGGCTGGTTTTATTTGAACATGAAACCCAGGATGCCGCAGCGACCACGCTCCTCTCTGAGTTTCTGCATACGCCAGAAGCCACGCCCTTCATCATGCTAACGGAGCACGCCGATGAGAAGGCGGTGGCTGAGATCATCCAGGCTGGCGCCTACGACTGCCTGGAGAAGTCGCAGCTCACCGGAGCCAATCTGGTGCGAACGATCCGGTGCGCGCTCAACTTGCGCTCGACGCAGCAGCAGCGGCAAGTGGCGGAGCAATCCCTACGAAAGCTTTCTTGCGCGGTGGAACACTCCGCCGATACGATCCTGGTGACAAATAGCGAAGGCATCATTGAATATGTGAACCCCGCTCTCGAATTGGTGAGCGGATATTCTTTGCACGAAGTCGCAGGCCAGTGCCAAAGCATTTTGAAGTCGGAGCTGCAGGCGCCGCTTCTTTACCGCGAGTTATGGGAAACCATTCGCAACGGCAACGATTGTCGCAGCATCGTGGTGAACCGCAAGAAGAACGGTGAACTCTACTACACGGACGAAAGCGTAAGTCCCATCCGCAATGCGGAGGGAAAGATCACCCATTTTGTTTCCAACGGCCGCGATCTCACGGAACGACTGCGTATCGAAGCAGAATTGCTGCAGTCGCAAAAAATGGACGCGATTGGCCAACTGGCCGGTGGTATAGCTCATGACTTCAACAATCTGCTCACCATCATTACCAGCTACTCCGAGCTCGCACTCGATTCGGTGGTGCCCGGAAGCTCCACGCAGGGGCGCCTTCTGGAGATTCTTTCCGCCGCCCACCGCGCTGCCGATCTCACGCGGCAGTTGCTCGCCTTCAGTCGCAAACAACCGCAAGCCCTGCGCGTCGCTGAGCTAAATCCCGTGATTAGTGGAATCGTGAGAGGCCTGCGCCGCCTAATAGGAGAGGATATCGAGCTCAGCTTTATCGCGGGCGAGGGTCTTGGCAGAATTCGTTTGGATCCAGTACAGATTGAGCAGGTTTTGATGAACCTCGCGGCCAACTCCCGCGATGCCATGCCGCAAGGGGGGCGGTGCACGATTGAAACGTCCGACGTGCAGCTCGATCAGGAATACGTTGACCACAAGCGCGCCATCATTCCCATCGGCCGTTATGCTCTGCTAACTGTGACCGATACCGGCAGCGGTATTCCTGCGGAACATTTGTCGCATGTTTTCGAGCCTTTTTACACCACCAAAGCCTCCGGAAAGGGCACTGGGCTCGGCCTTGCCACGGTCTATGGAATCGTGAAACAGAACCATGGATTTGTCTGGGTCTACAGCGAACCCGGGATCGGCACGACCTTTAAGATCTATCTGCCTTGCGTGCCGGACCGTCCATGTACAATCGACGCCCCTGAAATTGAGACGGAGAATTTGTTCTGCGGTTCGGAGACTATCCTATTGGTTGAGGATGAAGACGCTCTGCGCCGGGCAGCAGTTGAATCGCTCAGACTGCGTGGCTACATGGTTCTGGAAGCCAGAAACGGTGTTGATGCTTTGTCCGTTGCCCGGAATCATACAACCACAATTCACTTGGCGGTTACCGATGTCGTCATGCCCCAGATGAGCGGTGGAGAATTGAGCACGGAATTGAGGAGGCTACGTCCGGAAACCAAGATGTTATTCGTTTCCGGCTACCCCGGACAAACAGTGGTGGATCACAGGGTAATCGACGTCGAAAGGAACTTTCTGCAGAAGCCCTTCACCTTGAAACAACTCGCAAGAAAAGTACGGGCGGTTCTCGATTACGACGTCAAGGTCTCTCATCTGGCCGCTCAGATCCCTGAACATCCCCAACCCCCTATGGCGGCATCCGGGTTAATTTCCCGCCCTTAACCCCGAAGCGCTCTCCGCGCCAAATCACCGTGTGTCCGCCAAGACTGGTAATCCACACGCCCACCGCAATTAAATCCCGGAGAGGAATTAGCCACGCATCTCTCAACACTTGATCGTCGCGCAAAATAGCCCAGCCCACCATTAAGCTGACTGCAAGGCGAAGAGCCAGCGTGACGGCCAACGTTGCCCAGGACCAGAGAGCGCCGCGACTTGCGGTCACTGCCAGCAAGGCCCACAAAACGCCAAATGTAAGCACCAGACCGAAGTAGCCGTCGGGACGCGCGTCCCGGACGCCACGCGCCCAGCGCAGTTGATGTGCCAAGAAATCCCGCAGGCGATAAGACGGAAGAAAAGTCTCCACCACTACATCGGAGAGATCTACAGTCAGCCCCAAGCTGGCGATGCGCTTTCCCAGTTCGTAGTCATCGGCAAGATAATCGCTAAAGGAAGCGAAGCCGCCAATCTTCTCCAACTCGGCGCGGCGAAATGCTAGAGTGGAACCCAATCCAAATCGAATGCCGCCTTCCAGTTGGCGTGCGGCTAATACGCTCGGGCAAAAATCCGTACTGATGCCAAGCGCCTCAAGACGCGATCCCATTGTTGCGCTGGCCGCTCCGCGGTAGAGACAAGTAACCATTCCTACTTGCGGGTCGGCCAGTGGCGCAGTTACTCGGCGCAGATAATAGGGCTCCACGCGAATGTCGCTGTCGTTAACAATCAGCCGGTCATAGCGCACCTCCGTCAACATCTGTGCAAGATTACTAACCTTCACATTTGCGCCCAGGATTCTCGGACAGACCATCAGATGAATTCTGCGGTCTGGGAACTCTCGCCGCAATTTATTCACGCACTCGATTGCAGGATCGTCAGGATCACTCACGCCAAAAATGATTTCGTATTCTGGATAATCCTGCAGACAGTGACTGCGAAAGCTTTCATACATTTCCGGATCAGTGCCTTTGAGCGGTTTCAGAATCGAAACGGGAAGCAACTTTGATACGGTTTGGATGTCCGAACGAGGAGAGTTGGATTGACTTCCAATTTTTCGCTCGCGAAGGAACTGTGCCGCACTCCAGAGACAAAGGAGGTAATACAACGAGCTGGAAACAATTCCGGCGGCTGCGACGATTTGAACTGTTCTGAGGATGAGATGAATCATGCGCAAGCGCAGGCCACACTATTCGTAACGCAGCGCCTCAATCGGATCGAGATTCGCCGCCTTCCATGCGGGGTAGATGCCGAAGATAAGCCCGACTGCCGCTGCGGAAGTGAAGCCGAAGACCACCCAGAACATCGACATGTGGGCGGGCAGCGAGGGCCACAACTCGGGAATCACCCACACGATTGTCGCGCCGAGCAGAATCCCAATCACGCCGCCGACGGCTGTGAGAATCATCGCCTCCAAAGTGAATTGCAACAGGATGTCGCGCTTACGCGCGCCAATCGCCTTGCGAACGCCGATTTCGCGCGTCCGTTCCGTGACGCTCACCAACATAATGTTCATCACGCCGACACCGCCAACGATCAGCCCGACGCTTGATACTGCGAACACTCCGATAAACAACATACCGGTGAGTTGATTCCAAACGTCCGAGATCGAATCTGAGGTGAAAACGGCAAAATCATCAGGCCTATCCGGGGTAACTTTTCGCCGCCGCCGCAGTAATTCGCGAATCTCGTCAATGGCTTTCGGCATGTCGTCGTGAGACGTGGCTTTGGCGCTGATCCAGTGATCCTTCAATTCCGGGTGAAGGGTTTTGAAAGTAGTCAGCGGGAAAAAGATCCGGTTATCGTTGGGGTCTTTGCCGCCACCAAACACAGATTTAAGCTTTGCTAAAACGCCGATGACCTCGAACAATCGCCCCTCGATATTGATCTCTTTCCCCAGCGGATTCTCAACGGGAAACAGCTCTTCCGCCGTGTCATGGCCGAGAACAATGACGGTAGCATGCCGGTCGTCATCGCCCTCGGTAAACCACCTCCCGGAGGACATCTGGAGATCAACAACATCCTTTACGGAAGCGGTATCCCCCTCAAGGATTGTGTTCTTTACTTTGCGATCTTCGTATTTCACCGCGAAAGTGCCGACGCCCAGTTCCGGACGGAAGAAGCGGATACCTGCGCACGCGGCCTTCACGTGCGGCAGTTGCATCACCGCTTCCGCGTCTTCGAAGGTTAGTTTTTTGCGGGTGCGCATCTCTTCTGTAGGCCGCCCGAATGTGAATGGCTCGATATGGTAAGCAAAGATGACGTTGGAGCCGATGCTGGCGACTACATCTCGCACATTGTCGTCGAGTCCTCGCCCAATCGCGGAAACTCCGATCACCATCGCGACGCCGATCACGATTCCCAGGACGGTGAGCGCCGAGCGGGTCTTGTTGCCGCGAATCGTGTCCGTCGCCATCTGCACGATCTCGCCGAATTCGTCTTTGTGAATCATGTCTTTGTGAATCGTGGATGATCTAACGCGTTGTCATTCCGAAGCGCGGCTTTATCGCGCGAGGAATCCGCTCTTATCGGCGCCGGCAGAAAACAGATTCCTCACTTCGCTCAGAATGACAACTAATGACAAGTGACAACAGGTAATGACAAGTTCGACCAATGCGAACAACGATCTTTAGGTTTCGAACCTCAACGCAACAATCGGATCGAGCTTCGCCGCTTTGCGCGCGGGATAGACGCCAAAAAAAACTCCCACGCTGGCCGACACGATCAGCCCTGCCGCGACCGCCCAGATTTTGATCGATGAAGGCATTCCGATCAGCAAAGTAACACTGAGAGCAATGGCCACGCCAAACAATACTCCGAGGACGCCGCCGGTGACGGCCAGAGTAACGGACTCGATGAGGAATTGCAGCAACACGTCGTCGCGCCGCGCCCCAAGAGTTTTGCGAATTCCGATCTCACGCGTGCGTTCGGTCACCGACACCAGCATAATATTCATAATGACAATACCTCCGACCACCAGCGAAATGCAGGCTATTCCGATGGTTGCAATGAAAAAGGTCTGACTGAAGCCGGTCCAAATGCCCAGCAGGCTGGCGTTGGTTTCAATGTCAAAACTGTCGTCGGCCCCGGGCTGGTCATGGCGTTTGACGCGCAGAGCGGCGCGCGCTTCGCCGATTGCCTCGTCGAGTGCGACGCCTCCGCTCGCGGCCTTCCCTGAAATCCGCAGAGTGCTGTTGTGCCAACCATACTGTTTCAGGCACGCGGTGATGGGAATCATCACAAAATTGTCGGCGCTCTGTCCCAGCGTCGTCCCTTTCTTCTTGGCTACGCCAATCACCTGGTAAGTCCATCCGTCGATGCGAATTTCTTTTCCGAGCGGATCGACACCTGGCATAAGATGTTCGACGATGTCATTCCCTATCACCACTACCGGAGACCGATTGCTTACGTCCGTTTCATTGAGCATTCGGCCCGCAGCCAGGTCGGTATCGAGAATCGTTGCCATCGCCGGCGTGATTCCGCGGACCAGCGTGTCGCTGATGGATTGCTCCGCATACTTCACATGGCCACCTTCGTCTTTGGTCGACGCAGCCACCAGTTCGCAATGCCGGCAGGCGTCCGCCACTGCCTGGTAATCATCGATGGTCAAGTCCTTGCGCTTCTCGCCTTCGAGGAAGTGGTCGACGTTGGTGACTGCGGGCGACACCTTGAAGATGAGGAAAACATCCGCACCAAGATTAAAAATTTTCTGCGCCACATAATCGTTGATGCCGGAAACAAAAGTGACCACAGCGATCACAGCCGCCACTCCAATCACCACACCGAGCAACGTCAGCACCGAGCGCAGCTTGTTCACCCACAGCGACTGAAAGGCGATTCGGATGGCTTCGAGGATGTGCAAGAATCGGACCTCGGACCTCAGACTTAGGACCTCGGACCCTAAGGCTCGAGGGCCGAGATCAGTCTATCAGCGAATGTAAATGGTGCCACAAGATCAGTCTGAGGTCCGAGGTCTGACGTCCGAAGCCTGCAGTCGCATATAATGATTCTGTTGGCAGCTGGACCGGACGGTCGCTTTCCGCGTCTTCGGGCGCGGGGAGAGGAAAGTCCGAACTCCGCAGAGCAGTGTGCCGGATAACGTCCGGGAGGCCGGGTTCAAGCCCGTCCGACGGAAAGTGCCACAGAAAACATACCGCCCACATCCTCACGGGTGCGGGTAAGGGTGAAAAGGTGCGGTAAGAGCGCACCGCTGTCGCAGCAATGCGACGGGCAGGGCAAACCACACACGGAGCAAGACCAAATAGGAAGGGAGCCGGAGCTTGGTTTTCGAATCAAGATTCGGCACGTGCCGGCTCGGTGCGTCCAACCTTCGGGTAGGTCGCTAGAGCCTCGCAGCGATGCGCGGCCCAGAGGAATGACCGTCCCGCCGGAGCAATCCGGCGGACAGAATTCGGCTTACAGGTCCGGCTGCCGCAATTTTTCTCAATTCATTCTTAGGAGCAGAATCCATGTCAGCACCTAGCCGCCGGCCGGAGATTCGCCGGCGCCGCGCCCGTCAGCACAAGATCACTACCCTCCGCAAGCGTCTTGCCGCCGCACAAACCGATGCCGACCGCAACCGGGTTACCGCCAAGTTGCACAAGCTCGCCATCGCTTCGCCTGGCCAGCCTTTGCTGAAGTAGATCGTGCTTAAGGATTGACCGCGCGCCTGCGAACGCGCGGCGTTAGGCGACGCCTGCGGTCTTACTCTTGTCGGCCGCCGATGGTCTGGGTAAACCAGGATTGCCTTTCGCGGCGAGCACTTCCTGATAACCCTCCATGATCCGGCGCACGGACTTTTCCCAAGAAAATTTGGCCGCCTGCCGGTAGCTGCGCTCTTTCATCTTTTCGCGCAGCGGCTGATCCAACAGAACGCGGTGCAGGGCACGCATGATCTCGAAAACGTTTTCGGGGTGCACCAGCACTGCGGCGTTACCGACCACCTCGGGCAACGACGAAACGTTCGAAGTCACGACCGGGGTCCCGTGCGCCATCGCTTCAAGTGGAGGCAGACCGAAACCCTCGTATAGCGAAGGGAAGATGAAAATCTTGGCTTGGTCGTAAAACGTGCGCAACACCTCGACCGGTACGAATCCCAGAAAACGAACATCGTTTTGCACGCCGCTTCGAATCACGGTCCGCCGCAGATCGGGATTGCCGGAAACATCGTCTCCAATAATGATCAGCTTGAGATCGGGAAATACCTGCTCCTTTTCCAACTCGGTCTTCAGCGCGGAAAATGCCTCGATCATACGCACAACATTCTTGTGTGGACTGATTCGTCCGGCATAGAGCAAAAAAGGATAAGTCACCTGGTAGCGCTCGGCGATCAACTGGCGATCCGCTGCGCTGGCGTGCCCGTGCAGGAAGCGTTCATCGATAGCGTTGTAAACCACCTCGATGCGAGCCGAAGGAATGTTAAAAAGTTTCTCCATCTCAATCTTGGTGAAGTTTGATACCGCGAAGATGCGCGAGGCGCCGCGCAAAACTTGTTTCGTCAATTGGAAATGCAGCGAACCCCAAAATCCAGTCTGCTGGCGAGCCCGCGACAAATGCTCCAGCATGTCGTGCACAGTCATTACGTAGGGGCAAGGCAGCGCGCGGGGAATCGAGTAGAGATTCGGGATGTGCACCAGATCGCATTCGAGCCGCTTCACAACCGTGCGAAAATCACGAAAGCTTTTCAGCGAACGCTCCGGCTCAGCGAGAGGAACGGTATGAAAGTTAGGCGGAAGTGGACCGATTTCTTTGACTTTGGCCGGCGACCCGATGAGGAAGTAGGTGGTCTCGCAGTCAAGCCGCCCCAGAGTGCGGACGACGTTGCGGATGTAAGTACCCACGCCGAACTCGGTCATCCGCCGGATGTCGATGGCGATCTTCACCGATGGCATTTAACCACAGAGACTGGCAGTACTCACAGTAGAATTGCTCACGACCATTCTAGGCGCGGACTTCCGCTTGGGCTTTGGCGCGACGCTCGGCGTACAGCGGGAACGCTTCGCATAAATCAAACACATCCTTCTTGATTCTCGCCAGCACAGCCCCATCAGCGCTGTGAAGCAACGCATCCGCGACCCAGCGGCCGACCTGCCGCATCTCCCCTTCTTTCATGCCGCGCGTTGTTAGGGCCGGCGAACCGATGCGAATGCCGCTCGGCTTCAGGGGTGGGTTCGTGTCGAATGGGATCGCATTCTTGTTGACGGTGATTCCAGCTTCGCCCAGCGCCTTTTCGGCCTCGCTGCCCAGCATGCCTTTGGAGAAAACATCGACCAGCATCACGTGCGTATCGGTTCCGCCGGAAATGATGCGGAAGCCTTCCGCGGCCAGTGTCTCCGCCAGCACCTTCGCATTAGCGACGACCTGCTTTGCGTAGTCGCGGAACTCCGGCTGCATCGCCTCGCGAAAGCAAATCGCCTTGGCGGCGATAATGTGCATCAGCGGCCCGCCCTGCATTCCGGGAAAAACTACCTTGTCGATTGCCGACGCAAACTCGGCCTTGGAAAGAATCATGCCCGCTCGCGGCCCACGCAGAGTCTTATGTGTAGTAGAAGTCACGATATGCGCGTGGGGCACGGGAGAGGGATGCACGCCGCCAGCCACCAGTCCGGCAAAATGCGCCATGTCGACCAGGTAGAGCGCTCCTACTTTGTCGGCAATCTGCCGCATGCGTGCGAACTCGATGATGCGCGGATAGGCGCTGCCGCCGCCGATGATCAGCTTCGGCCGATGCTCCTCTGCCAGCTTTTCCAACGCGTCATAGTCGATCGTCTCCGTTTCCTTGGTCACGCCATAAGGGACGATCTTGTAGGTCTTTCCGGAAAAGTTCAAGGGATGCCCGTGTGTAAGATGACCACCGTGGGCCAAGTTCAACCCAAGAATCGTGTCGCCCGGCTGCAGCACAGCGGCATAAGCTTCCATATTCGCCTGCGATCCGGCGTGCGGTTGTACGTTGGCGTGCTCCGCGCCGAATAACTGCTTGGCGCGGTCCCGCGCCAGGTTCTCGACCACGTCCGAGAACTCGCAGCCGCCGTAATAACGCTTGCCGGGATATCCCTCGGCATACTTGTTAGTGAACACGGAGCCGGCCGCTTCGAGAACAGCTTCGCTGACAAAATTTTCCGAGGCAATGAGTTCCAGGCCTTCGTGCTGACGGCGGGTTTCGTTGTCGATCGCAGCGGCGATTTGAGGATCGGCTTCGTATAGCGGACGGTACATGTTCGTCGAACTCTTCATATCATTTTTTCCTAGTTTTCCTAGCGAGCCTCGTACACATCGGGCCGGTGCAGTTCCATATATCGCTCGGGAGCCTTGACTGGAGTAAATCCAAACTGCGAATAGAGTCCGTGCGCATCCCGCGTGGTAAGAATCCAGCGCCGCAGATTCTGCAGCGAAGGATGCTGCGTAATGCACTGCATCAGCCACTTGCCCAACCCGCGCCCCCGATGCGAATCAAGTACGAAGACATCGCCGATATACGCGATAGTGGCAAAATCGCTGATCACGCGGGCAAAGCCAATTTGTGCGCCGTTCTCCACATATATACCGAAACAAAGGGAACGCTCGATCGACCTCGCCACAAGTTCCCGCGAAATGCCCTTCGCCCAATAGCAATTCGTGAGAAAACCGTGAACCACATCCAGACTTAGACGCTCGGGGTCGGTGCTGACCAAAAACTCACCGCGCCGGTATTCCACTACCACTTCGGAATCAATCGTGCGCACGGGCGCCATGCCCACATTCTACCGCTTCATCGGAAGAAGTAGCGCCGTCGCCGCTCAAAACGCCGTTCGCAAGAACGAAGCCATCTGCCATCCATCCATGTATTTGAACGGCGTCTCTCCGGTAGTGTAGTGGCCGCAAGGTAGAACAACGACTTTGTGATCGAGTCCATGCCGCGCAAACTCTACCACCGCGCCGCGCGAAAGTTCCGGCAGGAAAGTTAAATCGTACTTCGCATAGATAATCAAAGATTTCTTCGGCCAGCGGGCAAACTTATCGAAGTACGACATGGGGCTGACGCCCAGCCATGCCTGTCGCAATTCCTCCAGACCAATCGACGGCTCGATTCCCTGGCGGATGTGCCGCGTCGATTGGCCATGCCACACCACATCGGCGACGTAGGTAGATGCATGGTTGAACACGGCCGCACGCACCCGCGGATCGTGCGCCGCCGCAATGAATGCATAACACGAGCCCAGACTCGTGCCCAAAATGCCCAGCTTGCTGTAACCCCGCTGCTCCAGCCAATCAAAACAACTTCGAATATCGGCGACTCCCTGGCGCAGGGCATCGAGTGTGCGTCCAATGTTGGCGGAAACAGCATAGTCAGCGCGGCTCGTTTCGGCGGGCATGCGGATGTCGTGATAGGGCATGCTCATCCGCAACACGGCAATGCCCAGCATGTTAAGCACGCGGCAGAAGCTGTTGTATGCGATCGCGTCCGCGTTCCAGTGCGGCAACAGAACGATGGCTCGCCTTCCGCGCGCCGGAAACCAGCGTGCATTTACCAGATTGTTCTCGGGATACGGCGTGCGCACGGGCGAAGTGAAACGCAGAAACTCAGCGGACGTTCCCTTCACCTTCGCTTCAAGCTTCGGATCGGGAACCTCGCGCGTGGAGAAAACCTTTACCGCGCGCGTCTCCAGCCTGAAATCCGAGGGCCGCGCATAGGAGTAAAACTCATCGCTTCCAGCGACGATGCGCCGGTTGAAATCGTGGAAAAACTTCTCCGGATTTTCAGGTGTCTGCCCCGGACGCCAGCCGTTCCGGCAAGGCCAGTCTCGCGCCCACTCCACACCCCACTCCAGCGGACGCACCACGCGGTTATTGTCCACCGAAGTAAGCCGGTGCTCCCAGTCATACATCCATTGTGCGTAGCGCGAGGGCATGGTCAACCTTTTAGTTTAACAAGCGAAGAGGGATCAACTCAGGCGCGATCATTCAATGGGTGCAATACGCAATCGGCAGTCGGCATTTGATCGTTAAATGGGACGGTCGTGGAGAAATGTTCAGACAAGGTGTGACATCTATCACCGAGAACCGCATACCGAACGCGATATCTATGCGGGGTGAGTGTTTGATTGTAACTACGATTGGAGTTACAATGACATTTGACAAGCTTGAATGGGACGAAGCCAAGAACCGTGCCAATCTCCAGAAGCACGGCCTGGATTTCGCCGACGCCGAGGAGATGTTTCGCGGCGGGTTCTTCTACGAACCTGACACGCGCGAAGACTACGGAGAAAAGCGCTGGACCGGGCTCGGGATGATCCGAGGCCGGATCGCGCACGTCGTCTTCGTGGAGCGTGGGACGGAAACCATTCGGGTTATATCGCTAAGAAAGGCGAGCCGCCGTGAGTGTAAGGAATACGAAAAAGCGATCCAAGACAGATTGGGAGCGGGTTGACGCCATGCAGGATTCCGACATAGATTTTTCCGACGCGCCCGAACTCGGGCCTGATTTCTTCAAGAATGCGATCTTCTGGCCCGGGCCGAAGAAGCAGATTACCTTGCGCGTTGACCCTGACGTCCTGACATTTTTTCGTAAGCACGGCCGCGGTTACCAGACCACGATGAACGCGGTCTTGCGCAAGTACATGGAAGCGAGAAAAGGCCAGACAGCGTGACCCCCTTTGTGTAACCCTGTGTCCTCTGAGAAGCTTGTCAGCTCCCGTACCTTCTCGGCACGCGCTTGGAAATATTGCAAAGAATCTCGTAAGGCGAACTATTGGCCAGCCTTGCGTGCTCCAGCGCATCGATGCTCAGACCGTCGCTGCCTCCGAGCAGAATTACTTCATCGCCGACGGCAATCCCTGGAATTCCAGTCACATCCACCAGCGCGAGGTCCATCGAGATGCTGCCGATGATAGGCGCGTAGTGGTCGCGGACGATCACGCGGCCGCGATTCGAGAGCTGGCGGTTGTATCCGTCGGCGTATCCCACGGGGAGCACTGCGACGTGCGCCGCGGCTTTGGTCACGTAAGTTCCGCCGTAGCCGAGAGCCTGATTGGCGGCGAAGTTTCGCATGGAGAGAATTCGCGTCTTCCAGGTAAGCACCGGCTTCACGGGAAGGCGGAGCGTGCCGCCGCTTACTTCCCTGCCCGCGCGCTGGAATGGCAAATAATATCCGTAGAGCGCGATGCCGGGCCGCACCATGTTGTTCCAGGTCTCGCGGCGCGAGATCAGGGCGCTGGTGTTTGCCATGTGTATCAACGTTGGATCGAAGCCGGCAGCTCGCACCATGCGTTGCGCGTCTTCGAAACGGCGCTCCTGCTCGGCCACTGAAGGCGCGTCCATAATTTCCGACGAAGCAAGATGAGTGGAGAGACCTTCAAGATTGAGATGCGGAGCCGCGCTGAGCGCCTTTAGCACAATGGGAAGTTCATCCAGCGCTACGCCCAGCCGACCCATTCCCGTGTCCACCTTCAGGTGCACAGCGTGGCGAAAGGCCCCGTTCGCGGCGGCACGCTCTAGAGCCTCGATGTGCCACGGTTCCCAGACCGTGGGAGTGAGCCGCTGGCGCACAATTTCACTCTCTTCCCCGCGCCAGAATCCGGTCATCAGTAGAACTCGCGATTCGATGCCGGCCTCGCGCAGCGGAATGGCCTCGTCGAGCGACGTGACGCCGAGCCAGCGCGCGCCTTCGGCCTGCAAAGCACGCGAGCATTCCACCGCGCCATGTCCGTAGGCGTCGGCTTTCACCACAGCACACACGGTTACACCCGTGCCCGCATGCTTCATGACCGCGCGGAAGTTTTGCCGCAACGTGTTCAAGGAAACTTCCGCCCATGTGGGGCGCGTCGCCACGCGGCTCGGGATTTCTACAGTGGTCGCCACTGGGCTCGATTATAGCGGGAGAGGCGTGCGTCCTCAGGTTACGCTTGGGCTACGCCCGCTTGAGATGCATGCGGCAGTGCCCTGAGGGCCGGACCGTATCCATAAATTCATTCGATGATTGCAGGACGTCCCCCACCAGCCAAAAGCCGCGCGAATTCGGTGAACCGTACGGCACGAGTCGAACTCGTACCCTTCCCAAAATCGTTCCATGAAGCATTCTCGATCAGTTTCCGCCCAGCGAGAAGTTCACCGTGATCTGCGTCTCTACTTCGACAGGTTCGTTGTTCAAGATATAGGGCCTGTAGCGCCATTGGCGCACAGCCTCGATGGCCGCCGGTGCGAGCATAGGATGGCCGGAGAGAAGTTGAAGATTTTCGATGGTGCCTACTTTGCTTATCGTCGCCTGCAATAGGACTGTCCCCTGAATGCGCGCACTTCGGGCCAGCGGGGGATACGTTGGTAAAACCTTCCGCACCAGCTCACCTTCACTCATGTGCGAGACGTGGACCGAATGTACGACTGGCGCTGGCGCTGCGGGAATAATCGGACGCGGACCGGTTCCGATGGATCGGAGCACTCCATCTTGACCACCTGATCCAACCAATGCTCCTGGAATGTCGGCACCACCGCTTCCAATCTGGGGTGGAGCATCGTCGGTGCCAGTCTCTATGTGACCCGGAATTCGCTGTGGCTGTCTCAAGAAAATATCCGTGGGATTGATGGGTGCAGCCGAGCTCTCTCCGGCGTGAGTTCTGGACGCGGGAGGCTCTCCCAGCGGTGGTGCCAGACTGACGGGAGTCGAGAGCTGGCGGAAGAAGGGCAAGCCCTGCGGACGGAGCAGTGGCAGGATCAGCAGCACCCCGATAGCAAGCGCCTGCAGGCCAAATGATGTTAAAGCTGTCAGCCCGCGGCGCGAACGCTCATCCCACGACGAATTAGTCGTGTAGTCAAGCAATGCTCGTTCAAACATGGTGTCCTCGTTGTTGAATGCGTTGCTGATAAAGACACCGCGACCACTTCGTCCGGACCGACGCGAGCAAAGAAAAAAGCCGCGCTGGAGCGCGGCTTTGGGGAACTTTCCCGACACACTCGGTGTCGTCATCCAACTGTCGTCATCCAATTACCCAGAAAACTACTGTGGTGGCGTGGTCGGCTTCGGAGCAGCCGGCTTCGTCGTCGTCGGCTTCGGAGCCGTAGGCTTGGGTGCTGCGCCAGAAGAAGCGGGAGCCGGAACGCCAGACTGCGTGTTATAGAGTTCGACCACTTCTTTGGTAATGTCGCCCCCTTCGCCGTACCACAAGATCGGGCTTTGCGGCCAGGGGTTGGAAGTGTCGACGATCATCGCGTAGCCGCCCTCTTGCGCGTGCTTCACGATCACGGGCGCCATCTTTTGCAGAATGCGCTGGAAAATTTCCTTCTGTTGATTCTGGGCGTCTTCCTGAGCGTCCTGCACGGAGCGATCGAAGGACTTCTTCTTGGTCTCGATCTGCTTGACCAAGGTGGCGCGAGCGTCATCGTTCAACTTGCCATCCTGGGTCTGCAGTTGCTTCTGCAAAGCCTCAAGCTCGTCGTTCTGAGACTTCAATTCGTTTTGTTTCGGATCCAGCTTCTTTTTCAGGGCATCAAAGTCACGTTGGCCCTCGTTGCTGGCAAACACAGCTTGCTCAATGTTGATGGTTCCAATCTTCGTGCCGGTACCGGTGGCGATGGGTGCGGAAGGCGCAGTGGTTGCGGGCGAGCCGGCTGGGCCCGTGGGAGCAGCGCCAGCGGTTTGGGCCCAAGCGGAAATCATTGATACTGAGATCAATGAGTTAACGGCAATGGCCAGGACTGAACGCATAAACTTGCTTGTCATTGGATCGATTAAACTCCTTGGAACATTGTAGTTCCTGTAAATAGGCTCTGGGAATTAACTCGGATTATCCTCTTCCGGCGACGCTTGGCCGTACTCACGAGGTCTTCGTCTCGCGTCTCCTGATCTTGCGTTTCCTGCAAATGGCCGCCGTCATCATCGGGAATCGGCGCACCGGATTGCCAGCGTCACACGTCGGGGTTGCGGACGTGCCGTCCACCCTGGATCAGCTTCATGCTATGGCGTGGATCATTGTGATTATAGAGACCTCTCCTTAGCGCCGTCAAACAGTCGGCTACCAAACTCGCCACTAGAACGTGGTTGCCACAGTGAAGCGGAACGTCTTGCGTGGCTCCCGCAGTAAGAAGCTGGGCGAAAACGCGTTTCTTGCCAGGTTGAAGGTATAAGCCCCCGCGGCGGTTAATTGGCAACCAGTTTTCGAGTTGCAGGTTTGTGGGAACATCGAAGGCGTGATTGGAATCGGCGGATTCGCCGCACTGTCCACCCGCAGCGGGTTATACGCCCAGTAAATTCGGAATGGTGCGTTGATCACCGGCAAAAACATCTGGAGCTCCAGTCCGGTGGACATTCTAGGGCGCCAGTTAGTCGTCCCCAGCACCTGGAGATCAGGAGAAGGTCGAGGGTTCAGCACATTTCCAGGGGTGCAGGTATTGGCGGTGGCAGTCTGCAACAGTTGAGGGCAGCCGAACTGCGTACCCACAACGTCCTGGAATTGTTCGGTTGCAATCTGGAGTTGTGAGCGCCTGATAATGGGGTCGATGCCGATGTCCATAAATGGAGCCAGCGCCACCGGCCCATAGATGGTGTAACGGTATTCAACGTTGGCCACGACGCTCAAATCGCCGCCGGGGAATACGATCTGATCGACCGGTATGGGAATGCTCACATTCCCCGCCCGGGGATTCTGAGGATCTTTGAGTACCGGTGTGCCGTCGCGATTGGTCAGGGTGATCGCTCCGTTGCTCGGCAGGAAGGCAACCGGGGAGACCGAACGGATGTCGAAGCCGCGCAGATCGTTCTCGCCACCCATGTAGGAACGCTGGAACGGTGGCGCAACCAAACCGCCGAAACCGCTGATAAAAGATCCCTGGACGCGGAAGCCGACCGTATTGCGGCGTTTTTGCACTGGAGTCCAGTGCGTGAACTGGACGATCGGCCGAACCGAGCGGACTGTCCCCCCTATCCCGGCAAGCTCAGCGCCCAAGCTAAAAGCCTTTCCGCTATGGGGCGAGATGGGGCTGTCGACCGTGTTGAAGGAGAAATTTGGAAAGATCTTGCTAGTGATAATTCCTTCCAGAGCATTTGGCCCGGAAATACCACGGAAGGCCAGGAACTCAAATAAGTTTTTTGAGGCCGAACTCAAGGCCAGCAGAGAGGACCGATCGAAAGAATAGGTAATCCCGACTCGCTTGAACGATCGGTGCAGCGGATAGCTTAACGATGTGGTAAACCCGGCGCTTGACTGCGTGTAATTTTGCAGGTTTTGCAGGACGGCATTGGGCAAGTTCAGAGTCTGTCCGCTGAAGATGTTGAGTTGCCGGGCCTGGTCGTAACTGACCTTGTTGTAGTACACGTTGAATCCGAGCTGCAGCGGCCGGTCAAACATATACGGCTGGGTGAAACCAAACCGAATGCTCCGGGCCAGGTTCCCGATGCTCGCCTGGATCGAAAGCGTCTCACCTAGGCCAAGGAAGTTGTTGGTCGAGTAGTTGATTCCCACGAATGCGCCTTCCAGTCCGCTCACGCCGCCGTTCAGGCCAATGCTGTTCTTACCCTTCTCGTGGACCTTCAAGGTCAAGTCGACCAACCCGTCTTTCTCATCCAATTGACGGGTCGTGGTGTTCGGATCGTCCGGCTTCAACTGGTCGAAGTATCCGAGTTGATTCAAGCGCAGCAAGCTCAACTCCCAGAGACGCGAGTTGTAAACGTTTCCTTCTTCAAGAGCGATTTCGCGGCGAATCACTTTGTCCCGGGTGGTCGTGTTGCCCTGGAACTCGATGCGGCGCACATAGAACTGCTTGCCTTCGTCAACGTCGATGTCGAGAAAAATCTGTTTCTTCTCGTCGTCAAACCTGGTGTCGGGAATCGAAGTGAAGTTGATATAGCCCAGCTCGCCGTAGGCTTTGCGCAGATTCTCCAGGCCCTTGGCCACTTTCTCTTTGCTGAAGATGTCTCCGTCTTTGATGGGAAAGAGATTTCGCAGGGCCTTGATATTCTGTACGGCCTTATTGTTCTTGAAGGTGATCCCGCCCAGAGTGTAGCGGTCGCCTTCCTGGATCGGCATGGTAATGTCAACCGCCTTGCCCGGCCCACTCTGCAGCAGCGGGATGTGGGGACCCGCATGACCGGTATCGTGAATCTGAGTTTTCGGCTGGTTCACGCTGACCTTGAAGTAGCCACGATTCTGATATTCATTGCGGACGCGTTCGGTGTCTTCGTCCAGCTTGGTGGCATCGTAGGTTCGGGCGAAGATATTTTCCAGGAAGATCGAGTGTGGGACGCCGATAGGCCGCAGGTTCTTCATGGAATAGCGCAGAACTCGCGTGGGAACGTTTTTGTTGCCTTCGAACTTGATCTTGCCCACCTTAACCTTGGGACCTTCTTTGATCACGAATGTGATCCCAACCGCGGCTGGCGGTATCTGCCGTATCTCGGTGCGGACGGTGGAAAACTGCCGGCCATGCTCCGCCAACAGGCCCTTGATGGTCACTTCCGCTTTCTTGACTTTCGTGGGGTCATACTGATTCTCGACCGCCAACCCGACTTTCGCTTCCTTGAAGCGGTCGAGCACGTCGCTGGTGGAAACTGAACTCAAGCCGACATAGTTGATTTCGCGGATAGTCGGTTTTTCTTTAACGTGGATCGTTAGATCCCATCCCTTAGCAGTCTGCTCGCGAGTGAATTGGATGTCCTCGAAGTAGCCGGTATTCCAGAGGGAGTTGAAGTCGCGCTCTAACCCGGCAGGATCATAGACATCGCCAGGATGAGTGAAAATGCGAGCCAGCACTGTTTCTTTCGGAATTCTTCGATTGCCGGTGACATAGATATTCGAAATTACGTCGGTTTGGGCCCAGCTGATTGCGGCAGGAAAAACCGCGAGCACGATCCCGAAGACCCACGCCAACCTTCCGAAAATCCGTACCAGTGAAGGGGATGGACGATGGGTAACGTCGGAAGCACGCTGGCCGCGCTGGGACACAGCAATGTCTGCATGAGAGCAAAAATGAATCGCTACGACCTCAGCCTCTGGGATGTAGGAAAACGATCATTATACGTAGAGAAAGAGAAAGCGTCCAAGCTGCCACTCTTGCCGGTGGCTTAGCTCAATGTCATCCGCACGCGTCCTTTGTGCCGGAAGAGCCCGTCTCGAGTTTGCCGAGGGAATCCCCGCGAGCACGCGTCGCCTTTCTTGCGACGCAATAGTCGCGCGTGCGGCTCGCTTCCTTAAGACTTGGCTGACTCCACCTCAACCAAGACGGAATAAAACGTCGCGGAGTTGCCCAGATCGGAAAGTTTTTCTGAGGTCAACACATTAATATTTCTAAATCCGGGACCGAGCTTCGCCCAATTCAGCTTGGCCGAGACCACTCCCGCTTGCACAGCGCCGTCCACTCGAGCCCGCAAAAAGATTTCTCCCCGGCGGTTGTATACCTTCACCGTGTCGCCGTCGGCAATTCCTCGCACGCGAGCATCGGCTGAATTGATCTCGAGAAGGTTCGTTTCTTCCATAGCCTGCACCGAGGCGACATTTGAGAAACTTGAGTTCAGGAAGTTGTCGGCCTTGCGTGCCAGAAGCTCCAGCGGAAAAGCAGGACCCTGCCCTCCATGCCGCGATTCTGCCGGAGGCGTGAACTCGGCAACCGGATCAAGACCCAGCGTTTTCATCGCCTCGCTGTAGAGCTCAGCTTTGCCCGAAGGCGTGCGAAAGTTCCCTTGAGCGAAAGGCAAAAAGGCCTCTAGTGCAACCTCGTTTGCAGCGGTAATGCCAGCACCGGGAACCGGAAGCCGAGAGCCGGAAGCCGCGAAGTTTAGCCGAACGTGCCCTTCCCGTTCCAGTCGATCGCGCGTAATTCCACCCAACCAAGGATTCTTCGACGCCAGTGCCCCGTCGATCATCTCGTCAACGGTCTCGCCGAAGCACGAGTCGTTAAATCCCATGCGACCAGCCAGTGCGCGGAAGACCTCAACATTCGGCCTGCACTCGCCCAACGGCTCGATGGCCTGATCTGACACCTGCAGGTAATAGTGTCCGTAAGCTGTCTGCAGATCCTTGTTCTCGAAAAATGTAGTCGCGGGCAACACGATGTCCGCGTAGTCGGTGGTGTCAGTAAAAAATTGCTCGTGAACTACGGTAAACAAATCCGGGCGCTTGAGCCCACGAACCACCTCGTTGTGATTCGGGCAAACTGCCGCTGGATTGGAACTATAGACGAACAACGCCTTCAGCGGTGGATCGCTCAACTGGTTCAGTGCCTCACCCAGCCGAACCATGCTCACCACTCGGGGTGGCCTCTGGAGTTCATCTCGTTTCAGATCTGGCTTCAGATCGGGCCGCCTCAATGCCTCCTTATTTAGGTCAAATGCCCCACTCGTCGATAAGTGAATCCCTCCGCCAACTTCTTTCAACGATCCAATGATGCACGGCAGCATCGCAATCGCGCGCGTTGCCATGCCGCCACCCTCGGACCGCTGCACGCCATAATTCACCCGGATTACCGAAGGCCGAACCGTGGCATATTCCCGCGCCAGCTTCTGAATATCTTCTGCGGCGATCCCCGTCCACCGCGACGCTCGCTCCGGCGAATAGGCTTTCACTTTTTCGCAAAGTTGATCGAAGCCGAGCGTATATTTAGCGACGTAATCGGCGTCGTGCAGTCCTTCGCCGATGATCACGTGCATCATCGCGAGCGCGAGTGCGCCATCGGTGCCAGGATTGATGGGAAGGTACCAGTCAGCGCATGCCGCTGTCCGCGTGCGGTAAGGATCGATCACTACCAACTTGGCGCCCTTGCGCCGCGCCTCCTCGATAAACGGCCACAGGTGAACATTGTTTCCGTGAATGTTCGAGGCCCACGCGATGATGTAGCGGGAGTGGACGAATTGCTCAGGCTCGGTGCCGAGTTTCACTCCCATTACAGATTCGAGTCCAGCTTCACCCGCCGAAGAACAAATCGTGCGCTCAAGCTCTGAGGCGCCCAGACGGCTGAAAAATCTGCGGTCCATGGAAGCGCCGTTGATCGCGCCCAGCGTTCCGCCGTAAGAATAAGGCAGAATCGCCTCGCTGCCGAACTCCGCGATAATGCTGCGGAAGCGCGAAGCAATCTCATCCAGCGCCTCATCCCAAGTAATGCGCTCCCAAACCTGCGCTTCCTGTGTGGGGACAGCCGCCCCTTCGGCAAGCTCAGGGCAGGCTCCCGGCTGTCCATGCGGAGCGAAGCTCCGCTGCACTGCCGCAAGCCCCTTCGCTGCAATCCGCCGCATCGGATACAGCACGCGATCCGGCGAGTAAACCCGGTCCAGATATTTCGCGACTTTTGCGCACAAGAATCCGCGCGTGACTGGATGCCCCGGATCGCCTTGAATCTTCGTCGCGCGCCCATCTTCGACCGTAATCAATACCCCGCAGGCATCGGGACAGTCGTGCGGACACGCGGCATGGACAACTCTCCTCATATCTTCGACCTCTCGATTATAAGGGGAGGACGACCCCCGCAAGACAAAGGGCATCCGCACGTTTCGGATGCCCTTTTTCCATTGGATGCAGAAACCAGGACGAGCGCCTACTACAACTCCAGCACTTCCTTCTCCTTCGCCTTGCTCATCTCTTCCATCTTCTTGATTTCGTCGTCGGTGAGCTTTTGGATCTCATCCAGCGACCGCTTCTCGTCGTCCTCGGTGATCTTCTTGTCCTTCATCGCCTTCTTGATGGCATCGTTGCCATCGCGGCGAATATTGCGCACTGCGGTGCGATGCTCTTCGAGAACTTTGTGCAGATGCTTCACCATCTCCTGTCGACGCTCCTGCGTGAGCGCGGGCACCGGCACGCGGATGAGCTTTCCGTCATTCATCGGATTCAGGCCCAGTTCGGCGGAACGAATCGCCTTCTCGATCACCCCCACCTGAGACGGATCAAACGGCTGCACCGTGATCATTTGCGGCTCCGGCGCATGCACCTGCGCGATCTGATTTAGCGGCATCTGCGAGCCGTAATAATCGACGTTCACGCTGTCCAGCATGTGCACGGAAGCGCGTCCCGTGCGCGTAGCTGCCATTGCCTTGCGGAAATCTTCCACCGCCTTATCCATGCGTGTTTTCAGTTGTACGTAAGTCTCTTTCAGGCCCGGAATCGCGGCCATCGTGGCTGGCGCCATATCATTCAGCTCCGTAGGACGCTAAGAATCAAAACGCTGCATTATAAACCCAACACAAACCTGCCACAGATTTCACGGGTCGTCACGGATTAGGAATCATAAATCCGTGTGAATCTATGAGATCCGTGGCAAAGTATTACGCGCCCACTCTCGATCCAATCTTCTCTCCAAGGACCACGCGACGGATGTTGCCGTGATGATTGAGATTGAAGACGATGATCGGCAAGTCGTTATCCTTGCACAAGCTGATGGCGGTCGAATCCATCACTTTCAGCCCCAGCTTTAGAACATCCATGTAGGTGATATCGGTAAACTTCTTGGCGTCCTTCACTTTCATGGGGTCGGCATCATAAATACCGTCAACCTTCGTGGCTTTGAGAATCGCGTCGGCTTTAATTTCCATGGCGCGCAATGATGCCGCCGTGTCAGTGGAGAAGTAGGGGTTGCCCGTGCCGCCGGCGAAGATTACCACGCGGCCTTTTTCCAGATGACGGATAGCGCGCCGCCTGATGAACGGCTCCGCGACCTGGTTCATTTCAATCGCCGTCTGCACCCGGGTGTAGACTTTTTGCTTCTCCAGCGCATCCTGCAGCGCCAGCGCGTTGATCACTGTAGCCAGCATTCCCATGTGATCGGCGGAGACACGGTCCATATCTCTGGCCTGGTCAGCAACGCCGCGGAAGAAATTCCCGCCACCGACAACGATCGCGATCTGCACTCCCAGTTTGTGCACGTCGGCTAATTCCGCCGCAACCTCGTGAATGCGTTTGTTATCGATACCGAAGCCCTGCTCGGCAGCCAGGGCTTCTCCGGAGAGCTTGAGCAGAACGCGTTTGAAGGCAGGGGCCGTAAGAGTCATGTAGGTTCGTAGAGCCGGCTGTCGCGAGATATCCTGCTCTCGCAACAAGCACAAAAAAGGCGCCCCTTCGGGCGCCTGAAATTACTCGCCTTTCTGTTCTGTGGGCTTGGTTATGGCGACGGTCTCGCCCGCATCACCCACCTTGAAGCGCGCGAAGCGGCGAACGCTGATGTTTTCGCCAAGCTTGCCGATCTTCGCGGCGATGAGCTGCGCAATCGACATCGTCTGGTCTTTGATGAAGGGCTGCTCCAGCAGGCAGACTTCCTCGTAAAACTTCTCCATCTTGCCGGCCACCATCTTCTCCGCGATATTCGGCGGTTTCCCAGAGGCGACGGCCTGCGCCAGAAAGATCTCCTTCTCGCGATCGAAATCCGCCTTGGTCACATCTTCCTTGCGAACGAATTTAGGATCGCTGGCCGCAATGTGCATGGCGATGTCGTGTACCAGTTCCTTGAAGTCGTCGGTGCGTGCCACGAAATCGCTCTCGCAGTTAACCTCGACCAGCACGCCGATCTTGCCGCCGGCGTGGATGTAGCTTGTGACTGAACCTTCACTGGTCACGCGCGTGGCTTTCTTAGCGGCAACGGAGACGCCCTTCTTGCGCAGAATCACAACCGCCTGCTCCATATCGCCCTTGGCTTCAGTCAAAGCCTGTTTGCAATCCATCATCGGAGCCCCGGTTTTTTCCCGGAGATCTTTCACTTGTGCCGCAGAGATATTTGGGCGCTTGTCGTCGTCGGGTTCGAGGGTAGCTGTAGTTACCATGTTCTAAATGATTCCTTTTCCTTCTTATGAGAACTTCAATATCTTGAAACCTGTGAAACTCTGAAACCTTGCTTCTGACAAACTTTGACCCGCGCCGGACGACCCCGCGCGGGTCTAATCTGAAACGCCCGGTTTGTCTTCTCGCCTGAGAGAATCCCTCAGGGGCTAAAGCCCGAATCTTTTATGGCTCTCAGCGGCGCGGCTAAAGCCGTGCCCTTTCAAATCGTTTGCTGTTCAAATCGTTTGTTGTTCAAATCGTTTGTCTGCCAACGACTAACGATAGACGACCAACAACGATTTCTAAACCGTCTGACTCTCGACCTTATGGATCTCGGCGTCTTCGTTGGCGACTGGCTTCTTGTGCGTCCCCGGGCCCAGCACTTCTTCCATGCTGATGTCTTCGCCGATGTCCGCCAGATCAGAAGCAGCCGCCGCTTCCTGGGAACGAAGTTCGAGCGCGGCTGCGGCATCTTCGGCCTGCTGCGCTTCACGGGCCTGGGCCTGTTCCGTAGCCGCGGTCATGTCGGCGACCTGCTTATCGGTCATCAATTGCGCGCCCTCGGCAATCGACTCCGAAATCTTCGACGTAAACAGCCGGATCGCACGCAACGCGTCGTCGTTACCCGGAATCACGTAATCCACTTCACTGGGATCGCAATTCGTATCGACCACCGCGACCACCGGAATCCCAAGCTTGCGCGCCTCGCGCACCGCAATCTGCTCTTTGTTCGAGTCAATCACAAACACTGCATCCGGCAACCGGCTCATGTTCTTGATGCCCGCCAGGTTGGCCTGCAAGTGCTTGCGCTCGCGTTCCAGCTTGATCACTTCTTTTTTCGGCAGCAGCTCGTAGCGGCCATCCGTGGCCATCTCGTCGAGCTCCTTCAGCCGCTTTACTGACTTCTGCACCGTAACCCAGTTGGTGAGCAGCCCGCCCAGCCAGCGCTGGTTGATGTAGAAGCCGCCGCACTTCGTAGCCTCTTCGGCGATCGCATCCTGGGCCTGGCGCTTGGTGCCCACGAACAGCACAATCTTGCCGTCGGCCGCCAGTTCCTGCACAAATTTCGACGCCTCTTTGAACATCTTCAGCGTCTTCTGCAGGTCGATGATGTAAATCCCGTTGCGCTCTCCGAAGATGTATTCCTTCATCTTGGGATTCCAGCGCTTCGTTTGATGCCCGAAGTGAACTCCCGCTTCGAGCAACTCCTTCATGGTGATAGTAGCCAATGAACCTCCTTATTTAGTCTGCATCCGGAGCTTACCGCTTCGGATTGCCATTCCCGTCCCCGCGCCGCGAGGCTCGGGAAGAATTGAACACCCAAATCAATTATTAGCTTCTAGCTCTTAGCCAAAAACTAAATCCTTGTCATTCCGACCCGCGAGCGAACGCGAGGGGCGGAGGAATCTCGGTTATGCTTGCCCACAGCAATTACCGCTTGGAGAACTGGAAGCGCTTCCGTGCACCCTTCTGCCCATACTTCTTGCGTTCTTTGCCGCGCGAGTCTCGAGTAACCAATCCCTCGGACTTCAGCTTGCCACGCAACTCCGCGTTGAACTGCATCAAGGCACGCGCGATGCCGAGCTTCACCGCGTCAGCCTGACCGCGCACTCCACCACCGAGCACACTGGCGACGATGTTGAACGAGGCTCCCGTATCCGTCGACGCCAAGGGCGCCTTCGCGGCCGACCGTTGCGCCGGAGTTACGAAATACTCTTCAAACGCGCGCCCGTTAACTTTAAAGTCTCCGCTGCCCGGACGCAGATACACCCGCGCAATCGCCCGCTTCCGCCGTCCCGTTCCGTAATACTGAACCAATTCTGCCATGCTAGCTCTTAGCTCCTAGCTCTTAGCTTCTAGCTTGAACCTGCCGAAGCGAGCTTTCCATCTTTCCCAAAAATTTAACCCCATCTTGTTGTCATCCTGAGCGCAGCCGTTTTTCAGGCGGAGCGAAGGATCTCAGTCTTATCGGCCCCGCGCACAAGCGAACCCAGCCTAAGCTCTTACTTCCAACTTCAAATCCTGAGGCTTCTGCGCCTCGTGCGGATGCTTGTCGCCCTTGTAGACATTCAGCTTCGAAAGCATATGCGCCGCCAGCTTATTCTTCGGCAACATGCGCCGCACCGCGTCTTCGATAATCTTTTCCGGCCGGCGCGCCAAACGCTTGCGATAATCTTCGGTGCGCAGACCGCCGGGATAGCCCGTGTAATGGTGATATTGTTTCTGCTCCGACTTCATGCCAGTTGTTCTAATTTTCTCGGCGTTGACTACGATCACATGATCGCCCGTATCGAGAAATGGCGTGTACTGCGGATTCTCTTTGCCCATGAGGATGCGCGCCACCTGCGAGGCCAAACGCCCAAGCGTCTGCCCATCCGCATCCACGACATACCACTTGCGCACAATTTCCCCCGCTTTGGGGAAATAGGTTGACATCGGAACTCTCCCAGAATGAAAAAAATTGCGAAACGCGATTGAAATAACAAAGAAGACCGCTCGTTGATTCCCCGGCGAGGACGCCAGACCATCAGGCGGGCAACCGCGAGACTTCCCAAAGCTTTAAAGATACCGTAGCTGCCAAACAGTTGTCAACGAAAAGACTAGCCAGGGTAGTGGCTGAATTTGAATCGCCCTAATTTTCCACAACAGCAAGCAACCCAACCCTAAGCCTCAAAGGAGAGAACGATGAATACCCAAGCACGTAACATTGACGCAACGAGCGCACTAAAAAAGAACTTGACTACTGTTGCCTCTATGTATTATGGTCGGGGCATGGTCCGGTACTCGGATATCGAGAAGCGAGTGGAACAGCAATATAACGCTGACGCTAAGAGCCTCAAGAAGAATTACGCCCGCCAAAACGAGCTTCTATCGGCGGTGATGGAATTCAACGATCTAGAGCGAGAAGCAAGACTGCGCGAAGATCGTATGCGGCGGTCCATCGAACTGCTTGGCGATGACAACTTTGAGGACACCCGAAAGGCGATGCTGGCCGGAGATGACGTTTCGCGCGACATCGTTACTACATTAAACGATGAGTCGCCCCTCTGGGAATCCATGCGTACTATCTTGGAGCAGGTACCCGAGCTCCAAGTTGTTGACCTTCAGGACGCGCTACTTCACTTCGAGAAGAAACCCACACGACAAGCAATCGAATCTGCTCTTGGAGCACACAAGGAAATCTTTCGCACCGTGGTTAGGAACCGCGACAAGTTTGTTTCGCTGAAGCGATAACAGGAAAGGAGAACAATGCCTCCTCCACCAAATGACAAGCGCAAATAGCAAGAGCCGATAGAGACGCGAATCTCTAACGGCCCTTAAAACCGACAATCCGGCAAGCCAGAATGCCAGTCTCTCAACTTCATTTTGGCTTGCCTTAACCGAAAGGTCAAGGCCCAAAATGAACACCCTCTCTGCTGAGAAGAAGCTTGCTGTAATCTCTGGCCTAGTCGAAGGCAATTCCATCCGGTCAATCTCCCGTATGACAAATGTGGACCGGAACACAATTAACTCCCTACTACTGCGGACTGGCGAAGTCTGCGCTGCGATCTTAGACAAACAGATGCGGGAACTCCCTTGCCGCCGTCTGCAATGTGATGAGATATGGACCTACGTTGCGAAGAAAGAGCGGCACGTCCGCGACCATGATCCGGCTGAGTTCGGCGATCAGTGGGTGTACGTCGCGCTGGATGCCGATACGAAACTTATCCCCGCGTACTTCGTCGGCAAGCGTTCCAGCGAGAACACCCAGGTATTCATGCGGGAACTGTGGAAGCGCATCGGTGACCACCGGATACAGCTAACGACCGATGCCTATATTTTCTACACGAAGGCAGTCGAGCAGTCATTCGGCGGCGATGCGGATTACGCGCAACTCAAGAAACTGTTTGGCGACTACGGCCAGCATGGGAATGAGCGGTACTCCCCAAGCCCAATCACAGAGGTTATATCCAGAACGATTAGCGGAACACCCGATCCGGCTCATGTGAGCACGTCCTACGTTGAACGGCAGAACTTGACCATCCGAATGCAGATGCGGCGATTCACGCGCTTGACGAATGCCTTCTCGAAACGGTTGGCGAACCTGAAAGCCGCTTGCGCTTTGCATTTCGCGCACTATAATTTCTGTCGCGTGCATTCATCCTTGCGCGTGACCCCCGCTATGGCTGCTGGTATCAGCTCCCGCATCTGGGACTTGGGAGAATTGATTGCATGATTTATCTCGACTTTGCAACGTGCCCGTGTGGATTCCATACTCCAATCCAGCCTTCCACGTCCGCGACAAAAGAAACAAATCAAACGTGGACAGAAACGGGTGGTGAGTTTCCATTTGTTGCATGTGAGAAATGTAAGCGGATGTATAAACCGCAGGAACTAGCGACTGGCCTATCCAGTCACGGATTGAGTCCTTACCACCCCCATGCTCCACAGCACGTATTTCACGTATCCATCCGATGCGATGACTTAGATTGCTCACTTCCAATACAAGCAATCGCAATAAGGAATTCCGATACCAGCGTCGAAGCCGTCCGGCAAGAGAGTACTCAATGGAAGGGACGCGTGATGTGTCCACGCGGACACGCGCAGAAATTTCCTTCTGAGTGGGAGTAAAGGGCGATTGATCGCATCTCGCCGTCTGTGGCATAATCCTCCTCAGACGCGGCTGAGAAGGACGCGACGACATTCTAGATTGTAAGGAACGGCCCGGACTGGCATCCGGGCTTGTTTATTTATCGAACCTGAAATCCTTTTCCAAGTTTAGGAACAAACTTGTCACAGGCGCAGCCCTGTTTTTCCGGGTTCCCGTGTGGCTGTGGAGGTAGAGGCTCTAGGTGTATGCAGCCCTTGACTCCATGTTCCGACTTCGGATGCTCGCAACGTAAACAAGTAACATCGTCATCGTTGGCCATGTACGCAATTCTCTCGCCAGTCTCGATGGCGTGCAAGTCCAAATTCAGTCACTACCACTAGCCAGGGTAGTGTCCTAATAGTGCGTTGACCGCTAGTCGACTCTTACTATTAGGACACTACCACTAGCCAGGAACGATGTACCGTCTTGATCAGCTTCCGCCGCCGGGAACTTTAACAGGACCGAATCGTATTGACATTGACAGCGAATCAGCTGTCGAGGATAATCCTGCTCTCTCGCCCGCATCCGCAACGACAACCGCACACGATTCGACTTCAGGAGGCTCTTCCAATGAAAAAACTGTTTCTGCTGAATCTGGCGTTGTGTTTTCTGGTACTCCCACTTCACGCGCAAAACGTGTGGAGCAGCAAGATTTTTGATTTCGACAACTATGTGAAAGCGTTCGTCCCCAATGCAAATGGCATCGTCAGCGAGTTTACGCCCGCGACCGCCATCACAATCAATCGGATTCAACTGGCCGCTGCTGGCACCGGGACTGGCTGCACCTTTCTCCCCGGCATCAAGGTTTCGGACGGCACAACAAGCATTACGTTGCGCATCCCCCAATCCAACGGAGGCGGTCCTGTCACAAACGATACCGGCGTGATCAGCGTTCCCTTCCCGGCCAGTGATCAGCTTGTCCTAAGCGTAGTGCCAGGAAGCATCGCTACGTGCAACGGTCACCCGTTTGAAGTCAACATTGTGGTGCAATACAGCGTGACCACCCCGTAAAATCAGGATTATATAAATCAGTCGCGATTGGCAGTTAGCAATCGACGGTACGATTACTAACTGCTACTCGTACGCCAGCGCTTCAATCGGATCTTTCCCCGCCGCCTTGAATGCAGGGTAAAGCGCTCCAATGATCGCTCCCAGCACGGCGACCAGCATCGCCCAGCCGATCCAATCTCGGGTGACCACCACCTGCACCAGCGGAAAACGGTGGCGAATTGCCCACGCCGCCCCTAAACTGAACACGATACCCAGTACGATGCCACACACGGCCAGCAAGCCAGTCTCACGCAGAATGGCGCTCACAATATAGAACTTCGAAGCACCCATCGCCTTCAAGATTCCGATCTCGCGCGTCCGCTCCATTACCGCTGCATACATAGATTGGAAAATCACGAGGAAGCCGATGATCAGGCTGACTCCGATGACTACACCGATGAAGGGGCGGAATCCCGGAAGTTGGCTGGGCGTCAGCATGCTGAGATACTCTTCGGTCGACTGCACCGAATATTTCTCCATGCCGGGTTGGCTCTTCACTTCCTTCACCACGTCATCGGCACGGGTAGGGTCGTCGAGTTTCAGGTAAAAGACCGAGGCTTTGTCCTTGGCGCCGATCAGATCCTGTAGGGTGGCAAGAGACAGGAACTTGCGCGCGCCTCGGCCATTCTCCACAATTCCGGCAATACGGAATTTGTTGTTCAGCAGCTCCATCGTGTCGCCCACATTCAGATGCTTTTGGCGAGCAATGTAATCGTCGATCAGAATGTCATTCGGCCCCTGGAACGGTCCGCCCAGCACATACTGGAATGGTCCACCTAAAGCCTCGAAGCTCGGTAGATCGATTCCGTAAATCACTTCCAGCGCCCCCGCTGTCGAGATCTGCCAAACGACCGGACTCACCACCTTAACGTGAGGCAACTTGCGCAAGATATCGCCGACTTTAATAGGAACAGGCGCACCGCTGATGGCGACCAGGTTCGACGATCCCGGCGGCTGCACAATCACGTCCGCGCCTATACCTGCGGTCCGGGTCTTGGAATCGTTCATGATGCCGTAGCACAGCCCCGCGATCAGCAGAATCAGTGCAACTTCGAGCGCAATGGCCACGATACTGATTAGCGACCGGATCGGCCGGTGAACGAGGTTGGCAACTATCATTTTGTTCATCATGGAAAAAGCACTCAGCTTTCAGCACTCAGCACTCGGCCACGCTAACTCAGTAGACCACTAGAATCTGCAGGACTGAATGCTGAGTGCTGACTGCTAATTACTGTTTTGCACGGGTGGCGTTACTTTACTCGACTGCGGCTGTGGCTTATCGAGACGCACTACCTCCGCTCCCGGCGGCTGCTGTAGTCCAAATTGATCGTCTCGGAGCGGCTTGTTGATCTCCAGCTTCAATATGTTGAGGGTAATGTCGTACTCCTCCTGGGGACGGAAAATTTCGATACGCGAGGGAAACTTGGTGCCGTCATTCTCCTTATAGTCAGCATACCTGGCGTCGGTTACCAGATTGTGCTGGTCGTCATAAATGTATTGCCGATGGGGCTGCAGGTCGGTGCGGCTGAAGACGATCTTACGCGACAGGACGCCCTCGTTCCCGTCCACCTTCCGGATGACGATCAGTTCGTAGTCTTCCTGCAGGACGCGATGGCCCTTGGCATCGTGCAGAATCTCTTCGCCATTCTCGAGGACTGCGACTTCGTGTTCGGGATCGATAGGGCGGATCAGGATTGCATCATAAATGTCCTGGGGACGAATGCTTTCCATCGGCTGGTCGGTGTTGCGGGTCTGGACGTCATTGCGGCCCACAACGAAGCGATTCTTGGGCGGAATCCACAGCTTGAATTCCTCGCCGTCGCTTACCATGTCGAAGGCCGTGGTGCGCACGATTGGCAACAGGCCGATCATGTGCAGCATCGCCGGTTTCCGCGCAAGCACGTAGCCGCGAATCTCTTTGTAGTCGGTGACGTGGCCCTTCCTCGCGCCGCCCGCGGAGGTGTCGATATCGACGGTGGCCTGCAGCGACTGGATCTTCTGGGCTTGCTGATTGATGGTATCAATCAACGCCGCCTGGGACGATTCCTTCAGCGGCGCCTTGGAGTAGGTTTCCTCCACCGGACGCGTGCGGAATAAACAGCCCATCGTGGGCAGAATCGCGAGCAATAACGCCAATGTCCAAAAGGACGACCTACGTCTCATGAAAATTCAGATGACTCCCAGAAGATTTGAGTATATCGCGCCGGAAAGGGTGCAAAACAAACAAGCGCTTGCTGGTGTGGAACATGCGTGGTTATCCCTTGGTTCGCCGTCGAACGCTTTTCTGTAGCCCGGAACTCCCGCCGACGGGTTCAGAAGCTTACTAAAGTCAATTTCGGGGCAACCGATCATCGTCTAAACTGACGATTGTGCGCAAGATCTTCGGGTTTATCCTGATTTCGGCGTTCGCCTGCGGGGGCTGGTTCGCCTGGGCTTTGCTGACTCCGCTGGAACCTCCGGCGAAAACCTTCGTGATGCTGCATCCGGGATACTCCACGCGCCATATCGCCTCCGAACTAAAGTCTGCCGGCATCATTCGCAGCGAGGATGCATTCATTTTGTGGCGCTACATCCGCCACCGTAGCTCTCTCAAGGCCGGAGAATATCTTTTCGACAAGCCAGCGAGCATCGTCGACGTGCAGAAGCGCCTTCGACGGGGCGACGTTTATTTCCACACGGTGGTTGTGCCGGAAGGCTTCACGATGTTCGACATCGCCCGCGCGGTGGAAACCGCCGGACTTGGGCCGGCCGAGGATTTTCTGAAAGTCGCGCAGTCCGATACCGTACTCATCGCCGATATCGCTCCCGGCGCGCCGTCTCTTGAGGGCTATCTTTTCCCCGACACCTATCAATTCAGTCGAATGATGACCATGCAAGAGATAGCCGGAGCCATGGTCAAACAATTCCGACAGGACGGAGTAGAGATCGGTCTGATTCCGAAACCGTTCAGCATGACCCCCGACGCCGATCGGCAATTACAGGCGGTTGTAACCATGGCATCGATCATCGAGAAAGAAACTGCGGTGCCCGAGGAGCGTCCGCTGGTGGCCAGTGTCTATTACAACCGGCTGGCAAAGAAAATCGCACTCGACGCCGACCCCAGCATTATCTATGCCGAACTACTGGCTGGGAGCTATTCGGGGGCACTGCATCACGACGACATGCGATTTGACTCGCGCTATAACACGTACCGGTACGCGGGGCTCCCCCCGGGCCCAATCGCGAATCCGGGCAGGAGCGCGCTAGAGGCCGCGATGCATCCGGCGCAGAGCGACTATTACTACTTCGTCGCCGATGCCGCAGGCCACCACCGCTTCGCCCGCACGATCGAGGAGCACAATAACAATGTCGCCGCATATCGCCGGGCTATGCGGGGGCAGCAAGAACATCGTCAGTAGGCTTGGGGTTTCGAAGGAGATCTGATGACCGCGACTAACGACTAACGACCGACCCCTCGGCTCTCCATCCATCCCTGCAGAATCAAAACCGCCGCCATCCGGTCCACAGCTTTCGCGCGCTTTCCGATCGACAACTCAGTCTCGCGCAGCAGCCGGTTCGCTTCTGCCGAGGTCAGCCGTTCATCCCATAAATGAACCGGCAGCCGGAATCTTTTGCGCAGATCCTCAGCGAAACCCTGCATCTTCTCCGATTGGGTCCCTTCGGCCCCGCTCATGCGCAGGGGTAAACCGACCACGATTTCCCGCACCTTGTAGTCTCGAATCACTTGTTCCAGGGCCGCCAGATCGTGCCGCTTGTTTCGCCGCTGTAGGGTGTCAAGCCCCTGAGCCGTAATCCCCAGGGGGTCCGACACCGCGACTCCGATCCTTCTTGACCCCACATCCAGCCCCAAAATCCGTCCCGATGGCCCGTCTGGTTTTCGTTGGTCGATGTTCACGCCGCGATTATAAGCGCCGCATCAAATTTGCGGTCCATCAGGAATCGACGGACTTGCTCAGCTTGTAACCAACATAAAAACCAGTAACTTACAACACTCTTGCTCCACTCTCGCGTCACTGCGGTCGCATTGAAGATTTTGCCGCCGCCCAAGCGAGGTACCCATCCTTGCTTTTCGTCCCATTTCGGAATAGTGTATTCTGTAGTAGTACAGCGCACTCCCCACTTGACCCTTCACCTTCCCGGGTGCCTTTTTATGAGTACTGCGGACCTGAATTTCCACATCGGCGATAAGGTCGTCTATCCCAACCACGGAGTAGGTGTCATCGAACAAATAAGCAGCCGGTCGATCGGCGCTTCGGTGGAAAAGTTCTATCTCCTCAACATTAAGTCAAGCAGTCTCAAGGTGATGGTGCCCTGTAATAATGTCGGCAGCGTGGGCATTCGCCGCGTGGTTCGCAACGGTGAGGTACAGAAGATTCTCGACTTTCTCTCCGTGTCCGACGATCTCAGCACAGCTGACTGGAAGGATCGCTTTAAGGAAAACTCAGACCGCATGCGCACTGGTTCTCTGTTCGAGGTCGCTGGAGTCCTTAAGAGCCTGATCGCTCTTCACCAGGCCAAGCCGCTTTCTTTCCGCGAGAAAAAGATGCTCGAACGTGCCCGCTACCTGCTGGTCAGCGAACTCGCCATGTCCCGCAACTGCGAGGAGACTAAGATCGAGGAGCTTCTTGGCCTCGCCCTCGCCAAGTGCAATCTGCGCTTCCCGGAAGCTTCCGAATTCCAGGCTTAACCCCACCTGCACCAGCCCGCAAAGATTGGGCAACAGACGAAAAACTGGTCCGGCGAGTATTATTCCTAATTGCTAAAGTAATGCCCGAAGCTGGCGCAGGAACAATACTTTAATGAAAATCCCTACGGAGCCGATTGGGAGCATTCCGCGACCGCTGGAATTGATCGAAGGAAGCCAATCAGGATTGCTCGCGAATGTACCACGGCGCGCTCACTGTGAAGATGCGTTCGTTGCCGCGGGCGAGAAGAACCCACTCCAAGAGCCGGGCGCGCTGATTGTGAAGGAAGTATTCATACCATTTGTCCTCCACCAGCTCGGGTATCACGACGATGATGTTGCGGTTGGGGTTTTTCTTCGAAAGTTCAAGCACGAACTGAACGATAGGAATAATGATAAAGCGGTACGGTGAAGGCAGAATGTGAAACTCCGGCGCCTGCTTGCCCGCTGCGACGAAGGGTTTCTCAACATAGTGCTCCCATACGTCCTGCAACAAGACGGAATGCTCCCCAAGTTCGACGTGCAGGGCGACGACTTCCGGTGAAAGACGGGCGGCAAATTCAATTCCCTGCCGCGCAATGCTGCTCCACCGGTCGATAACTATGACCGCAATCGGATGCTGGCTCAAACCTTCCGCGTCCACCGGCGCCTTACAGCTGGTCCGCACCTTAATCGAGTGATAGTGGCGGCGTACCAGGACAAATAAGACAATGGTAGAGGGGATGAAGAGCAGGGTAATCCATGCGCCTTCGGCAAATTTTGCTACCAACACGATAAGGGTCGTAGCGCCGGTTACCATCCCACCCAGTCCGTTCACGAGTGCACTCTTCAGCCAGTGAGGACCTCGCTTTTTACGCCAGTGACTGACCATCCCAAATTGCGAGAGGGTAAAGGCCATAAAAGCACCGACCGCGTAGAGCGGGATCAGTCGATCGGTGACCCCTCCAAACAGGATGAGAACGCCCCCGCAAAGCACTGCCAAGACAACAATGCCGTAGGTATAGACCAGCCGGCGGCCGCGGTAGGCGAAACTATGAGGGAGGTAATTGTTTTGCGCGATGGCTCGGCAGAGGCGGGGGAAATCGGCGAAGGCTGTGTTTGCGGACAGAGAGAGAACGACAAGAATTGCGCCGATCGTCAGATAATAAAAAAATCCCTTGCCAAAGACAGAAGCAGTCAACATCGAGAGAACGCTTTGATATCCAGGCTGTCCTGGATCAGTTGCGGCGATTCCGTAACTCTTTACCAGATAGGAAATCCCCGCCAGCATCACTGCCAGAAGAAAAATGATGATGGTTAGAGTACGCTGGGCGTTCTTCACGGTGGGCTCGCGGAACGCCTTTACGCCATTGCTGACGGCTTCAACTCCGGTTAAAGCAGTGCAGCCGCTGGCGAAAACCTTGAGCAGAAGCCAGTAGCCGGCCGCTTCCGTCATGGGGGGCGGCGCCGGCAGGGAAACGACGGGCAAGGGATGGCCTTTGCTGAGGAGTACCCGAAAAATTCCCATGACGATCGTGATGAGAATGGTTCCGACAAAAAGGTAAGTAGGCACGGCGAAAGCGCTGCCCGCCTCGCGAACGCCGCGAAGGTTGAGAATCGTAATAATGATGAGGATGCCAACGCAAAGAGAAACCGTGTGCGGCAGCAAGCCCGGAACGGCAGAAACCAAAGCTCCTACGCCCGCCGAGATCCCCACCGCTGCCGTAAGAATGTAATCGGCAAGCAGAGCCGCGGCGGCCAGCAGTCCGGAGCGCGCACCTAAATTAAATCGCGCCACCGTATAGGAGCCGCCTCCCGAAGGATATGCGGCAATGGTTTGGCGATAGGAAAAGTAGACGATCACAAGCAGCGTGATAATTGCAGCACTCACCGGAACGATGTACCGAACGCCCATCAGTCCTAACGGAATCAGGAGGCTGAGCGCAGCTTCTGGTCCATAAGCAGCGGAACTAAGCCCGTCAAGGCCAAAGATGGGAACGCCTCGTGCCGGGCCGATTTGCTCCGCGCGTTCGTCGCTGGTTCGGATCGGTTTGCCGACGACGAGATCGAGAATGTTCATAAGCTATGAGTGGGATTCTCAATGCAACATCAGTCGAGGAAATCCCGGGGCCATCGGAGCATCGTCTAAGCACAGCCACAATAACATCTCTCCCTCAAGTTAGAGGAGGTCTAGGCAAGACACTGTATTGGACGATGGTGGCGAGGATACCCGAAGCAGGTTCGCCCTGGAATGAGAAAGCCGGAACTGGCACGAGCCAAGTAAGGGCGTCGGCGGCCCTCCCCGGCTCGGCTCAGATCGACTGAAACAATAACTGCCTTGTAATTCCGTTCCGCCTCTCACCCGCGGGATGGATAGATTCCCTGCAACGCGATAATGAAGTAAACGGCCAGGAACGGCGGCATGTTGTTATGCGGCTGGTTCCCTCCCGTGTTTTGCACGGCTGCCGCATTCATGTTTACGTTGGTGGCCGCGGCGGCGTACAGGGGAGGCGGAACTCTCTGTGTTCCCTCGCTTGCCCAAACCGTGTTGGCCGGCACATTTGGAGAATCTAACGACCCCGCGCCGCTGATACACGCCACTCCGTGGCTATGCGAAGGCAATTGGGTTTGCAACAAAGTCACGACATATTCCCCGCCAGTCTCACCCCAGGTTCGCGGAGTCAACCCACCACCGTTCCCGTAACCCATGGGCGCCGATGCCTGCAGATTAGGCAAGCCAAAAGTGCTCTTGCCGTCGCCGCCGAAGTTTGTACCGAGAAGCGAAAACAAAGCGCTGGCCTGGGATATAGACATCAATTGTCCATTGCACAGCGCCCAGCCGACCGGCGCAAAGTTGAAACCTACCATCCGGACTTCTCCAAGAAATTGATCGGCCATAGCAACCCTCCTCTGGATTCTCGGCTTAGTTTCGCGAGGGGAAAATCCCCGCCAGCGCGATGATGAAATTAACTACAAGGTACGGCGAACGGTTCTCGTGGCCTTGATTACTCCCGGCGTTTGCAATCGCATTGGCCGCCAGAGCCGTGTTGATCGGAGAACTGGCGTACTGTGCCGGTCCCGTTGCCCAGAAATTGCCGGATGGACTGCCGAGAGTGTTGGAAGCGCTGCTGGCCGTGGCCGTGTGAGTATGCAAGGCGATCTCCGTCTGTGCCAGGACGTGCAGTTCCTCCCCGCCGGGTTGTCCATAGTTATAGGTGGGGGTGTTGCCCCGCGTCCCCGGCTCGATGGGCGCGCGCCCGCGGAAATCGGGGAGCAGAAAGGTGGTTCTCCCATCGCCGCCAAACGTAGTTCCCAGAAGCGAAAAAAGCGCCTGGTTCTGGCTAATCTGCATGGTTTGTCCATTGCACGCGGCCCAACCCCTGGGCGCGAACCCGAATGCCACCATACGAATCTCGCCAATATACGGTGTACCCATAATTTTTCTCCCTAATGTGGTCAAGCGCTGCGAGTTCTTATTGCTGCGGAAAAATCCCTTGGAGCGCAATGATGAAAGAGAGCACCACAAACGGCAGCAAATTGTCGTGTGGCTGATTGCCACCGGTCATTCCGATGGATCCCGCGTTCATCGAGGCGTTTGCCGAGGTACCGGGGCCAAACGACTTATTCGCAATCGCATTATTTCCCCAGGTATTGTTCGCGGGAGTGCTCGCAGCTCCACCGGTGGCGCTGCCCAGTGCTGTGTGCGAGTGTGACGGCAGTTGACCGACGGTCAGCGTAACCGTTTCCGCTCCGCCTTTCTGACCAAGGACGTAGTTCTGGAGCCCACCACCCTGTCCCTGGTGGAGGGGTATGCGGCCCTGCAGGTCAGGCAGGCCGAAAGTGTTTACCCCGTCTCCGCCATAAGTTGTGCCCAGCAACTGATACATTGCTGGATTTTGCGAGATGCTCTGCAATGCCCCGTTGCAGAACGCCCATCCGACGGGCGCGAAGGTACCGCCGAACAATCTGATTTCGCCGATATACGGTTGCGCCATCTTTCTCCTCCAGTTACTGAGCCTGACTGTGAACCTGATCCTGCACCGGATCCTGAACTTGGATCAGGCGATTGAATACCGCTTCGTAAAAAGTCCCGCTTTCATCCCGGCCAATGGGGACCAGAAACAAATCGAGGTCGCCGATGGAATCGTGCTTCATCGGATAGATGCCCTGCGGAAAAACCTTGTTACGATCACCGCGGAAGTGCAGCGAAAACTGCTCCTGCCGTGGCGAGGAATACCCGTTGGTAAGTTCGATCAAATCCATGGCATACGGTTCCAAGCTTTCACTCAGAAGCCAGAACCTCGTGTTGAGATTCTCTTCAAACATGGTTTTGGTCAGATAGATCGACATGGGCCACTCCCAATCTCTGACTCAGACTCCGCGACCGGTTGTTCGCGGCTGCCCGACGGCTTTGAGCCCGGCCGCCAAACCATCTCTAAATAGATCGGGCCGCTGTTGACCACGCCGAACCCGAGCCGCTGATACCAACGCAACGCCGGATTAAAGCGCTCTACGTGGAGGCGCACGGCTTTCGCGGCTTCCGACGCTTCCTCCATTATTGCCTTCATCAGAGCCGAGCCGATGCCCAGCCTGCGAAACTCCGGAAGCAAGGCAATATCCACGATGTGGATCTCCTCCGGCATCCGGTCGAGAATCAATCTTCCCACCGCGATCTCATCGCGACGGATGACCCAATACTGGGCATTAGGCAGCTGCATCAGATAGGAGCGGCGCTGCGCATCGAACTGCATTCGCAGAAAAGCGTCCTGCTGTTCGAGATTCCATCCGGTCATGGCCATTTCGTCGGCGCGCGAACTCGCATAGACCGCGATCATAAATTCCTCATCGCTTTGCGTTGCTGGTTTCAGCACGATCGCAACAGCTTTCTCGCGTCCGAAGGTGGTTTCAGTTTGACGAGAGCCAGCGAGCGCGGGTTCAGCGGATTGGATTGCGAGATTGCTTTCGTTCATTGCTGAATAAGTTCCGTAGGTCGAACCAATACTTGGGCCGAGGGGACTGCAACCAGGGGTCTACAAAAAAGGGGCCTGAACTGGGATCGAAATAACAGCTTGAAATCTGTGGCGAGATGATGCCCCTGCGGAAACTCTTTTGTCAAGCGAATTTTTGTTAATAACACACAACTGATTTCGCCATTAGTGAATTAGCCGAACTTATTACCAAATTCCTAGCCCGAAGATATTGCGCTGCCTTGTGAAGTTAGCAACCAAAATAGGTTTTCATTCCACATTTGGAAACGTGAAAGTTGGCTCAACTCTCCTGTGCAAGACTTTTCATCTTGACAACCAATGCGATCCAAGAGAGTATTGGCCGCTCCCAGAACAGGCACCCCGCCTGTTGTTTGACTTGGTCGAACCCTTCGGGAAATTGGTTGCAGTGTGCCAGTAAAGTGCGCGCCGGGGAGCGTCTGCACTTCTGGACGGAGGTTACATATGTTGCGCCCTCGTCTTAGCCACCCTGTATGGGTGATCCTCGCCATTATTTCTTGCCTGCTCGCCAGCCTGGCATATTTTCCGTTTACCCAAACTATGGCAAGCCCAACGGCTCAGGTTCTTCCGAGCGCGGGAAAGCCCCTGGTCAGCCTGAAGACTCCGCAGAATCTTAAGCTGACCTATGCCGGACCGGCAGACGCCGTGGCGGCGTTGCGGGGGGGCACGGCGAATCCGACCGCATTAGCGGCTGCGGATTTTAACGCCGACGGCGCCATGGATGTGGTGGCCGGCTACTCCGGCAATGGCGGCGGTTTCCTCGTCCTCATGCGCGGCAATCCTGACGCGTTTGCGCCGACGGACCTTAGTCTTTACGGCAAGGCGGCGAAGGGCAACGTTCCACCTACCTTCTTATCGAAGGCTACAGTCTTTACCGTTCCCGGATCTCCAGATTTGATTGCGACAGGCGATTTCAATCGCGATGGTTATAAAGATGTATTAGTCGGCACGCGCGGCGGCGGTCTTTATTTACTAGCTGGCGACGGACATGGAAATCTTCTCGCTCCGCAAGCGGTGCCGCTGCCCGGCCAGGTGACTGCGTTGGCCGTCACCGCCGACGCTCATGTCGCAGTGAGCGTTGACGGTCCGAACGGTCCGCAGTTGGCCATGCTTGCCCCCGGCGCGGAGGGTCTCACCGCCGGAGCAATTTATCCCCTGCCCGCTCGCGGCGATGCTATGGCCTGGGGAAGCCTGGGCGGCGGAGCCGACTTGGCCGTAGGCGCAGGCGCCAACGTCGTGATGTTCTATAACGCGCTGGCTACCAACCCGCAAACCGAGACGGTCACTGTGCCCTTCGAAGTGAAGGGCCTGGCATTAGGCGATTTCATTTGGGACCGCGACGGCCGCACCGAGATCTCCGTCCTGGCCGGCGATGGCAGCATCCACATTCTGCAACATGGAACCCTGAATACAGCTCCGCTGACTGCCGCGGAGCTTCCCGCCCGCCGCGCTGCGATCCTGGGACATCACGCAAAGCCAACCGCTCCGCCGAATCCGACTGCGCTAGGTGCGTGGACTGTCGCCAAACAAATTCCTTACACCGGCTCGGCGCCTTCGGGACCGGTTTCGGCTTCGGCTTTTAACTCGCCGCGCCTGGCCCAGTCTTCCACGCACGACTTAATGGTGCTCGATGCGGCGGCGAGCCAGCTTCATATTCTCGACACTTCCGGCACAGCGGCCAGTCCGAGCGCGGGCATTTCGTTCTCTGGGACACCCATTGCAGCTCTGGCCTTGCCGCAGAAGATCAATGCTGCGCGGGACGTGGTTGTTCTGACCTCCGCGCAGTCTGCACCCACGCTCGTACCAGCCGGGGGCGATCCCACCTTTACTGTAAGCACCACCGCCGACGAGGACGACGCAGGCGCCTGCACCAGCGGCTCCACGGTGAAGAGCGGCAACGGAGCGGATGGCGTGCTCAGCTTGCGCGAGGCGGTTTGCGAGGCCAACAACAATGCCCCGTCCACCAGCACCATCAACATTGGTCCGGGCACTTACAGCCTCACTAGCCTGGAAACCGGCGAACTTCAGGTGAATGCCAACGGAACCGGCTATAGCCTTACGATCAACGGCACAGGGACAGCCTCGAACACCATCATCCAGCAGACCGACGGCCACGACCGCATCTTCGAGGTGGATCCTCTCATAAGCGGTAACACCCCGCTCACGATCCAGAACGTAACCCTCCACGGAGGCGATTGCACAACCGGCACCGACTGCCAGTTCTCCGGCGGAGCAATTCTCGCTGGCAGCGTCACAGGCGACGACCTCACTCTTACGAACGTGGTGATGAGCAACAATGGCGCCAACCCATCCGGAACCGGAGCAAACGGCGCGGAGGGCGGGGGTGCGATCGAGTTCGACACCCCTCCTAACCTTACGATCACCGGCTCGACCTTCTTGAGCAATAGCGCGAGCGCGGCAGGTGGCGCGATTGATTTCCAGGAGTCAGGAAACGGTGGCGGCAATCTGTCGGTCACGAATTCGACTTTCACCACTAACACCGCGGTCATTGACGGCGGTGGCATTTCTGCTGGCCTGACAACCGGTTTCTCTGCCACTATCACGGGATCAACCTTCACAGGAAACAGTGTCACCGACGGTATCGGGAGTGGAGGCGGAATTTTCGCCGAGACGGATGGCACGGTCACAGTTTCCGATTCGCGCATCGTGGGCAACAGCGCAGGAGGCGGGGGAACGGGTGCTTCCATAGAAGCCAGCACCGCTGGCACTCTCACCAACAACTGGTGGGGTTGTGACGCCGGGCCGGGCAACACCGGTTGCGACAGCGTTCTAGCGGCAGGGGGTGGAACCGCGACCTTCAATCCGTGGCTCCGCCTCAACAACACGCCGTCACCTAACCAGATATTGCCCTCCGGAACTTCAACGGTGACGGCTGATCTTACCCACAATTCCAACGGCGTGGGTGGCTTCAGCGTCCCCAATGGCACGCCGGTGACTTTCGATGCCACGCTGGGCAGCGTAAGTCCGACGAGCTCGACACTGACCGCTGGGCAGCAGACCTCCACCTACACGGCGGGAGCAACCGCCGGCCATGGCACCGCTGGAGTTATCGTCGACAATCAGGGACTAAGCGCAACCATCGAAATTCTCGACAGCGTCACCGTCGACACCATCCCCACCGGGCTTTCCATCACAGTGGACGGCGTCACCTCCGTCGCCCCGCAGACCTTCAACTGGGTGGTGGGATCTTCGCATACCCTCAACACCACCTCGCCCCAGAACGTCGCTGGGGGATCAGAACAAGTCTGGAGTAGCTGGTCGCAGGGTGGCGCACAGTCGCAAACGGTCACTGCGCCGACCGCGGCCACGACGTACACCGCCAGCTTCACCACGGAATATCAGTTGACCACGCAGGCTTCGCCGTCTCCCGACGGTTCAGTCACGCCGACCTCGGGCGGCTACTTTGCCTTGGGCGCAACGATACCGGTAACCGCAACGGCCAATGCCGGCTTCCAGTTCACGGACTGGACCTCCACTGGCGGGACGTTTGACTCCATCACATCGGCTAGCACCAATTTCCACATGCCCGCAGCGGCAGCTACGGTGACTGGAAACTTCGCCGTGATCATCGTGGCTGCGGCAACAACAACCTCGGTGTCTTCGAACAACAACCCATCTTTTACCGCCGCTCCCGGAAACTCAGTCACCTTTACCGCGACCGTCACTTCCAACACCACAGTGAACGAGGGCACGGTCACGTTTAGTGATCCCGCAAACGACTTCACCTGCAGCGGCGGCAACACGGTGCCGGTGAGCAACGGACAAGCCACATGCACCACCTCATTTACCACGGAGGGTAGTCGCGTTATCACTGGGGCCTACAACGGCACTGTTAACTTCCAGGGCAGCAGCGGCATGATCACGCAGGGAGTGAACAATCACACCGTGGTGACGGGAAATCAATTCTGCAACCAGGGTGCGATCACCGTACCCAGCACGGCTGGGGCAGCCACGCCCTATCCGTCGAACATCTTCGTCACGGGTCTGGGCAACGTCGTAAAGGTGACGGTCGCGCTGAACAACATCAGCTCCAGCAACATTCAGGAGACTGACTTGCTGCTGGTAGGTCCCACGGGCGCAGCGATCGTACCGTTTGCCAAGGTGGGAGACGGCTCGACCATCAGCGACCTGAATGTCGTGCTCGATGACGCGGCCGCAAGTCTGATACCCGGAGGTTCTCTGCTTGTTAGCGGCAGCTTTAAGCCCACATCGATAACGGGAAGCACCAGCCTGGTCTTCCCCGCTCCGGCACCGGTGCTTTCCGTGGCCAATTACGCGGCCACTGACGGAGCGGCTACGCTGACGTCGCAATTCGGCGGCACCGCGGCCAACGGGACCTGGGCGTTGTACGCCATGGACAATTCGGGCAGCGGTGCCGCGACTATCGGGGGCGGATGGTGCGTGAACATAACTCCAGCCACTGCGGCCGTGACTGTGACCAAGAGCGTGACCTCGACCGGGCCGTACAACGCGGTCGGCCAATCTATCTCCTACCAGTTTGTCGCCAAAAACACGGGCAACGTAACCCTGAACACTGTCGGGATTACGGATACCCAGACGGCCCCCGCAGGCTCTTTAACCTCCGGTCCGACTTGCCAGTCTCTGAGCAGCCCAACTGGGACATGCTCGGGCTCCGCAACAACTCTCGTAGCGGGGCAGAGTGCGACCTTTACTGGCACTTACACCATCACACAGGCCGACCTAGATAATGGATCTGTTAATGATTCGGCGACGGCAAGCGGAACGCCTCCAACTGGCTCCCCTGTCACTTCGACCCCTTCCACGGCAACGGTAACCACAACCTCGACCCCGGCCGTGACTGTGACGAAGAGCGTGACCTCGACCGGGCCATACAACACGGTCGGCCAGGTTATCTCCTACTCCTTTGTCGCCAGGAACACGGGCAACGTAACCCTGCACGCTGTTGGGATCACGGATACCCAGACGGCCCCCGCAGGCTCTTTAACCTCCGGTCCGGCTTGCCAGTCTCTGAGCAGCCCAACTGGGACATGCTCGGGCTCCACAACAGCTCTCTTCCCGGGGCAGAGCGCGACCTTTACTGGCACTTACACCATCACGCAGGCCGACTTAAACAATGGATCTGTCAATGATTCGGCTACGGCAAGCGGAACGCCTCCAACTGGTTCCCCTGTCACTTCGACCCCGTCCACGGCAACGGTGACCTTCCCCACGGTGCAGATTACGATTACGACCAGTCCCGCCAATCTACTGGTTTCGGCAGATGGCGGCACTGCAGCGGCAGCCCCGCTGGTGGAGAATTGGACAGCCGGCTCCACGCATACCATCACGACCACCTCGCCGCAAGCTGGCTCGCCCGGGGTGCAGTACGTCTTTAGTAGCTGGTCCGACAGCGGCGCGATCTCGCACAGCATCACCGTGCCGTCATCCGCTACAACCTACACCGCCGCCTTCAACACTTCATATCAGTTGACCATGGTGGCTTCGCCATCGGCCGATGGTTCGGTCACACCGGCCTCAGGCAGCTACTTTGCCGGGGGCGCGATCATACCCGTCACCGCGACGGCCAACGCCGGCTTCCAGTTCAGCAACTGGACCTCGACGGGAGGCAGTTTTGTCTCGACCACCTCGCCCAGCACCAATTTCACCATGCCCAGTGCACCGGCGACGGTGACGGGGAACTTCGTGGCCGCCTCGGAACGGATTACGATCACGACCAGCCCGGCCGCTCTCCTGGTTTCGGTGGATGGAGGCGCATTCACGCCAGCCCCGCTGACTGAAAGCTGGACGGCCGGCTCGTCGCACACCATCGCAACCACCTCGCCACAATCAGGCGGGACCGGGGTGCAATATGTGTGGAGTAGCTGGTCCGACAGTGGAGCTATCTCGCACAGCATCACAGTGCCCTCTACCGCTACCACCTACACCGCTTCGTTCAATACGCAATATCAGTTAACGACGGCGGCGAATCCCACCAATGGAGGAACAGTGTCGCCGGCGTCGGGCACGTTCTATAACTCCGGGACCGTAGTGCCCCTTACAGCCACTCCGAATAGCGGCTTCGCCTTCAGCAGCTGGACGGGCAACGTGGCTTCGGCGACTTCGGCCAGCACCACGATCACCATGACCGCGCCACAATCGGTGATCGCCAACTTTACGGCGCTCCGGCCGATGGTCAGCCTGAAACCAATCAGCGTCAACTTTGGAACCGTTCACCTGTCCAGCACTCACTCAGAGAACGTCACGGTCACCAATGTAGGATCGGCGACGCTCATCTTCAAAAACGTATCGCTGACGGAGGCGGCGGGAAATCCCGACGCGTTCACCTTCCTCAACTCGTGCGGCTCGACATTGGCGCCGACCAAGAGTTGCACAATCACCATCGGCTTTATGGCGAATAAGATAGGCAGTAGCTCGGCGACGTTGAACATCGCCGACAACGCGGCAAGCAGCCCACAACACGTTCCGCTCTCGGCGACGGTGATTAACCCGCGAGCTTCCTTGAACCCGCAGTCGTTGAACTTCGAAACGCACAAGGTCGGCAGCAGTACTGTCAAGAATGTCACCCTCACCAATACCGGCACCACGATGCTGAACATCTTCAGCATTGCGATCACCGGAGCCGATCAGGGTGACTTCTCGCAAACGAATTTCTGCCCGAGTTCGCTAAGTCCAGGCCACGGTTGCACGATTTCCGTAACCTTCGATCCACAAACCACAGGCGCACGCTCCGCGGGTCTGACGGTCACGGACAACGCGCTGGCGAGCTCGGAGACAGTATCGCTTTCAGGGACGGGCGATTAGTGGATGGGGGCTTCAGCGAGGACTTGCTGGCTGCCCCCCAGGGATTCGAACCCCGATATGCTGATCCAGAGTCAGCTGTCCTGCCGTTGAACGAGGGGGCAGTGATTGTTCAGAGCAGCGTGTCGCTGGCTCCTCCTGATTCTATGATTGAGAGCAAAGGGCGGTCAACACTGCCGTCATAGCGTCGTGGAAACACGTCGTAACCTCGGGGAATTCTGCGACGGTAGCAGTCCTTCTTTTAGCAGTCTTTCTTTCAGCGGCCCTTCTTTGGTTCGATGACCAACTCCCTCCTCCACCCGGTAGAATCAGTTTAGACCTGCCCGCAGGAGGACCAATGTCATCAGTATTCGAGAATATCTCCGCTCCCATCGCCGACTATGCCGAGGTCGTCCGCCAGTCGCTGGAGGCCGAGCGCTGCGCTCTGCTCGTGGTTGACATTCAGGAAAAACTTTTGCCGCCGATTTTTCATAAAGAACAACTGGTACGCAACTCGAAGCTCCTGATTCGCGCAGCGGATGCGCTCAAGATTCCAGCGCTCGTGAGCACGCAATACGCGAGAGGCCTCGGTAAGACTGTTCCAGAAGTTGCTTCCCTGCTGCCTGAGACCGAGGCGATCGACAAAGATCAGTTCTCCTGCTTCGGCAGCGAAGTTTTTTGTACCCTGCTCAAACGCCTGCCCGGTAACCGCAATACCCTGTTGTTATGCGGCATGGAAAGCCACATCTGCGTGACGCAGACGGCGCTGGCGGCGCTGCGCGAAGGTTATCTCGTGCACGTTGCTTCGGATGCGGTGAGTTCGAGAACGGAGTGGAATTGGAAGATCGGACTGGAACGAATGCGCGGCGCAGGCGCTGTGATCTCTTCCACAGAGATGATGATCTATGAGTTGATGCGCTCTTCGTCGTCGCCGGCATTCAAGGCGATACTGCGGCATGTGAAGGGATGAAGCGCCGGTCTTACGTCCTAAGTTTCATAAGACTTTGAGACCTGACATTCTTCACGCAGGCTCACCTGCCTGCGGTTCCTTCTTCTTAACGCGGACAACCGTAATCTTGGCGATGCCTTCTTCAAACGTCGGCGGCTTGAGTTTCGCAGCCATGCGGCGCATTACATCTTCGGGAACGACGCGGTCGCGGCGCTGGTGGCGTTCGAGGCAAACCTCCACCGGCACATCGAAGAAGACAGCGTGCACTTCGTACTGGTAATCCTTAGCCAGCTTGATCCAGTGCTGGCGTTCCTGGGGCGTGAGGTTAGTGGCATCCACATAATTCATGGGACGCTTGGCGATGAGGCGCGCCTTGAGCATCGAGCGCAGATTGGAAAACACGAGATCTTGAAAACGCTGCTCGCGCACATCGTCAAACAGAAGCGAGCGCACCATGTCGCTGGAGAGCGGAACCACATTGTGGCGTTTGAACCACGTGCTCTTCCCTGAGCCAGGCAGTCCGATCGCGAGCACGACTATACCCTTGGGGGCGCGCGCCACCGCCGCAGGAGCTGACGAAAGCTTGGGTGGGGCGGCAGCCGCCGGAGCCGGCACTTTGCCGTCTGCTTCTGCAGCATCCGAGAAATTATCTTCTGACTCTCCTGCTTCCGCAGAGTCGGCCGGCCCTGCGGGTATCGATCCCTTGACCGCAGCGGGAGTGAAGGCTTGAGCAACCGCTTGTTCCCGCCCACGTCCACCCCGTCCTCGTCCACCGCGGCGTCGGCGGCTACGAGCCGCTTGTCCAGAACTAATCGGAGCAGCGGAGGATGGCGCAGCAGGTGACGGGCCAACAGGTTGGGCTTCCGCAGTCTGTTCGACGGGGCTAGGGCGAGGGCTGCGTCCTTTTCGAACTTCCGAGTCTTTTTTTTGCTCTTGCTCTTGAGGCGGAAGCGAGACTTCCGATTCGATGTTTCCGGCATCGGAAACTACTTCGGGCTGCTGCTCCGCATCAAAATAGGCCGGTTGCAAAGGTGGAGGGGCGGGCTGGTCGGACGGCTCTGCGGGCTTTTTTTTGCGACGCTGTAAGCGCTCGCGCATCCATTTGCGCATGCAAGGCTTTTAACACAGAAGAGAGTGTCGGATCAATCGGATCAAGCTGCAAACGAACCACGCGCGACAGCCGCTCAGAGTTGTGCGCCTGCAGCCGACAACCAGAAACGATTAGTACCATAAATTATGCCAGGCCAAATTCCCTCCGCAATCCATGATCAGAAATACATCTCGCTCACCACGTTCCGGAGGAACGGTTCAGGCGTCGCTACTCCAGTCTGGTTTGGAGAAGACAGTGACAAGCTTTACGTGATGACGCGAAGCGATATGGGCAAGACCAAGCGCGTCCGCAACAATGCGCAGGTAAGGGTTGCTCCTTGCACAATCCGCGGGAAAGCGACGGGGCCTGAATTTGCCGCGACGGCGCGGATTCTCCCGCCTGCAGAACATGGGCACGCACGGCAGGCTATTAATCGAAAATATTGGATGCCCCGCCTGCCGTTGATCTGGTACAGGACAGATACGTATCTCGAAATAACCTTTTCTTAGTTTCCTCCTCGGGACAAGAACAGAATCCCGCGGCAGGAATGGAGAGCCTTCCGTAATCCAGCCCAACACATTTACGCTGGTTCCCGCTCCTGCTAACATCATCTGTCTGCTGGATGGCTCGAAAGGCTTCTGCAGTCGCAATCATAGGAAGTAAGAACGGAGAAACAATGGCAATCAAAGTTGGCATCAACGGTTTCGGACGTATTGGTCGCAATGTTTTGCGAACATCACTCAATGATCCCGAGCTGGAATTTGTGGCCGTCAACGATCTCACCGATCCGAAGACATTGGCTCACCTCCTGCAATACGATTCCATTCTCGGCAACCTGAAACAGAAGATTAGCGCCAGCGCAGACGGCATCTCGGTCGACGGAAAGACCATCAAGGTTTTCAAAGAGCGAGACCCCGGCGCTCTTCCCTGGGAATCGGTGGGCGCCCAAGTTGTGATTGAGTCGACCGGGCATTTTACGGACGCAAACGACGCCAAGAAACACCTGCGTGGTTCCGTGAAGAAAGTGATCATCTCAGCCCCGGCAAAGAATGAAGACATCACTATCGTGCTGGGCGTGAATCATGAGAAATACGATCCGGCAAGACATAACATCATTTCCAATGCCTCCTGCACGACGAACTGCCTTGCCCCTGTCGCCAAAGTGATCAATGACGAATTCAAGATTGTCAGCGGGACGATGACCACGATTCATTCCTACACCAACGATCAGGTCATCCTCGACTTCCCGCATAAGGATCTGCGACGGGCACGAGCGGCGGCGATCAACATGATTCCGACCACCACCGGAGCGGCCAAGGCGCTGAAACTGGTGATTCCCGAACTCGGCGGCAAGATTGATGGATTCTCTATGCGCGTGCCGACGCCCAATGTTTCCGTGGTCGACCTGGTGGCGTGGGTTGAGAAGAAGACCACCAAAGAAGAATTGAATGCCACTCTGAAGAAGGCGTCCGAATCCGGACCCCTGAAGGGTTACCTGGGCTTTGAGGAGGGCGAACTTGTTTCGTCAGATTTCAAAGGTGACCCGCGCTCTTCCATCGTCGACGCACCCATGACCCTGGTGGTAGGCGGGAATTGTGTCAAAGTGATTTCGTGGTATGACAACGAATGGGGATACTCCTGCCGCGTGCGGGACCTGATCCATTACATCGCAGGCAAGGGTCTGTAGATTCGCAGTGCCGGCAATTTGCCGGCTGCCGAAAGTGGGGGCGAGGACGCCCGCACGAGAGCCTGTCCTGAGCGCGGTCGAAGCAAAGGCGGCGCTACTTTGGATTCGGCGGCGCATTTGCACATTGCCTTGAATTAATAACGAACCGGCATTCGAACGAACCAGCCAAAGGACGAACCAGCCAATGTCCAAGCTTTCTATCCGTGATCTTCCTCTCAACGGCACGCGCATCTTCATGCGGGTCGACTTTAACGTTCCCCTGGACGACGGGCGCGTTATGGACGACACCCGTATCCGCGAGACGCTGCCTTCCATTGAGTACGCCTTGCGGCATGGGGCGAGACTTATTCTGGCGTCCCATCTGGGGAGACCGAAGGGCAAGCCCAATCCCAAAATGAGTCTGAAGCCGGTGGCGGAGCGGCTGCGCATGGTCCTCGACAAGGAGCTCGCGCGCGGTGAGAATGTGGGCTTCTGCCCCGAATGCGTGGGTCCCGAAGCTGAGGAAGTCGCCACCCAATTGGAGAAGGGCCAGACACTGCTGCTGGAGAATCTTCGCTTTCATGCGGAGGAAGAAGCCAATGACGAAAAATTCGCCAAACAACTGGGCAATCTGGCGGAATTCTACGTCAATGATGCCTTCGGCACGGCGCACCGGGCGCACGCATCGACGGTGGGCATTACGAAGTTCGTGTCGAAATCGGCGGCCGGTCTGCTCATGGAAAAGGAACTTCAATATCTGGGCAAGGCCATCGAGCATCCCGAACCGCCATTTGTTGCGATCCTCGGGGGCGCCAAGGTTAGCGACAAGATTGGCGTGATTCGAAATCTGATGACCAAGATCGACTCGCTCATCATCGGCGGCGGCATGGCCTATACGTTCCTGAAGGCTCAGAGAAAAGAAATCGGCAGATCGTTGCTCGAAGCCGACAAAGTCGAACTGGCCCGGCAACTGCTGGAAGAAGCGAAGCAACGAAATGTGAAGGTTCTGTTGCCAATCGATCACGTAGTCGCCATGAAGCCTGAAACCAACGCTGTGGTGCAGCAGATCGGCGAGGGCCAGCCCATCCCGGCCGATCGCATGGCACTGGATATTGGTCCGAAGACGATCGAATTGTTCTCCGAGGAGATTTCGCGGGCGCGCACGATCGTGTGGAATGGGCCGATGGGAGTATTTGAGGTCCCCGGATTTTCGCGGGGGACATTTAAGATCGCTCATGCGGTGGCGGAAAACGTGGGTGCGATTTCAATCGTCGGCGGCGGCGACACAGTGGCCGCAGTTCGCGGCGCCGAAGTTGCCGACAAGATGACGCATATCTCCACCGGGGGCGGAGCGTCACTGGAGTTTCTGGAAGGCAAGAAGCTGCCCGGGGTCGAAGCACTCACGGACAAAAAGTGATCGTTCTGGACGCTGGCGTGCGTGATTCTACACTTCGACTCGTACTGAATACTGGCAAGACCATCGAGTTTTGTGGCCCCGCTGACATCACCGAGGAGACAACAGATGCAATCGTAAATGCCGCGAATTCAGCTCTGCTGGGCGGAGGTGGTGTCGATGGCGCAATTCACCGCGCCGGCGGACCCGCGATCCTCGCCGAGTGCAAACAAATCGTGGGCAAGATTCGCAGCCTACCCGCGGGAGAGGCGGTCATCACGACCGGCGGCCGCCTGCGCACAAAATACGTGATCCACACCGTTGGCCCGATCTACCACGGGGGGGAACGCCAAGAGGCTGAACAGTTGGCGAGTTGCCATCGTGAATCGATTCGGCTTGCCGATGAGCGCGCTCTCGAATCCCTATCATTTCCCGCCATCTCCACCGGCGCTTTCGGATATCCAATTTCGGAAGCGGCGCCCATTGCGATTTCCTCCACGGTTGAGGCTCTGGCCTCTGCTAACCATGTCAAGAAAGTTCGATTCGTCCTCTTTGACGGCGCTACGTTGAGCGCCTATACACAAGCCGCCGAGAATCTGAGGAATTCAAACTCGTCTACGTCCTACAGAATTGAGAAGGGATTCTCATGAGAAAAAAGCTCATCGCCGCCAACTGGAAGATGAATAAGACGCCGGATGAAACACGAGACTATTTCCGCGACTTCCTGCCCCTGGTTGCGGGACATAGCCGCGACGAGATTGTAGTTTGCCCGCCTTATACCGACGTGGATGCCGCCATGGCTTCTGCGCGTGGTTCAAGCGTGGCGATCGGAGTGCAAAACGTGCACTGGAAGAAGGAAGGCGCGTATACCGGCGAAATCTCGGTCGCGATGCTGCTATGCCTGGGCGTCACGCACGTGATTGTCGGGCACTCCGAGCGACGGCAGTATTTTGGCGAGACGGATGACACGGTAAACCTGCGGCTGAAAACCGCACTGGAGGCTGGTCTTACGCCAATCTGCTGCGTGGGCGAAGTCCTTGAAGAGCGCGAAGCGGGCCTGACTGACGACGTGCTGCGGCGCCAGTGTGTGAGAGCCTTTCATGCCATATCCTCTAAGAAAGCTGCGAAGCTGGTAGTTGCGTACGAGCCTGTTTGGGCGATTGGCACGGGCAAGACGGCTACGCCGGAACTGGCCGCCGAAGCGCATGCCGTGATTCGCCGGGAAGCGTCCGAAGTGTTTGGCGAAGATTTCGCTTTGAAACTCCGCATTCTCTATGGAGGGTCGGTGAAACCGGACAACGCTTCTACGCTGATGGCGCAGGAGGAGATTGACGGTGCACTGGTCGGCGGCGCATCGCTCGATCCGAAGTCGTTTGCCGCGATTGTGAAGTACTGAGGGGAGGCCATCTGCAATTTACCAGAGCACACCTCCGAGCGACTCAAATCAGAAGGCCCTGCGGGCTGTGCGGGAACTCGCGAGAGAGAAGCCGCAATGGAGCGTTTGTTGCTCCTCCAGCGCCCGCAATTCTTCGAAACTTGCTGGACTCTTTTCGTTGACCTCCGCCCAAACCTCTGCGAACGCGGGGAGTTTCATGTTGGTTTCGATTCCCTTACGCCATTCGATCCAAGCATCCTCCGTAACCCGCCTCTTGTCGTAGAGAAAGGCTTCCTCATTGGAAAGGTCGATATATCGATAGATGGCGTCCCGGCAGCGATCTCTTTGTTGCTCGGACAACGATTTCAGCTCTGACCCAAGCCAGATCGCGGTAGGAATATCCTCCATGATCCTTCGATACTGTTGAGTAAGCCGGTCTTCAAAAGTTGTTGTGGCCTGCTTCCTGACCTGTCTTAGCTGTAGCCAAGTGAGAACGACTGCCACAACGGTAGCCAGCGACGCAATGGCCTGGATGGGCTCGAAGCCAGACATGTGAGCTTTTTAATGCGACTCGCAGGCAAGGGCAAGTCACGACGGTAACGGGAATCGGTTTCCAGGCTCCGCCTGGAAGGACAGCCGAGGGCGGCTGTCCCCACACGAACACCCTGCAGGAACTTCTCCCAGTGCGAACGACTCTTTGATCTGCTAATCTTCCTGTTCCCCTTGATTTCCCGAGGTTCAATTCTGATCGAACACCGAGAGCGCGGATAACTAAGAGATGACTGAAACTGTGCGTCCTGAGCCCAGTCCACTGTACCGGTGGCTGGTGTTGATCTTTGTCAGCCTGGCGATGTTTGGCAGCTACTACGTCTACGACGCTCTCAGCCCGCTCGCCGACGTGCTCAAGCAGCAGCTTGGTTTCTCTGATCTAGACATTGGATTCCTGCAGGCCATTTACAGTTTTCCCAACATTTTTACGGTGGTCATTGGGGGCTTCGTTATTGACCGTATCGGGCTGCGAAAATCGCTGACGATCTTCGCCGTGCTTTGTTTTATTGGCCCCGCCATCACTGCCACGTCTGGCCACCTCCCGATCATGGCCGCAGGCCGCTTCATCTTCGGAATGGGAGCGGAGTCACTCAACGTTGCCGTAATCACTGCATTGGCTCGATGGTTTAAAGGCAAAGAACTGAGCTTCGCTTTTGGGTTGAACCTCACCACAGCCCGCCTCGGCACGTTTACCGCGCTGAATTCCCCTACCTGGGCAAGGTGGGCCTACGCGAACTGGCGGACGCCGTTTCTCATTGCACTGGCCTTCTCGGCTTTATGTGTGGTGGGAGCGGTCATTTACTGGATCATGGAGGAATGGGCCGAGAAGAACTACAGCCTGGGAGCGGTTTCCACCGACAAGGTGGTCTTCGCCGACCTCTGGAAGTTCGGCGTCAGTTATTGGCTCATCGTCGCGCTTTGCATCGTTTTCTACTCCGCCATCTTCCCTTTCCAGACCTTTGCGGTGAAATTCTTCATGGAGGCGCACGGTACGTCCCGTGAATTCGGCGGCTTCTTATCGAGCATGCTGACGCTTTTTGCCATGATTGCGACTCCCCTGTTTGGCTTGTGGGTGGACCGCATCGGGAAGCGTGCTCTGCTGATGATGTTCGGCTCGCTGCTCTTGATCCCTGTGTACCTGATGATGGCGTACACCCAGGTCAACTTATATATACCGATGGCGATGATGGGGGTCGCATTTTCCCTGATCCCGGCGGTGATGTGGCCCTCGGTCGCCTACATCGTCGACCAGGCGAAATTGGGAACCGCTTATGGATTAATGACGATGATCCAGAATATCGGGCTATTCGGTCTGAACCTGCTGATTGGGTGGGCCAATAACTTTGGTCACGCGGATGCTTCCAATCCAGCCGGTTATCACCTGGGTATGTGGATTTTCTCCGTTCTCGGGATTCTCGGTGTGATATTCGCGTTCCTGTTGAGGCAGCGGGAATTGGGACCGCACGGGCATGGTCTGGAGACGATTACTACGGCAAAGGTTTCGGCTTAGTCTTCCAAATTACGAAGAATGCGACTCCTGGCCTAGGGCCGGGTTTGACTTTTTAGGTGCGACTCCGCATCCAAACTACCGACTGCAAAGGCTTTCTCGGTAGCACCTGAGGCAAGAGGTGGGCCGGTATTCACATCCGAAGATCGGTAGAGATACTCTGATATTCTGGAACCTTGGTAGGTGAACATCGGTGCTGCCAGGCTGGGCAAACGATACAACATAAACTACTTATGCCGCATCCCAATCAGTGCGGCCGGAAAAGGCGACTTGACCGAGCCACGACAACCACAGAGCACCGAAGCTAGCGAAGCCGATTTAATCGAACGGGCTAAGCAAGGGGACGCAGAAGCGTTCCAGACGCTCTATGACAAGCACAAGCGCCGTGTATATTCGCTTTGCCTGCGCATGACGGCGAATACTGCCGAGGCGGAAGATCTGGCGCAGGAAGCGTTCTTGCAGCTCTACCGCAAGATCGCTACGTTTCGCGGTGAGTCGGCGTTTTCGACCTGGTTGCATCGGCTGTCCGTAAATGTAGTGCTGATGCATTTAAGAAAGAAGAGTCTGCCTGTGGTGTCGTTGGAAGAGACGACACAAGGCACAGACGATGATTCGCCGAGGAAAGATTTCGGGGCGGACGATGTGGCGTTAGCCGGATCCATTGACCGGCTGCAATTGCAGAAGGCAGTGGACAGTCTCCCTCCTGGCTACCGTACGATTTTTGTTCTTCACGATATCGAAGGTTACGAGCACAATGAAATCGCCAGGATTGCTGGGTGCTCGGTGGGGAACAGCAAGTCGCAGTTGCACAAGGCCCGCATGAAATTGCGGGACCTGCTCAAGATGAATAGAGCCGAAAAGGCCGGGAAATCCCGGGCAGGTTAAGAGTAAGAAACGATTTAAAATTGCACGATTGTGACCGGCAGGGGCAGCAAGAGTTGCGGCCACACAATAGCCGCGGCGGACTTGGGGAGAAGTTGAGTATGAATTGCGTTGAGCTGCAGCGTAGCTTGGCGGAAGTAGAAGATGGCAGCACCGCGGAACAGGGCGCTCATCTGAGGACGTGCCCAGCGTGCTCGGCGCTGGTTACAGAATTAAGTTTGATCATCGCGGCCGCTGGCCGCCTGCAAGGGGCGGACGAACCCAGTCCCAGGGTTTGGAATTCCATCGAAATCGCTCTACGGCGCGAGGGTTTAATCCGTCCGCAGCGCGCCGCGAAACCTCTCATATCTTCGTTCAGCGCGCGCTGGGGCGCTGCTCGGTGGCTGGTGCCGGCGGCCGCTATGGTGCTGCTGGCTGTGGGAATATTCGTAAGACAGCGGTCCCAGCCTGAGGAATTGACCAAGACCGCATCCGCGACCATTCCGGCGGCGACTCAATCTGATCTTATCCAGTCGGATTTGAACGACGAAGACTTGATGCAGGAAGTTTCGGCGAACGCTCCGGCGATGAAAACGCAATACCAGGAAAACCTGCAGCGGGTGAACGAATCGATCCGCGATGCTCAGGGTCTGGTGGATGAGAGCCCAAACGATCAGGACGCGCGCCGCTCGCTGATGGACGCGTACCAGCAAAAATCCATGCTTTTTGAGATGGCGATGGACCGTTCTTTGCCATAATATTGCAATTTTCGGTAGTGGTGCACTTTGATAAGGAAACGATCCAAACGCGCGATTATTGCGTCGCAAAGAACGCACGCTTTGCGCGGATCGCCCAGATCCTTCGCCGCGCAAAAAACGCTTGCGCAGGATGACCGTCAAAGTGCTGCGGCACTCAAGGCGATGACTGAACAATTGATGACGAGGCAAGCTTGGGGGAGTCGGTTATGGTGAGTACACGCGCGGCAAAGCTCGTGGCAATTGGCGTCATCGTCGCAGGCACGCTGGTGGCCGAGAGCAGGAAAGAGTTTCACTTCGCCGTGGGACCGAAGGCGGGCATCTCGGTTATGAACCCCTACGGCTCCATCTCGGTGAAACCATCGCTGAACAATACCGTCGTGGTAAATGCGGTTTTGCACTCCGATAAGGTTGAAGTGGATAACAATCAAACCGGGAACCGCGTCGATATTCAATCGCACTTGCTGGCCGGTGCCGACGCAGATTCCGGTCGTGTGGATTACGAAGTGCTTATTCCAGCCGACGCCAGCATCACCCTGCATTCCAGCAGCGGATCTCTGCGTGCCGAGAAACTGCACGGCGACGTCACCCTGGAAGGCCCGGGATCGGCAGTTGATGTTCGCGACATTTCGGATGCTCACGTTCACGTGAAGACTATGAACGGAGCTGTAAGTTTAGCCAACATCCAGAACGGCCATGTTGAGGTCGATTCGTTAAGCGGAGACGTTACGCTTACAGGCGTAACCGGACCTTTGGTTCAGGTCGTGTCGACCAGCGGTCGCATCAATTACATTGGCGACTTCGGAAACAGCGGCGAATATCGCCTCACCAGCCACAGCGGCGATATCGAAGCTACGATCCCCGAATGGACTTCGGCCGACGTTAGCGCGCGCTCGGTAAAGGGAGAAGTCCACGACGATATTCCTTTGCAACCCAAAACGCACACTTGGTTTCCCATCGACAAGGGGCGTGCCTTCGCAGGTACCATGGGGCGCGTAGCCGTGTCCTCTACGGTGGTGCTGCGGACGTTCAGTGGTAAAATCCACCTCAGAAAACGCTCCGAAAAACAATAACTAAAACGAAGCGCAAAACGGATCGGCGCAAGCGGACTGACCGGCCAGCCAGGACTTCTGGCGTTCGTGTGCTTAGCCCTGAGCCCGTGGCGGGTCGAGATTACCAAACGCAAGCTGTGATCTTGATCGGCTTCATGGGCGGTGGCAAGAGCAGTGTGGGCCGGGTTTTAAGCGAACGCCTGGGCTGGACCTTCGAAGACCTTGACCAGCGCATTGAGCAGCGTGAGCGGCGAAGGGTGCATGAAATATTCCGCGATTGCGGAGAATCGGAATTTCGCCGCGCTGAGCACGCGGCGCTCAGGGATTTGCTGACCGAGTTACCCGCCGGAGCCGGGAGAATCGTAGCCCTCGGGGGTGGCGCCTTCGTGCAGAAACAGAATGCCAGACTAATCAAAGCTGCGAAGGTTCCCACGGTGTTTCTGGACGCGAGCGTCGAGGAGTTGTGGCGGCGTTGCCGGCAGCAGGCCGATGATGAAGGCATGGAGCGTCCGTTGCTGACGACTCTCGCAAACTTTCGCAAGCTTTATGATGCCCGCCGTCCGCACTATTCGAAAGCATTGCTTAGGCTGGAGACGAGCGGGAAGACCGTCGATAAGATCGCGGCGGAGGTGGTTGCGGCTCTGGGCCTGCGTCCAAGCTGGACGGGTTGAAATGGCTTGGTTGAAACGGTTTGGTTCAGAGCGGTCGAGCGAGAGAGACCAGGTACGAGGAGAGAAGCTGTGACTTTGATAGCGCGGATGCGGTGGGAAATAGCGGTCGTTGTAGCCTGCGCCGCTGTATTATCTGCTGGCGAGAAGAAAGACACTCCAAAACCAGCAACCAGCCAAATGGTCGATTCCGGTGCCTTCGGAGTTTTCGTGAAAGGCCAGCGCGCGGTGACGGAGACTTTCACCATCCAGCAGGAAAACGGCATAAGCGTGGTCAAGTCACACTTGCAGGAAACAAGTCCTTCAGCCTCGGCAAGTCAAACAGCTGAACTCCAGATGACAGGAACCGGGGAGCTGATTCATTACGATTGGAGCGATGGCACCGGCTCGCTGGTAGTCACGCCGAACAACGAATTCCTGCTTGAAAAAATAAGCTCCTCACCTTCGGCAAAAGCGGCCGAGCAGCCGTTCCTGATGCCCAACACCTCAGCGATTCTGGACAACAATTTTTTTATCCACCGCCAAGTGCTGGCCTGGCGTTATCTGGCAACCAACTGTCGCACGGAAAGTGGCTCCTTGAAGTGCCAGCGGGGCTCCGTGGAATTCGGCGTGCTGGTGCCACAGGATCGGACGTCGCTACGAGTCCGCATGGAACTTGTGGGAAGAGAGAAGGTCACCATCCGCGGCGCGGAGCGGGAACTGCTGCGCCTCGACCTGAAAGGCGAAGCTTTCTCATGGGCGCTGTGGGTCGATGATAAGGATCAGTTCAAACTAATCCGCGTCCTCATTCCCGACGCTAGTACCGAAGTAGTGCGGGACTAGCGGCAACAGGGCACTTGCGCGACACTTGATTCGGAGCTAGGTACTAACAATGCCGGTGACGGATGGACGGACGGCGCGGGTTCTGATCACGGTGCTGCTGTTTGCGCTGGGGTTGGGCTTTCTTTACGTCGCCAGGGAAACACTGATCGCCTTCCTCTTTGCCATCTTCTTCGCCTACCTGATGAGCCCGCTGGTCTCGTACCTGGAAAAACTTCTTCGTGGGCGGGGACGGGCAATTGCCGTAATTTACCTGTTACTGCTGGGCCTGCTGGTTCTCCTTTTCGTTGCCATGGGACCGCGCATTGGCCGCGAAGGAGCGCGCTTGGTGCAGTCGCTCCCATCGCTGGCCCAGCTGAGTTCGGGGCAGATCGCGAAACAACTGGAACAACAACACCCTGGCTGGGACTACCGAATTGTCAATTTGTTGCGCGACTACCTAGCCAGCCATGGCGACGAGATTGCAAACCTGGCAAAGAATGTTGGCCTGCGCGTTGCGGACGTGGCGAAACAGGCATGGCTGCTGGTGATAGTGCCGTTATTGTCGATCTTCTTTTTGAAAGATGGCCGAGCCCTCAGCGAAATCCTCCTCGACCTGGTGCAGTCGCGGCCGCAACGGGAACTTCTGCAGGGCGTCCTCAGCGATCTGAATCAGATGCTGGCCCACTTCATTCGGGCGCAGTTGACCCTGGCGGCGTTGTCATTCGTCATGTATTCCTCCGTTTTGGGTATCATGCGAATGCCGTATGCTCTGGTTTTGGGGACGCTGGGCGGAATGCTGGAATTTATTCCAGTGGTAGGACCATTGGTGTCGGGACTCATGATCGTCAGTGTCGGGCTGTTGCTGGGCTACCCGCACTGGCTGGCGCTGATCGTATTTCTCGGAGTCTGGCGGCTGATTCAGGATTATGTAACCTCGCCACGGATCATGGGACAGAGCATGGAGTTGCATCCGCTCGCGGCAATTTTCGGTGTGATGGCAGGTGGCGAAATCGCCGGAATTCTGGGGATATTCCTTTCCATTCCAGTCATGGCTACTCTGCGTATCTTATTCCGGCGTTGGCGGCTCTATGCGGAAAAGAGAAAATTCGGTCCGCTCAATGAGTACGTCCTCGATTCGCAACGTGTGCGGCCCAAGTAGTGCTCCATTCTTCCTCTGACCTTAGCCGGCCCAAAAATGAGGTGCTCCAGCCTACGCTCCCGCTCCGGCGCCTCTCTGGGCATTCAGCTCGACTCGAGGGTCGACGTAACCAGATTTCTCCTCCGCGGTTTGCTTGTGCATAGTGACTTTAGGGTCGTTTTCCGGGCACACGTGCTGTTGTAGAATCCAAAGTATCCCTTTATGAGCAAGAAACTTTCTATCGGCATTCTTGGGGCTACCGGTGTAGTTGGACAGAGGTTCATCCAAATGCTGGAACGTCATCCGTGGTTTGAAGTGGCGTGGCTCGCCGCTTCGGACCGCTCTGAAGGCAAAACCTACGCGGAGGCTGTGCGTTGGAGGCTGAAGACGTCCATCCCGCCAAATGTTGCCGGCATGAAGGTTTCCCCGCCCACTCCCGAGGGCGCTCCCAGGATTATTTTCGCTGCGCTCGATGCGTCGATTGCTGCCGAAATGGAGCCGCGATTCGCCGAGGCCGGCTGCGCGGTAGTTTCGAATTCCAGCGCTTTGCGCATGCAGTCCGATGTGCCCCTGGTGATCCCCGAGGTCAATAGCGGACACGTCAAGTTGATCGATGGGCAAGCCTGGCGGAAAAAATCTGGCGGATATGTCGTGACCAATCCCAACTGCTCCGCCATCGGGCTGGTTCTGGCGTTGGCGCCATTGCAGCAGAGCTTTGGCCTGGAGGCAGTGATGGCCGTGACCATGCAGGCTGTCAGTGGCGCGGGTTATCCGGGAGTAGCGTCGCTCGACATTCTGGGCAATGTGATTCCCTACATTCGCAACGAAGAAGAAAAGATGGAGGAGGAAACGCTGAAGCTGCTGGGACAACTCAACGGAACAAAAATTATTCCAGCCACATTCGCGATGAGCGCGCAGTGCAATCGAGTTGCCGTCGAGGATGGCCACACCGAATCGGTTTCAGTTCGGTTGAAAACGAAAGCCAAGCCGGAGGAAATCGTTGCGGCATGGAACGGCTACCGCAGCGAGCCGCAGGAATTGAAGCTGCCCAGCGCGCCTGAGCGGCCGGTGGTTTATCTGGAGGCCAATGACCGTCCGCAGCCGCGCTTCGATGTCGACATGGGAGCAGGTATGACCACTGCCATAGGGCGCCTGCGTTCCTGTGGCGTGCTGGATTGGAAGTTCACTGTGCTGTCGCACAACACCATCCGAGGCGCGGCCGGCGCCGCCGTGCTCAATGCCGAATTGCTTAAGGCCAGGGGTTATCTCGACCTGCAATGAAATCCGAGCCGCACTCGCGTAATCCCGCCAGGACGCCACTCCGATGATCGTGATGAAATTCGGCGGGACCTCGGTGGAAGATGCTCGTGCCATCGAGCGCGTGGCTGCAATTGTAAAAGGCCGCCTCCCGCAACAACCGTTAGTGGTGGTCAGCGCAATGGCCAAAGTGACCGACACGCTCCTGACGATGGCACGAGCGGCGGGTGCGGGAGAACGCAAAGCCGCCCTCAAACTTTGCCGCTCCCTTCAGGAACGCCACTACAATACAGCGAGCGAATTACTGGGTACAGCGGTGTTTACCGACTTCCACTCGGAACTTGGGAGCGACTTCGAGGGTCTCGATGAATTGCTGCGCGGCATCTCCGCAGTGGGCGAACTGACGCCGCGTACGACGGATCACGTCGCTGCATTCGGTGAAATGCTTTCCAGCAAAATTGTGGCAGCCGCGTTTTCCGCCCAGGGCTTGAAGGGCGCGCACGTGGATGCCCGAGACATCCTGGTTACGGATAGCAATTACACAGAAGCGGCGCCACAGCAGGAAGAAACCAACCAGCGGCTGCAAACCAAAGTAAAGCCGCTGCTCGATGCCGGGCAGGTTCCCGTGATGGGCGGATTTATCGGAGCAAATCGCGCCGGCGTAACCACCACAATCGGACGAGGCGGCTCCGACTATTCCGCTGCGATCGTAGGCGCTGGTTTGGGCGCGGAACGAATTGAAATCTGGACCGACGTCGATGGAATTCTGACCACCGACCCGCGGATCTGTCCGGAGGCCCGCAGGATCAAGGTAATTAGTTTCGACGAAGCGGCCGAGTTGGCCTATTTCGGCGCGAAGGTGCTTCATCCGGCAACGGTACTGCCCGCGATCCAGAAAAATATTCCGGTATACGTTCTGAATTCACGGAACCCGTCGTGCGAGGGAACGAAGATTACAACTGGCGCGCCGCAGGGCAAGAACGTTTTTAAAGCCATTGCAGTAAAAAAACGCATCACCATTGTGGACGTGGCTGCTCCGCGAATGCTGCTCGCGCACGGCTTCCTGCGCGCGATTTTCGAGGCCTTCGACCGGCACAAGGTTGCGGTCGATGTGGTCTCGACCTCGGAGGTAAGCGTATCATTGACCGTCGATTCCAACTACGCGATTCCAGCGCTCGCCGCCGACCTTGCGAAACTGGCCGACGTAAAATATGAAGGCCGCAAGGCTATTGTCTGCCTGGTAGGCGAAAGTCTGCGGGATAAGCCAGGGGTGGCCGCACTGGTGTTTGGCAAGTTGGCAGACAAAAAGATTCGCATGATCTCGCAAGGCGCGTCGGAAATTAATCTAACCTTTGTGATCGAAGAAGATGAAGTACCCTCAGTGATCCAGCGTCTGCATAATACGTTTTTTGCGGAATTGGATCCGGAAGTATTCGCATAGGGGCTTTCATCGCAGAGGACGCTGAGCAAGACCGCGCGGAGCGCGAAGATGTTTCTCTTCTCCTCCGAGGCATGTCCCCGCGATCTCCGCGTTAGGATTCGCATGAACATACTGCTTCTCGGCCGCGGCAAGACGGGATCGTTGGTGGCTGAAGTCGCGCGCCAGCGCAAACACAATGTTCGTGTCGTGGGCGCTATCGAGAACGCTGCCTGCGCTGCCCTCACCACGGACAAGCTGGGCGACATCGATGTCGTGATCGATTTCACCGCTCCCTCCTGTGTCGTTGGTCATATCGAGGCCTGCATGGGCGCAGGCAAGAATATGGTAGTCGGCACTACCGGCTGGTACCCTGAACTGGACCGCATCCGAAAGTTAGTCGAAGGCCACCGCGCAGGATTTCTTTACGCGGCAAACTTTTCCGTGGGTGTGAATTTGTTTCTCGACGCCGCACGGGTCGCGGCCGCGGCTTTGCGTTACGAGTACTCCGGCCAAATCTTCGAGCGTCATTACGTTCAAAAAAAGGATGCACCCTCGGGAACAGCCATTGCCCTCCAGCGTGCAATCCGCGACGCCAGCGGCAAGAGCAAAGATATCGAAATCACTTCCTTTCGCGAAGGCGATGTTGTGGGCATGCACGAGTTCGTGCTCGAATCCCCCGCCGACAGAATTTACCTCTGTCACGACGCCAAGTCTCGGCAGGGCTTCGCCGAGGGGGCCGTGCGCGCCGCGGAATGGCTCGCCGGCAAAAAGGGATTCTACGATTTCCATGACGTCTGGCGGGAACTTTAGCCGGCAACGGTTCCACTGCAACTCCATTCGCGTTATCTTATTACCATGCAACTTCGTGGATGCGGCACCGCGCTCGTCACTCCTTTTCATCAGGATGGTTCAATCGACGACGCAGCCCTGCGCAATCTGGTCGCGTGGCAACTGGAATCGGGCATCGATTTTCTCGTCCCCTGCGGCACCACCGGCGAGACGCCCACTCTTAGCCACGACGAATGGCTGCACGTTATCGATACGACCATCGAAGTCGCGGCGGGGCGTCTCCCTATCGTAGCTGGCGCGACTTCGAACTCCACACAGGATGCCGTAGAAAAAGCCAGGGAAGTCTCCGCGCGACCCGGGGTTGACGCGATTCTCACGGCGTCACCTTACTACAACAAGCCAACTCAGGAAGGCCAATATCGGCACTTCAAAGCGATCGCGGAGGCCGTCGGCGACAAATCGGTAATTCTCTACAACGTGCCCGGCCGTACCGCGGCGAATATCGAACCGGGAACGCTGGCGAGGTTAGCCGAGATTCCCAACATCGTGGGTGTCAAAGAAGCCAGCGGCAATATGACACAGGTCGCCGAGATCATTAACGCGGTGCCTGAAACGTTTCTGGTTTTCTCCGGGGACGACGCGGTCACGCTGCCTGTGATCGCTCTAGGCGGCGTAGGAGTAGTTTCGGTTGCATCGAATGAGATTCCGCACGAGATGGCGACCATGACGCGGGCCGCGCTCGACAATGACTGGAACACAGCACGCAGTATTCATCGCAAATATCTCGCCTTGATGCAGGCGAACTTCATCGAATCCAGCCCGCTCCCGGTGAAGGCGGTACTGACGATGATGGGCAAGATTGAGGAGAACTACCGCTTGCCATTGCTTCCCATGCGCCGGGACACGCGATCGAAGCTGCAGAAAGTTGCTACGGAAGCTGGGCTCATCGCGAGTGCCGCACCGTCCGCTCCGCAACCTGCGGAATTTTACATTTACGAGAACTGGCTCGCCGGTCCACACAAGATTGTGTTGCACCGCGGATCATGCGGACATTGTAACCAGGGCAAAGGCCGGCCGGCGGGCCACGACGCCAACCACGCGCGCTGGCATGGACCATATTCGACGTTGGCCGAAGGCCGCGAGATGGCGCAGGGTATGACGGGCATTCTGATTCGGGGTGAGTGCAAGTGCGTGTAGCAAATCGGACCTCACACGTCAGACCACGGCCAAATTCGTGGCCGCCTGGTATGAAGCCCTGAAGCTCTTGAGTGCCAAAGTCCGACGTCTGAGGTCCGAAGTCACACATGCAATCCCTGAAATCTTCCATCGAACGACTGGCCGCGCTGGGCGAAGTCGAACACAATCCCGAGGCTCGTGCGGCGTTTCTAGAATTCCGTGACGCACTTACTCAGGGTAAGATTCGCGCCGCGGAGAAAATCGATGGCCGCTGGGTGGTGAACACTTGGGTCAAGCATGGCATTCTCCTTGGATTTCGGCTCGGCGAATTGGCAGAGACGGGCTGCGCAGCGCTGACTTTCGTGGATAAAGACACTTTTCCTGCGCGCCGGTTTTCCTTAGCCGACCGCGTGCGCCTCGTTCCCGGCGGCTCGTCGGTGCGCCTGGGGGCGTATGTTGCGCCGTCGGTCATTTGCATGCCACCCATGTTCATCAACGTGGGAGCATATGTCGACGAAGGGACGATGGTCGACTCTCACGCTCTGGTAGGCTCGTGTGCGCAAGTTGGCAAGCGCGTCCATATCAGCGCGGCGGCGCAGATCGGCGGCGTGCTCGAACCCGTAAACGCCGCTCCCGTGATTGTTGAGGACGATGTACTTGTGGGCGGCAACTGCGGAATCTATGAAGGCACGCTGGTGCGAGCGCGCGCCGTAATAGGCGCAGGAACAATCTTGACACGATCGACGCCGCTTTACGATTTGGTGCGGGACGAAGTTTACCGCGCTACGAAAGAGACAACACTCGAAGTTCCAGAAGGCGCTGTGGTTGTGCCCGGATCGCGCGCCGTGAAGAAGGGTGCGGCGGCTAAGTTAGGCGTCTCGCTATATACGCCGGTAATTGTGAAGTACCGCGACGAAAAAACGGACCGGGGAATCGAACTCGAAGACTGGTTGCGATAGTATCAAGGCCATCGCTGTGGGTCGATTGCAGTTGCAACGCGAACAAAAGAAATGTTTCCCGTCATGACGAGACCCACTAGCCGGCACTCACGCGAAGGCAACCATTTTCGACAGCCACCGACAATTCTTCAAAGCTTTTGACCGCGGCATCCGCTTCTCCCAGTTTTTCCTTCTCGTAGGTGCTAGCGAAGCCTACGACTTTCATCCCTCCGGCGTGTGCCGAGCGAATCCCAGCGGGTGCGTCTTCAATCACCAAACATTCCTGTGGCTTCACGCTCAGCAACTTCGCACCTCTCAAATACGGCTCGGGATGGGGCTTTCCGTTGGCGACATCTTCTGCAGTAACCAGAACCTTGGGAACTCGCAGCCCCCCCAGGCGCAGCCGCGCGGTGGCCAGGTCGCGCGTTCCCGACGTGACCACACCCCAGCGGCCGTCGGGGATCGTATTCACCAGGTCGATAGCGCCTGGCATAACAGCAACATCCACTCGGTCGTCTGCCTCACGACTTTCCAGCTTATGCAATTCCGCTTCAGCATCGAGATGGGGGGCTACGGCGCGAATCACTTCGATGGCACGGACACCGTGGGCGATGGCGATTATCTTCTCCTCGTCAATTCCCTGCTCGCGCGCCCAGGCGCGCCACTGGCGGTCCACCGAGCGGGTGGAGTCAATCAACACTCCGTCGAGATCGAAGAGAATTGCTGAACATCGGAAAATGGTCATACTTTTTTTTATCATAGGCAGAGTCATCGCGACCTTGAGCGCTCGGAATGTGCAGCACACGTCGGAGAAATTAAGAGAGCCGTTGAGGGGCGCTAGGGGTTCGAAGGTGGAAGAATCAGTGTCGGTGTCGCCATCAACATCGATTGCTCGGATTGCTGGCGTATTTGCAAATGCTTCTGACGGAAGTGGTTCTTAGCGCGCTCGCCCCAAGCGCGTACGAACCAATAATTCAAACCAGCGCCAATGGCGGAACTGACCAGGGGAATCATGCGCCCCGCCCACTTTTCGACCACTTCCGCGCTGGCTCTCGCGGCGATGCGCTGGATTACTCGCGGGACAAACTTATTAACTATCTCTTTTTCCATCAGCTCGCGACTGATGTCGACTCCGGCCGCGCTGGCGGCCGCAATCCAGAGTTCAGCGATTTCGTCGTCAGTATTGAACTGAAAGCCGTAAACCAGGCTAAGCTTTTGGATGGTACGCATGGTGATCGCCGAGAGAATGCCAAGGTCGGGCAAGATCGTGATTAATCCTCCCATGCCGAAGCCCGCTCCCTCGACCGCCGCAAGTTTCATACCGCTGCGAACGATGTCGTCCGCAACCACGTCAAGTTCGCCCATTTCCAGCGAATATGTGCCGTGGTAGCCGCTGATTGGCAACCGGTACGCAGTCCGTAGTTGCAGCAGAAATTTCTCCGGGTCAACTCGGACCGTCGAGTAAGCCCTTGTCAGTCCCTTGGTCAGAGATTTTTCGACGCGGGCGCGAAGCCAGGATTTTGATTCCTCACTAGCCATCCCTTCAACCTTAACTCAGTGAGACGGAGAATGCTATCTAGCGAGAGGTGAGCTTGCTCGGTCTTGGGCTGCATTCTTTCGATGCATCGCGAGCGCGCCATCCGTAGTTGCTGACACGGGATAGACATACTTTTGTTGTTGAAGGTCCTCTGAAAAGGCAATACAGTTATCACGCGATGGACGACACGCCCAAGGCATTCTTCGAAGAAATACGCTCCGGCATCCTCAAGAAGCGAGTGGGACAGATCGCACTGGCCGTAGTATTAGCGGAAGCACTTTGGCGTCTCGTTAATTCGCTGACTTGGTATCTCATAATTCCCTTAATTGGCAAGTCGCTTGACGGGCACACAGAATCGGTACTGTTCGAAACAGCGACCCGTCGCCCTATCCCTTGGGAAAATCTTTTCGGCTCGATAATGGAATTTGTCCTGACCGTGATTGTGGTGTTCTATTTGAATCGTTGGATCCATCGCAAGCCTCTGCCAGTGGCCGAAGAGACTGGGCCGGAATATAGTTCAGTTGGCGAAGCTCTCTCTGTAAGGGAAGACGAAATGCCCGAAGGTCGACAGCAGCCGTAAGACCGCGCAGTCAGGTTGATCGATAGCTCGACCGGTCCTGTCTTACTCGCCCCGCTTCGTGTGCTAGCATTGCTTTTACTCATCTAATGCCAACTGGAAAGCTGCAAGTCATCCCTCTCGGGGGCCTCGGCGAGTTCGGTATGAACTGCATGGCCGTTCGCTGGGACGACGACATTATTGTGATCGACGCGGGCCTCATGTTTCCCGAGGCTGAACTGCTCGGTGTCGATATTGTTGTCCCCGATATCTCTTACCTCATCGAAAATCGCGAGCGGGTTCGCGGCATCATTCTCACTCACGGCCACGAGGATCACATCGGCGCGCTGCCTTGGATTCTCTCGGAGCTGAATGTGCCGGTGTGGGGCACGGAATTCACGCTGGCGTACGTGGATGACAAGCTCGACGAGCACGGCTTGCTCGACGATGCCGACCTGCGCGAGATTCGCGCCGGTGAGCGCTTTAAGGTCGGCGCGTTCACGATTCATCCAATTCGAGTGACGCACAGTCTCGTCGATTGTGTCGCGCTGGCGATTCATACCCCGCTGGGAGTGATTATTCATACTGGCGATTTCAAGGTCGATCCTACGCCCACCGACAACCATCTTTTCGATTTGCACGCCTTCGCCGAATATGGCAAACAGGGTGTGCTCGCGCTGTTTCAGGATTCGACCAACGTCGAGCGCAAGGGTTACACGCCGAGTGAGCGCGCAGTGCGCCGCAAGTTCGACGAAGTCTTCGCGCACACTCAACGACGACTTTTCATTTCGTGTTTTTCCTCCTCCATTCATCGCATCCGGCTGGCGGTGGAGCTCGCCCACCAGCACGGACGCAAAGTGGCGTTCATCGGCCGCTCGATGAACAACTCTGCAGAAATCGCCGAGGATCTTGGCTATCTCGAGATCCCCGATGGGCTCGTGATCAATCCCGGCGAGATGAAGAATTTTCCGCCGGAAAAAGTCTGCGTGATGATCAGCGGAACTCAGGGCGAGCCGATGTCGGCGCTGTCTCGTGCGGCGGTGGACAACCACAAGCACGCCAAAATCGAGAAGGGTGACACGGTCGTGCTCTCGTCGCGTATCATCCCCGGCAATGAGAAGACGATTTATCGCATGATCGATCACTTGTTTCGCCGCGAGGCATACGTGATCTACGAGGACGGAACGTCGCCTCCCATCCACGTCAGCGGTCACGCCAGCCAGGAAGAGTTGAAACTCATCATCAATCTGGTGAAACCGAAGTATTTCGTCCCGATCCACGGCGAGTACCGCCAACTGAAGTTGCATGCCGAAATGGCCGGCGCTATGCACAGTTCGGTTGGCAAAGTAGTTCTGATCGAGAGCGGCGACGTTCTTGAATTCGATGAACACGGCGCGCGCAAAACCGGGCGTGTGAATGTTGGCCGTGTCTGCATCGATTCCGGCAATCGCACCGATGTGGTCGAAGATTTGATTATTAAAGACCGCCGGCACCTGAGCGAAGACGGCATCGTGTTGCCCATCATCGCAATCAACAAGCTCTCCGGCCGCGTGGAAACGACGCCCGAGATCGTGACGCGCGGCTTTAATCCTGGGGAAGACGGGTTGCTGGACGGCGCCCGGCGCATCGTGGAAGATACCCTGGCGCACTCCAGCGAAGAAGAAAAAGCGGATTACGGGGTGATCAAGGAAAAGATTCGCGCCGATTTGAAAAGATATATTTCGAAGCAGACGCAGAAGCGGCCGCTGATTATGCCGGTGATATTGGAGATCTAGGCCAGGGGGTTCTTCCACCGCAGCCCCGGAAAGCGGGCGAAATCCCGATCTGCCGTATACAGCACGCCTCCGTATTCAGCGGTCAAGGCAACCAATTCCGCGTCGCTGACCAACGGTCCTGAAGCTTGCCCCTCGACAATCATTCGTTTCAGGATGGACCAGTGTTCATCGCCAGCCACGATAATTCGAACATTCGGCTGCTCCAGCCACTCTTCTACAATTTGCGCAGCCTGCTCAACGCTCAAGCGCGAACCCGGCAGCCTGCGGTTGGTGACGACTCGCAAGAAGGCACAGACAGTCTGCCAGGGCAAACCAACAGGCTCTATGCCCGAAAAGATTTGCTCAACCCAGGCGCGGCTCTTCGCATGGCTGGACGAATCGGTATCATAAGAATAGATAAGCAGGTTGGCATCGACAACGATCACCGATGATCCGGGCCTTCGAGATATTCGAGCAATTCTTCAACCTTTTCGAAGTGAGGGAGTCCCAACTTCATCGGCTTCACGACAAATGGTTTCCGGACAGGCTGTGTCGCGGCCGTCAGGCCCAACCTCAGAAGGCGATTTACGACCTGCTTGAAAGGTTCCCCGGACTTGCGGGCCTCTTTATTCAGCAGGCGGGCAACATCGTCATCCAGAGAAAGAGTAGTGCGCACATCATGATGCTATCTTAGTCGGCATCATGATGTCAAGTTGCGCTCCGCGCTTTCAACCGCTAAATTGGGAGGCTAATGGTAAGCCTCGGCGACATTCACGAAGCACAATCTCGGCTGCACGGTATCGCCACCCGCACCCGCCTGATCGAGTTCACTCGTCCAGAATCCGCCGGCCGCCGGCTTTTTCTCAAGCCCGAAAACCAGCAACCGATCGGCGCCTTCAAGCTGCGCGGAGCTTACAACAAGATTGCTTCGCTCTCGGAACAGGACCGCAAGCGTGGGGTGATTTCTTACTCCAGCGGTAATCATGCACAAGGAGTAGCTTATGCGGCGCGAGCACTGAGCGTAAAGGCTGTAATTGTCATGCCGGATAATGCTCCGGCCATCAAGCGCGAGGCCACGGCGGCGCTCGGAGCGCAGATTGTCTTGGTGGGCCCGGGCAGCACAGAGCGTCAAGCCAAAGCTGAAGAGCTGGCCGCACAGCATGGATATGTAATCGTGCCTCCCTACAACGACGAGCAGATCATCGCCGGCCAAGGCACGATTGGATTGGAAATTCTGGAAGACCTGCCCGAGGTAGAAACCGTTCTTGCGCCGGTCGGCGGAGGAGGGCTCATCAGCGGCGTAGCGACTGCAATGAAGTTGAGCAAGTCTTCGATCAAGATCATCGGCGTAGAGCCGGCGCTGGCAGCCGATGCGCAAGCCAGCCTCCGCGCAGGAAAGATCGTTCAGTTCCCTGCCAACGAAGTTTCGAGAACCATCGCCGACGGGCTGCGCACGCAAAGCATCGGCGCCATCAACTTCGAGCACATTCGCCGTTACGTCGACGACATCGTTACCGTGACTGAAGATGAGATTCGTGAAGCGGTGAAATTGCTATCGGCAAATTCCACCACAGTCGCCGAGCCCAGTGGAGCGGTTTCCGTGGCGGGATTTCTGTTCCACCGCGACCAGCTTCCGAATACGAAGGTAAACGTCGCCATTATCAGCGGAGGCAACATTGATCCCAAAGTGTTGGAAGAACTCCGCCGGGACTCGCCGCAGCACGACTAGCCGCACGTAGAAGTATCGACTTCAAATCACTTTTGAACCATGCGCCTTGGCCCAACGCACTATCGCTACGACAGACCAGACCGCCTCGACCAATCCGAAGGGCCAAGCGCCCTGCAGAAAGCCATACACCGAGCCGAGCGCGCACGCTCCGGCAAAAGCCAGGATGAACCACCGGCTGCGCGCTTCCAGGGCGTAGCACACGAGCATCGCCGTAACCGCAAACAGGCCGAAGATCGATAAGGGCGTCATCGCAACGCGTTCACACTCGCTGATATTGAGTCGCCGTAAGCGCTTGCCGCGACTCCGAATTATGATAGCGCGATTGGAGACCTGCCCTGAGATGCCGACGGCACTCAAGATGCTGGAGATCCAAAAACCGCGACAATGGTGGACCTGTCTGGCGACCGGAAGAAAGCTAGGCTTGAAATAGCCGGGGTTCTGGTAAGTTATTGGAAAGGAAAGCTCCTCGAATTTTATGAAACTGCGATTTGCCTGTATTGCCACGCTCACCTTAACTTTCCTTACTTCCTCCTTCGCCGCCGCCGATGCCCTGCGAGGAACTTTGGTGAGCGAAGAAGCCATCCGCGTCACGCCCAGCACAGAGGCCGCCAAACTGGTTGAGGTAGGACGCGGGCGCGAATTGATCATCATTGAGAACGGCCGCGATTGGGTTCACGTGCAGGCGATTCTGACTCAGCCAAGTCACGACGAGGGCGCCACCGAGGAAGAAGAGGAAGGCAAAACGGTTACCGGCTGGGTTCCCGCTAGAGCAGTGGTGATGGCAACCACTCAGGACGGTGACCGAATTATCTTTGGCGAAGCCGCGGATTCGGAAGATCAGGCCAGCCGTCGCCGGGGCCGGCGCGATGCTGCGCAGGATGCTTTGCAACTCTATTATCGCCTCTATGACCTGATGCCCACTTCGCCCCTCGCTGCCGAAGCGCTTTATCGCGCGGCCGATATTCGATGGCAAGTCGATCGCGCCGATGTTATGTCACGGGCTTCCGCGCACGCACGCGAGAACTACATGCGCGCCCAAATGAGAGAAGAGTGGATGAGGCTGGTGATCAAAAAATATCCCGGCACGAAGTGGTCCGACCTAGCGAGTTTTCGTTTGATTGAGAACAAGCTTTGTGGCGAGTGGGAAGGCTTGGCAAAGTGTCCGGACAAAGAAGCCGATTTGTACGAGAATTATGCCAAGGAGCACTCGCAGTCTCCTGCGGCCGCTGAAGCTTTGTATGATGCCGCTTGGAGGCGCGCGGCGCTGATCGAGATTTATAAGACCGAGCCCAATCAGAAAAAGTCTGTCGAATCGAAAGACCGTGCCATAGCGCTGGCGCAGAAAATCATCAGCCAATACTTGCAAAGCGATTGGGCCTTGCGCGCGCAGCGGTTGATCTTCTACATTCAGCAGGGCATCCCAACCTACGGAAATACGGCGGACTAAACTTGCCCATCTATCAAGCTGTTGTTCTTGCCATCATTCAGGGACTGGCGGAGTTCATCCCAGTATCGAGCTCGGGACATCTCATCATCGTCCGGCGGCTGCTCGGCTGGAACGAATTGTCGCCTGCGCATGAGCTTACCTTTGACGTGGCGCTGCATTTCGGAACCTTGCTCTCAGTCCTCATTTACTTCCGCAGAACCTGGTTCCAGATTGTTCGGGCGGCAGTTGGCGGGAAGGTGGTGCGCTTTTCTGAAGCTGGTGGCTCGGATGTGAACCTATCCGCAGGCGAGCAACGGGAAGAACGTTTACTTCTTTGGTTCCTGGCAATCGCCACCATTCCAGGGGCGATCGCCGGCAAGCTGCTCGAAAGCTCCGCCGAGGATTATTTTCGCGAACACATCTTTTTGATCGCCGGAGCGCTGATTCTGGTCGGACTATTGATGTGGCTCGGCGAAAAAGTAAGCCGTGAGGATAAGCCTCTGACCCGCATCTCGCTGGTCGATGCTCTGGTGGTGGGCTGCGCCCAGGCTGCAGCACTAATGCCCGGTGTTTCGCGGTCGGGGTCAACTATTACCGCGGGCCTGTTTCGCAACATGACTCGGGAAGCGGCGGTGCGGTTCAGCTTTTTGCTTTCGACCCCAATTATCGCGGGCGCGGCGTTATTAAAGGCACATGAGCTCCACAAAGAGGGTCTGCCGCCAGGAATGCACGCCCCATTTATTGTCGGCATCTTAGTCTCGGCGATTGTGGGCTATGGAGCGATCGCTTGGCTGATCCGATACCTTCAGTCTCATAGTCTGAAGATTTTCGTTGTGTACCGCGTAGTTTTTGGGATAATCGTTATCGCTCTCGCGTACATCTGGCACCTGCAGTAGGGATCGGCTCTCAACGGCCTCTGTCTAGCCGGCAGCGGTCCTGACGACGGGGTAGTGCGCCATCATGAATCTTCTTCATAAGATTTTCATCCCGACCAGTAACCGGCGGCTCAATGAGCTGATCGGTTTTCTGTGTTGCACCTTCGCGCTCCTCTTCTTTCTCGCCCTGGCCTCGTACTCGCCGCTCGATCCTTCGCTGAACAGTGCCTCTGTCCTGACCGGGACTCACGTGGCGCGCAACTGGATCGGTATGGTCGGAGCGCTCATCTCCGACGTGACGCTGCAGTTTTTCGGAATCGGCGCATTTCTGCTGCCGGTATTTTTCGGAGTGATGGGGATTCGCTGGTTTGCTTCGCGGAAGGTTCAATCCCCGGTGGCGAAAAGTCTGGGAGGACTCTGGCTGATCGTTTTCGTTCCAGCCCTGCTGGCACTTCTGCCAGGCCATTTTCGATGGCTCAACGTAATCCCTATTGAAGGCCTGGTGGGGAGGATTGTCGGCGATGTTCTGATCCATTACCTGAATCTTGCGGGTGCATACATTGTTTGCGCTAGTGTGCTGGCGGTAGCGCTGTATCTCTCGACAGCTTTCTCGTTTTCGTCGATCCAGTTATGGGCGCCGACACGCTTTGCCTTTATAACCGCCTTGTGGAACCGGTATCAGGATTGGCAGGAAGAGCGGATCAAGCGACACCAGCAGAAGGAACTGGACAAGCGGCGCATTTCGAGGCCAACCGTGAAGACGCAGTTGATTCCCTCGCGGCAAGGCGCAGTCCCCGAACCCGCAGTGCAAGCCCGCGTGGCGCCGGAACCCCGCAGAACCGGTATTGAACGGACGCTTGGGCCCGAGCTCGCAGAAGAGGTTCCGACAGCGACCGGAGGAATTCTGGGGGAGTCTCTGTCTCAAGCAGGGGCTGATCCGGAAGTTATGCAGCGAGCCGACAGCGATCACAGGGCCAAGACGACAATGCCCAAGATCGCGGGCGGTTACAAGTTGCCGTCGAGCAGCCTGCTGCAGCGTCCTGACGAACAGCAGGTTGTGGATGCCGACGAACTCAAAGTACTCGCGCAGGTGCTCACGGAGAAGTATGCAGAGTTCGAAGTGCATGGGCAGATCACGCAAATTAATCCCGGCCCCGTGGTCACTACTTTCGAATTCAAGCCCGACGCCGGAATCAAATACAGCCGCATCACCAACCTGACCGATGATCTGTGCCTCGCGTTGAAGGCTGAGAGCATTCTGATCGAGCGCATGGCCGGAAAATCCACCGTTGGAATTCAGGTGCCGAATCGCGAGCGCGAAATTATCTGGTTGCGGGAGAACATCGAGTCGCAGGAATTCATGGGCCAGAAGTCGAAGCTGACGATGGCCCTCGGCAAAGATATCAACGGACGCATCGTAGTCGCCGATCTCGCGGGCATGCCGCACTTGCTGATTGCGGGATCGACGGGCGCGGGCAAGAGCGTGGCTATCAACGCTTTTATTATGTCGATTCTGTACAAGGCTACGCCGGAGCAGGTACGGCTGATTCTTGTAGATCCGAAGCGTTTGGAGTTGGGTAATTACGAAGGTGTGCCGCATCTCTACACTCCGATTATTACGGAGCCGAAGCTGGCTGCGAACGCGCTGCGCAACGCCGTGCGTGAGATGGAGCGGCGGCTTAAGCTGCTGGCTGCGAAAGGCGTCCGCAATATCGATCAGTACAATCGTCTCTTCGAAAGCGGCGGCACTCCGAGCCTGTTTGAAGAGGATTCCGACGACAAGCCGATTCCCTACATCGTGATCATCATCGACGAATTGGCCGACTTGATGATGCTCGATTCCAGCAACGTCGAAGAATCGATCACAAGGCTGGCGCAGATGGCGCGCGCAGTGGGCATTCACCTGGTGCTGGCAACTCAGCGTCCATCGGTCGACGTGATTACGGGACTGATCAAGGCAAACTTTCCCGCGCGAATTTCGTTCCGGGTCGCGACCAAGGTGGATTCGCGAACCATTCTCGATGCTAACGGGGCCGAAGCGCTCTTGGGCAAGGGCGATATGCTCTACCTGCCTTCAGGATCGGCACGGGTGCACCGCCTGCATGCGCCTCTGGTCACGGAAAAGGAAATCGCAGCAGTCGTCGAATTCTGGAAGCAACAAGGCTCGGCCGAATATCAGCAACAATTCCTCGAAGTGCCGAAAGATGAGCGCGAGCCCGCGAGCGGTGCGAGCGGCGGCGAGAACTCAGAAGACAGCGACGTTGAAGACGATCCTCTTTATCAAGATGCGGTAAAGCTGGTCGTGGAGTTTGGAAAAGCTTCCACTTCCCTGCTGCAGCGCCGACTGCGCATTGGCTACGGTCGCGCGGCCCATCTCATCGATCTGATGGAGCAGGATGGAATTGTGGGTGCCGCGGATGGTCCGAAGCCGCGTGAGGTATTAAAGCGTCCCGACTGGATTTCCGAGATCGAAGAGACGATGCGGTAGCTAAGCCCTCTCTGCAACATCCCCACTGCTATTGAGTCGCCGCCGACCCAAGCCCCCGGATCGCGAGCACGCCCAAGGCGAGTACCGCAAGCAGCATGGCCGCCCAGAGAATCCCTTTATGCCGGTCTGACCATGGGCGCTCGTCGGAGCGTCCCGTGTACGCCGCGTTCACCGTCTCCGCGCCGAGCGTCGCCTCGGCGGCAGCAGCATCCTTACGAAAGAATCGGGCGTAGTCATAAACGGGCGCAGGGAGTTTTTCGTCTCCGTAATAAAGTCTTAGTAATGATTTTCCCGGAGCGTCAAAATATACGCGACGCTCGAGCGCCAGCGGTTGCACCGCCAGAATGGCAAGGGGAGGATTATCTCCGTTCTGCACCGTCACGGTCAGTTGCCCGGAACCGGCGGTGGAATTGATCGATAGATCTTCTGCCGTTACCAGGGTGCCGCCACGGTTCATCCGAACACGGCTGAGATCGCTGCTGGCCAGCTGCGTGCTGGTTTTCGCATCCTCCACGCTCACGGAACGGTGAAAGTTCACCTGCCCTGGATCGATCTGAAACTGGATGCGGTTGAGCGGTACGTTGCTGGGCACGGCACACGCAAATACTGTCATCCGTGGCTGCTGGCGCAAACTAGAGCACTGACCGGCATTGGTCCAGGAAGCCTGCCACTCGCGCAGGTTGGAAATCGTCGCTCCTGTCACTTGCTGCGGGCGAACTCCGTGAGAAAGTTTGACGTGAAGATAGCGAAAGCTGGATGATGGCAACTTCAATGTGAGGTTCGAGCCGAGCTTTTCGCTACTGAAGTCGTAGAGCGTTACGGGCGGCAACTCGGTGGAGGCTTGCCCCAGCTCGCTTCCTCCGGCAATGGAAGCGGTCGCAACGAAATCCTTGGCATCAAGGTGCAAGCGAATGCGGTCGTACTCCGCAAGGCCGTTCGCGTCGAGATCAAACTCGGTATGGCCCGCGACGGTGCCAAGATTTACAATCTTCGCCTCTGCCTCTTCCGAAGAGACGCCAGCGTTCTGCTCGGCCAAAAAGTACTGCACCGGAGAATTTCCGTCGTACAGTCGAAGATCTCCGAGATCCGGTCGCGAGTGATTCCAGAGCGCCGTATCAATCGTAAAGAAGTTTTGCCGGTCGGCTTGTGCGATACGAACGTCTCGAACAATCGCGAAGTAAGGGATCGCGGCTTCGGGCGGGCCCGTGTTCACCAAGGCCAGCACCGTCAACATCAGATAGGCTGCATACCTCATGCGCCCTCGGCTGCCGCTTCTTTTTCTCTACGGCTCGCAGAAAGCTGCAGCCAATCCCGTTGATACAGGAAAGAAATCGTCAGCAGCAACGCGCCGAGCACAATAAAGCTGACGATGCGGTATCCGCGATCCAACTGGGAAACATCGTAGAGAAATACCTTGACGATGGTCACCGCAATCAGCACCAAGGCCTGCCAGCGGACAAAAGCCGAGCGGCGGAAAAAGCCAATCACCATAAGCATCGCCCCATACGCCATCCATAGCGCCGAATACGTGAAGTCACGTTCGATCTGTACTCGGCGCCAGTTCCTACCGTATGCGGCAGTCCAATGCTGGCCTGGTGTAAAAGACATCGTCTGCCTGGCATAGTAGTCTGCAACTTCATGGCTCAATGCAATCAAGGCAAGGAAATTCAAGGCGATGATCGCGGCGGCGGCAACCGTACGCCCCGCTTCGTCAGTTCGGCGCGAGGCGTACCAGGCAACCGCGCCCAGCACAGCGACCGCAACCGTGAAGGTGGCCATCCGCATGTTGAAAACGAGCTGCGACGTCCGAAAATTATCGATCAACAACAAACGTGCCACTCCGAGCACCAGGGCGGCGAGGGCAAACACGTTCAGCAGTTCAGACTCAATCCGACTGCCCACCCAGAGAAGGACGCCAGCCTCCACGAACCACCCAATCGTGATCCAGTGCGCATCGAGACGAATTGGAATCGCCACGGTAATAAAACCAAGGGCAACCGCGAGGTGAAGATAGTGCAGGACCTGTGTAGCGCCGGGCGTAATCTTCCGGGTATGAACCTGACGACTGAGAAAGATGTAAACGGCAGCCAGCGCGAGCGCGAACCAGGCCATATAGGATTGATCGACTTCTTCAATCATCGCGTAGGCCTGAAGAAAATAAACTACGGCATTCACAAAAGCGAAGAATGCCGAAACCGAAGCAAGGAGGGCAGCTTCGCCATTCGGCTGAAGCGTGACCAGCGGTGCGATGGCAAAAATAGCGAAAAATAGGGTGGCAAACGTCAGAGTAAGATCGAGCTGATTGCGAGTGTAGAAGCGGGAATACCAGCCGACGTAAAGCAACAGCGTGCCCGCGTAACTCATGAGCAGGAGCCGGCGCCAGGGCTTGAAGACAACCAGAAACAACGTGCATAGATCGAGCAGGGCGATGTAGGAAAACAGGGCCATTTCCCGATTCTGTCCGGTCGAGAGTAAAACTGGAGTGGCGAAACCTCCGGTAAGCGCGAAAGCCGCTAGCAGTTGCGCGTCCTGCGCCCATGCCATTGCCCCTGTGGCCGATGTCACTGCCAGCATCATCACGAAGGCGACGCCGCTGGGGATCAAGTTGTAGATCTGAAACGCAGCCCACAAAGAAAGATAGAGCGCGCCAATTCCAACCGCTTTCAGCGAATAAGAAAATGCTCGATAACCCTTGGCGCGAAAGCGCTCGCTCCAAACAACCACCGCGATACCGGCGAGTAGGCCGATGGTCACACGTCCAGTCGGACCAATCCAGTTGTTGTCGAAAGCGAACTTGAGGAAATAGGAGATTCCTATCAATACCGCCGCAATGCCGATACGGTTGAGCCAGTGTGAACCGATCCGCGATTCGAGATCGGCCTCAGCCTTAGCCTTAAAGGTCGGCTTGACGCGTGGCGGAATGTAGGGAGGTGAAGGAAGTGGCTGCGCCGGGCCCTCAGAAATGGCATATGGCACGGATACTCTCGGGGACGTAGGCTGATTGGCTATCGCGGCGGACGCTTCTACACCACGCTCGGGCTCCATACCGAGCTTGCGTTCCATTCGCGAAACACGGTTGGTGAGTTCTTCGAGAATCCGCCGGATCGCCGCGAGATCGTTTTGCGAAGTATCCATGATCAGAGCATGGAATTATCCGCGAAAACGGACCCCGGTGCACGTAATTTCTGCAGAGACACCGTGGGCTTAGCGCGCCTCGGGTTTACGCCACGAGCGAAGATTCACGGCGTAGAGCGCAATGCAGAACACATTTGCGGGGATGAAGCCGAATTGCGCCGTGCGGAATCCGATCACGCACACCACCGCGCTATTGATTCCCGCCAGAATCCAGCCCTCCCAGCAACGTTTGCCCAACAAGATAGTCGATACCACTGTAAGAATGCAGGATATGTAATCAAGCCTGAACAGCACCGAAGCCTCCGAGACAATCTGAGTATGCATCAAGAAGGCGGTGCTTTCTGTGATCGTTGGTAGCAATGGGGGTAACGGAGGTAATTGTCCCACCGTGCATGCGACCTTCAGCTAGAATCTTGCGTACGTTTTTTCTCTTAACCAGTTTTTTCTCTTAACCAGGAGCAGTGCGATGAAAGTTCTTACCGAATATTTGAAATTTCATACCAAAACGCATCGGGCGTATGTGCACATTACGCCTCAGATCGAAGAAACCGTGCGCAAGAGCGGAGTAAAAGAAGGGATGGCTCTGGTCTCCGCCATGCACATTACGGCGGGCGTCTACGTAAACGACAACGAAAGCGGATTAATCGAGGATATCGATCAGTGGCTGGAGCACTTGGCTCCCTTTCGCAAGGAATACAAACATCATGAAACCGGTGAAGACAACGGCGACTCACACCTGAAAGCACTGCTGATTCACCACGAGGTCATCGTGCCGATTACAGCCGGCAAACTTGATTTGGGAACCTGGCAACGAATCTTCTACGCCGAATTCGATGGGCAGCGCGACAAGCGCGTGATTGTGAAAGTTATGGGAGAGTAAACGCAAGGCCGGCTGCAGCTTTCAGCTCCCCCTTAAATGTCCGCTGCCGGAGTGTCACCGCCAGTCGGCAGTCGCCAGCAGGCATACCGGACTCGCCACTCGCAACTCTGTGGGGCGACGTTCCGCCACTGGCTTCGAAGTTTTCCGAGCTAATCGGGCGTGTGTCCCAGAAAGTCCCGGTGGCCCTCGAATATCTTGAGCAGAATATCGCGAATGCGTTGTCTCGCGCTCACTGGTTTCGACTCGACGAGCTGTAGGGTCCGCTTTTCACAAGCCAGTTTCACTTGAGGAACCGTGTTTGGGTTCGCCGCCATATGGCTCTCCTTCTCTCTAGCCGTGGAATACCCCGGCTTGCACTCTGTTACAAATATTTTTCTTGCCCGCACCGTGAGGTTGGCAACGATTCGAAACACTGGCTCAGCAAGAGACCGAGCCTTTAGTGATTCGAACTTCTTGTCGGAATAGTGCAGCGGGCAGCGATTTCGTTTCACGCCCTGCGCATTTTGTTCGGTCTTCGTTAAAGGATTTGGGAGAGCGCATGGAGAATGCTTGTAGTATCCTGATTTGCCAGCCGCCAATTCCTCGCGGCGATATCGGTCGGAACAGGATTCGAAACAATATGGAAAACGAAGCTCAGGAGTTGCGGGAACAGGCGGAAAAAGCCCGCGAAGACAAATCGCTGGCGGCTGTGTCATTGACGATGGCGGTGCTGGCCGTGCTGGTCGCGGTCGTGTCGCTGCTGGGACACCGGGCGCACACCGAGGAAGTCGTGCTGCAGGCGAAGTCTTCCGATCAGTGGTCGTACTATCAGGCTAAGAACATCCGCGAACACGAGGACACGCTATTCAGCGACATGGCCGCTTTAGTACCGAGCAATGATCCCGGAGCAACCTCGAAGGCCCGAGAAAAATATACTCAGGAAGCGGAGCGTTACAAACAGGACAAGGAAAAGATTCAAGAAGAGGCGCGTGGACTGGAGCACGAGGTCGCCAGCGAAAGAAAGCGCGCCGATCGCTACGATTTGGCAGAAGTGTTTCTGGAAATTGGGTTGGTCATCACCTCGATCACCCTGCTTTCAGGCCGAAGAATCTTCTGGCACCTCGGGATTGTGTTCAGCGTGGTGGGATTGGCCGTGGCGGCTATCGGAGCAATGGTGCATTGAGTTCCGGCGACCCTCTCTCGCCCAAGGCAGAAAAGCTTTCATACAAAACAAACTCCCGCCGGATTTTTCGAACTCCGAAGTATCCAAAACCACGGGCGTAAGTTCCTCTTCGCGCAGGATCGCCTCCAAATGCGGTGTGAGGTAAGGCGTGAGGTAACGTCCATTCACCACGATGCCGTTGCCCATGAATTTGTGCGCTTCTTCGATAGTCAGTTCGTGTACGCGCTGCCAGAATCCGCGCAGCGTGGTTAGCGATTCCGGAGCATAGGCGCCCGGATAAATGAGCACCGCCTCGTTGTTCAGCGGACAGAAGCAAGTATCGAGGTGGTAGCAGAATGGATCGACTAGGCGAAGCGGCACAACCGGGATTCCCAACTTGGACATTGCCTCGCGAAACTTCTCGACGCCGCCGCAGGTCGAGCGGAAGCCGTAGCCAGCATAAATGCGGGACCAGTCCGGCTGCCAAAGCAGGTCTCCATGACCTTCAAGGTGGTCTGCACCGAGATCGGCTTCAATCACCTTAAAGCCGTGCTGACGATACCAATCCACATAAAAAGGAACCTCGCGCTGCCGTGAAGCGTGCACCATACGGCTGGGCACGATGAAGTTGCCCACTTGTTCGTGAAAACCGACAAAGGCTTGGTTGGCGGCGAAGACCATGTCTTCGAGTCCCGAAACGGGAGGGATCGTCTCCACTAGGCATCCGGCCTGCTCGAGTGCTAAGCGTAGAGCCTGCCATTGTCGCTCGGCCTTCGCGTGATCGACCGGGCCGTGTTCCAACATGTAGGGATTCTTGCGCTCGGTAACGTCAAAAAAATCCGGGGGACACAATAAGACGTGTTTCGCCATTAGTGAAATGGTAATGGGGGCTGAGGGTTCGGGCAAGGCGCACACGACGGACGTTCGTCGCAGTGCCGACCTTTCGGCAGCGAACGCGCTCACGTCGGAGTCGGATTCAGAGATTGGAGGCCTTAACCGCATCTGGTATCTCACGTGCACATGACTTGGCCGCTGGCCGCTCTCTCGAAGCTTCAGCACATCTCAGTGTTGCAAGTTTGAACTGGAAGGGCAGTCGGTGGAGGGTGTGATGCTCAGCCACTGTGCGAATTCGCGATGCTCGAAACCATTCCTTCGGTTAGGTGAGGGCAAGTTGTTCGTTGTGGAAGCGGAGGGTACAGCCAGGTCGGGAGAGCCGACGGTTCCATTCTCTCCATATGCAAGGCGCCCACCTCGGCGCGTAGAGCGCTATTGGCTGTGCGACCAGTGTGCGCACAGTTCAACGTTGGTTTACGAACGTCAACAGGGAATAGCGCTGGTGCCGCTGCCAATCGCCCTGCGAAGCACGAGCGTAGCTGTGGAGGGTTCTGCCGAAATGCCTGGCGCTGTACCACTCCCAGAGAGGGGCGTGGTCGCCAGTGCCTGCCTTCACGCGATCTCGCGAGAGGACGGTGTGGCTTAAAATCCTTCGTTAACCACTGCTCACTCTTCGCTGCGGGGCGCGATATCCCATTCCCATGGAGATGTGGCGAGCCGCGTCCTTGAGGGCTTCAAGGATGCGTGGCATGGTTTGCGCACTCACTTGTTGCGTCGTGCCACTCAGGCCCAGGCTCGCCAGCACCGAGTCGTGCTCATCGAAAATCGGGGCGCCAACGCAGCGCGCGCCAAGATTGTTTTCTTCATCGTCAACGGCGTAGCCCTGAGCGCGCACCTTCTCCAGATCCTTGAGAAGGCGCGGCAGAGTGGTGATGGTTTTGGGTGTCCGCTTTTCCATCCCGCTCTTGTGCACAATTTCCTCCAACTGCTCTTGAGGAATGTGAGCGACAATCGCCTTGCCGACGCTGGTGGCGTGAACACGCATGCGGCGTCCCACCCAAGTGTCCATGCGGATGAAGCCCTCCGGCTCGACCTTTTCGATATACACGGCGTCAGAGCCATCCAGAACTGCCAAGTGGCACGTGAGACCGGTCTGTTGCGTAAGGCGTCGCATGATCGGAAGCGCTACTCCGCGAACATCCAGTCCGCCTAAAGCGCCCCGGCTTAGGCTCAAAATTTTCAGGCCCACGCGGTACTTGCCCGACTCTGCGTCACGCGCCAGATATCCACGATTTTCCAGGGTACGGAGAATGTAGCTGGCTGAGCTCTTTGGGATGTTGAGTTTACAGCTGATCTCGGCATTGCTGAGGCCGTCGGATGCCTGGGCCACAATTTCCAGCATGGTGAGAGCGCGTTCCACGGCAGCGGAAGGTGATTCGGAGGACGCGTTTGTCATAGTAGAAAACCCGGTAGAAAACCCGTAGTCGGACAATAAAGTGAATGTATGTTCACTATACTGAACAACAAGCTTGACCGGCAACCGATAAATAGCTACGCTTCGCCAGTATGGTGAATATATGTTCACTATACTGAACAACTGAAAGCGCGCCGCTAAGGAGAACAGAGCCAATGCCCGCCAAAGAAAACGGATCCAAAAACGCGAACCAACGACACTCCCCATTCATGAGCGCAGAAGACATGAGCGTAGAAGAAAAGACCGCACAGTACGCGCTGGCGCAGGATTGTCTGACTTACGAGTGGAAAAACAATCCGCGATGGAGGGGAGTTGAGCGTCCTTACACGGCGGAGGATGTGCTGCGGCTGCGCGGATCAATTCAGATTGAGCACACCCTGGCGCGTCTTGGCGCGGAGAGATTGTGGGAACTTTTGCAGACCGAGCCTTACGTGAACGCCCTCGGCGCAGTCACGGGCAACCAGGCCGTACAGCAGGTGCAGGCAGGCCTGAAGGCAATCTATGTGAGTGGATGGCAGGTTGCTGCGGACGCCAACAATGCGGGACAAATGTATCCCGACCAAAGCCTGTATCCAGCGGACAGCGTTCCCAACCTTTGCCGCCGCATCAATAGCGCTTTGCAGCGCGCCGACCAGGTGCATCATGCGGAAGGAAAAGTTGCTCCCTCTCAGACTTGGTTTGCGCCTCTGGTAGCCGATGCTGAAGCCGGGTTCGGTGGAACGCTGAATGCCTTTGAACTGATGAAGGGGATGATCGAGGCGGGCGCGGCCTGCGTTCACTTCGAGGATCAGCTTTCCTCCGCGAAGAAGTGCGGACACCTGGGCGGCAAGGTGCTGGTTCCAACCAGCGAAGCGGTGCAGAAACTCGTAGCCGCGCGACTGGCAGCAGATGTGATGGGCGTACCAACGCTCGTAATGGCCCGAACCGATGCGGACAGTGCGCAGCTGCTGACCAGCGACATCGATGCCCGAGACCGCGAATTTTGCACTGGCGAACGCACCACCGAAGGTTTCTTCCGCATTCAGGGCGGCATCCAATCGGCGATCGCGCGCGGCCTGGCCTATGCGCCTTACGCAGATTTGATTTGGTGCGAGACCTCGCATCCCGATCTCGAAGAGGCCCGCCAGTTCGCCGACGCCATTCACGCAAAGTATCCGGAGAAAATGTTGGCTTACAACTGCTCGCCCAGTTTCAACTGGCGGAAAAAGCTCGATGAGGAAACGATCGCCCGCTTCCAGCCGGAACTCGCCCGCATGGGATACAAGTTCCAGTTTGTCACTCTTGCCGGATTCCACGCTCTCAACCTCAGCATGTTCGAGTTGGCGCGCGGTTACAAGCTTGCGGGGATGACTGCCTATTCTCGTCTGCAGGAAAAAGAGTTCAGCCGGGAAACGCAGTACGGCTACGGAGCTGTGAAGCATCAGCATTTTGTGGGAACTGGCTACTTCGATCAGGTCCAGCAGGTAATCAGTGGCGGATTGGCCTCGACTGCGGCAATGGCCGGTTCGACAGAAACCGAGCAATTCGGTGGACCTAAACCGCTGCTCCATCCTCAACATGGTCCCGATGCTGCGTACCAGCCAGTCCTCGGTGATTGCCCACATGTGCCGGTTCAAATCGAGGGCCCCGAAGAGATGCTTTTGCCGTCAGGAGATTGACCTCACCTCGATGGCCTTCATCTGATTAGTTTTATTTCACCCCGCCCTGTTTTGAGCGGGAGCCATGGTCACGGTTCCCGCACAACTCCCCGACACACCAGAGTCAGTCGCTGTTCCCGAGCCGCTGGAGATTAAGCCTGATGGCCCTCGCTTCTCCACTGCTCCAATCGGCCTACGCCAGTCGGAGTAAGGCTAATTCTTGGTTGACAGGCAAGTTGGATGACAGTACGCTCCTTGCCGTTTCAGAGCTGACGCTTACGTCCCCTACGGAAGTGTCCCCCGGCACCAGCTTGATCCACAAGTTGACACTCCACGCAGGGTAGGTGGTCAACACGCCAACCTCGCGCTCTTAGCGCGTCGAATCCGAAAGGAGAAAGGGTATGCGCAAGACGCATTTTGCTGTTTTGGGGGTTGCACTCGCAGTGTTCGCGCTGTCGATGCCAGCCATGGCGAACATCCTAACTGCGGCCAGTGCCACGGCCGATTGTACTGGTTATAACCTTAGCGTGACGGCAACTGACCTAACTGTGGGGACTACGTATACGATCGACTACACCTTTACACTCACTTGCGGCGGTTCAACAACGACGAAGACAGGCAGCATCAGTTTTACTGCCACCGGCAGGACCGCCACCGAGACGGCAACAGGCACTTGGCCGGGTTCCCCGCTGTCCACCAATTGCACGGTGACCGGCTCGGCTACGCTGACTAGTACTGGCTCTACTGTCACCATCACCATTAACGGATCAAGTTCGGCTTCGCTGAGCTGCAGCGTCACGAACGAACGGATGACTGGTGGTGGCAGTGTCTTCGTCGACTTGGGTAGCACTGCGGAAGTGCTGATTGATGGTGGAACGGATGCACTCACAAGGATAACGCATGGCTTCGAAATCCACTGTGGCGCACCCCTGCGGAAGCCCAACACCCTCGAGGTAAACTGGCCGGATCACCATTTCCACCTGGAAACTCTCACATCGGGCGTGTGTGTGTGCAACCCTACCCTTTTGCCTCCAGATAATCCCGATGCAGGGTTCAACGAGTTTATCGGCTTAGGGACGGGGAAGTTAGACGGGGTAGCAGGCGCCAACATCGCCTTCGACTTTACCGATCAAGGCGAACCTGGCACCAACGACACAGAGGCCATCATCATCAAGGACCCTGGGGGCAGTACTGTGCTCAGCTTTCCCACAACGAAGCTCACGTTCGGCAACCAGCAAGCTCATCGAGTGGGCGGTAGTAAAGTACCTCCCTGTAAAGGAAACGGCGAATGAAAACATCTGGGCGGCGGCTCGCGAAAGGGCCGCCGCTCTTGTTTTTTATGTGATCCCGCCAGCGTGTGAATCCGTCCTGATTGCCACCCCCTTGATCCGATTAGTCTTATCTCACGCCGCTTTGTTTGAGCGGGAGCCATGGTCACGGCTCCCAAACAGCGCCCCGACACGCCAGAGTTAGTCGCTGTTCCCGAGCTGCTGGAGGTCAAGGCTGATAGCCGTCGCTTCTCCACTGCCGATAAATGGTCAACTGCTGATCACTCCAGTAAGGTCCGCCCGGAGGCATGGATTGGTTTACCAGCGTATTTTCCACGCTCTGGGCATTCGCGTAATCGTTCGCAGGATTCGACATATACGAGTAGTCGTCCAGGGCCACTCCGCCCTTCTTCATGTGATCGATATCGATTTGTCTAAACAGCGGTCTGATGTCCTTCGCGAAGGAGACTGGCATCGTTTTGTCCTCGCCCATTGGTATTGGATTCGGCTGCGGGCAGCCCAAATCCGTTGCGCGCCAGACTACCACATTGGTATCTACTCGTACGCATTTCCGCGCGGAGCCGGGTAGCGTCCTAATCCGATGTCTTTGCATCCTTCGGGGCGTTTCCTGGCGACCTTCTTGGTCTAAGGTTTTGATCGTTGGGAGGTGCCGTGGACAGATGTCTTTTTACAAGTTATTGACAAGATAGTGACAGATTGCTCGAGCGTATCGACGACGATTATTGACGGCTGTTCGGTTCAGTCATCGCATTCAAAGAATCCGGCTTGAGCCGAGACGTGTGAATCTGCTCCCCAATTTGCCCCGTTATGAGCGCCGGAGACTTTCTTTGCCAGGACGCCGCAACACCACTGTGCGAGCTCTATACTGCTGCTGGCGCCGTCTGCAGCCTGTCCACGAACTGCGAGCCTCTCTTACAGGCGGCGCGTGAAAGCTTTCTGCCAGTGGAAGAACCAATGGTGTCCGTGGATTTTTCCGTCCGATTCTGGGTGGACTATACCAATTCGGCGCCGCATCCCTGGCCGAAACCCCGCGTTAGGGGCCTCAACCATCTTGTGTTCGCGGGATTTGACTCCGCAAGTTCGATGCTCGCAGATCTTCGCGCTCGCCGTGTGATCGGGCGTTTTTCGGCGGCCATCGGCAATGATCGCTCCTACTGGAAGACGGTCGTCTTTCCAGTGGTACTCACCATTACGAGCGCTTCGGTCGGAATTGTGGAGCTCCACTGCTCCTCCGTAGCTAAACAGCAAAAGGGACTCCTGCTCGTTGGCGCAGGTCGAAGTGGAAAATCGACTTTAGCCGTAGCTCTGGCACAGGAAGGGTTTGGATTTCTTTCGGACGACCGCACGTTCTGTTCATGGCAAAGCGGCAAGCTGTCGGCTTGGGGATTGGCGACCACGCTCAAATTGCGTAGCGATGCGGGGAATCATTTTAGTGATCTCAAAGATAAGCAGCCGACAGATCTTCCAAACGGGGAAAGAGGTTTTCGCGTTGAGCCAGAGTCAGCGCTTGGCCTTGAACGTGTACGATGTTGCGAACCACGATTGTTAGTCTTCCTTGAACGCAGCGAGGTTCCAGGATTTTGTCTGACAGACTTATCATCGGAGGAAGCAAGGGTGCGTTTGGAAGAGGATCTGATGGCAGAATTGCCTGACGCGGCGGCCGCGCAGATGGAAGTCATCGAGAAGTTGGGCGAACTGACCTGTTGCTTGCTGCAATACGGCGGGCGGCCCCAGGTTGTGGCCAAAAAACTCGCTCAACACTTTGAGCGATTCCGATGATCGCAGTGGGCACGGGATAGGCAAGCCAGCCATGAGGCGCATGGAAGACCCCGTAGAGAGGACCGATTGCCTTAGCGAAATGCCGATGTCCTCGAAAGTTCCGAGGAAAGTTCCGAGCAAAATGAAGCGGAAGGATCTACTCCGTCGCTTCACGCGGACGCCGTATAGCGCGGATCTGCTGGTTATGGCAAGGACTGTCCGCTTGGAAAGCAACAGCCCCACCGTGGTTGAGAGTGCGCTGGAATTCTTTTCCCGACACCAGGGATCTCCGACTGGCGAGCCGGAATTCCTCTGGCGAATCGTGAGCGAAGAGGACTTGCAGATCGAGCACGCGGGAGTGGCCCTGTCGGCCTTTTCGGACGCTGGTCTTCGTTTCGTCAATCTTGGACAGGGAAGCTTCCTGGCTGTTGATTTGGATGCGCGCGAGGGCATCGGTTTTGTTGCTGAACGATTCGTCGAGAGCGAACCCAAGCTTCACTGCCGGTCAATTTTCGACACCCTCTTCTGCATGAGTACCGGGAGTTTGGGGATGGTGCCGCTCGAGGCGGCATGCGTGAGCAAAGGGGATAAAGGGCTTCTGCTATTCGGCCCGCCTAACTGCGGCAAGACGACCGTAAGCTACCTGGCCGCGAAGCTGGGGCTCGAGTTTCACGCTGACCAGGCTGTCTTCTTGGAGACGGAAGCTAGTGGCTTGCAGGTTTGGGGCGATCTCTTGCCGGCAATCTTTCGTCCGGAATCCCTTCAGTTTCTTCCTGAACTTGAGTCTGCAACCCGTCGGTTCTCTTACCCAGCTTTGACGGTTTGCTACTTGCCGAAGCGTCCGTTTCAAGCCCTGAAAGCGCATTCCGTTGACCCAGTCTGCTGTGTGTTCCTGGAGCGGCAGGCCGCAACTATCCCCACTGTGTCACCGATGGCTCGGTTCGACTTCTCTCGCCGCATTGCCGAAAGCATGCTTTTCAAGGACGATGACTACCTCGCACAACAGAGCGCTGCGGTGTTCGAGGCTCTTGAAAAGTTGCCCGCTTATCGTCTGCTCTATGGCGGCGATCCGGCTGCGGCCGTACCTCTAGTACTAAGAATGCTTGTGGGTGATGACGCCCACAAACCGCAAGTTAGCGCGAATGCACTGATAGCTAAGATATGAAAAAAAGCTTTTGGATCACGCTGACATTCTCCCTAGGCTATCTGGTGTTGGCCCTCGCAGCTCTAGTCCGTTGGGGGAGTACTGATCCATGGCTGCGAGTCGATTTTTTCTCGGGAGGGTATCTGACGTTGAGGTTCTTAGGTTCCATACACTCCTTGCTATCGAGTCGAGAAGTGTTTGATTCGAAACCGGTGATGCGGGAGTGGTGGGCGCTCGAATCAGACCACTCAGCACCACCTTTGGTGGTTTTCCTTATGGTGGGCGACTTGGCTGTTTTTCTGGATTATGGACATTGGCGTCTGGTTCCCGCTCTTGAACAACCTCTGCTTCAAACTCTGGGATTGGTGCTTTATCTGGCGGTCGCAATTTGGCAAACCTGGACGGATACTTACCTTGCCAGGTACTTCAGCCAAGAAAATCGTAAAGCTGTACCCATGGACCATGGTCCGTATCTGTACGTGCGTCATCCCCGCTACGCTGCTGCAATAGTTGCGAAGGCGGCAGTTGCCCTGGCATTGGCGAGTGTCTTGGGATGGGTGCTTGCCGCAGCGTGGACAATCGTGATGCTGCGTAAGATTGCAATCGAAGAGGCTCACCTGAGGAATGTCTTCGGAACCCGCTACGAGGATTATTCCCAAAGGACTGCGAAGGTGCTCCCGGGAATCTACTGAATGCAAGCTGCACAGCAGCCTTTCCACAAGCGCAACATAGGGCGAACTATCAGTTTTCAGGATGAGCTTGGATGTATTGCGCTACGACCTGTGCCGCCAGTTCGTTCCCCCGAGGTCCCAAATGACCCTGGTCGATGTAAATCGGCTCTTTGACTGAGTCAAACAGTCCGCCGAGAAAGACAAATCCTCCGGTGGTCGCGGCGCGATTTTCCGCCTCTTGATAAACCGCGGTGACGATCAACGCCCAAGGATCTCTGGTAGCAATTTCTGGGAGCTGCTTTTCGAAAGGCACAAGCGGTTTTTGACCGTAATACAGCGAAGGCTGCCAAAAACAATAGATGCGAAAGTTATATTCCTTGGCGAGGGCCTTCGCGACCCGAAGATTGGCTTCATAGTTGTCAAGCGTGGCCACGGCCTTAGCATGCAGCTCGTTGAGTACGGATCGAGATGAATGCTGGCGCGAGAAAAATCCCTGCATGGCTTTCGCTATGCGAAACGTGTACGTTTCGCGAATAAAGTCGAGGCGCGCCCCGACGGTGCCTTCCACCCGAGGTTTGATTTTATCGATGTAGAAGTGCGGCTGTGGCGGCCCCGAGGAGGGTCCAGCCGCACCGGCGTCGTTCAGCCCATCGTAGAAGATCACCATGTCGGGACGCCCGCCAGCCTTGAGCTGCTCCGTCAGGAGGATGAGCTCTTGATTGCTTACGTAACCTTCCACTCCAAAATTAGAGACGACTACACAACCCGAACTGGAAGCGTTCAAGTCCCGGGACAAGTAGGACGGTAAGGTTGCCCAGTCCGGCACGGCGGTTCCATACATGGTTGAACCTCCAAAGGTCCAAACACTAATTGGGCGTAATTTGCATTCGTCTCGTTCCGGATTGATCGTTCTGCGCCATAAACCTGTATTGCTCTCATCGTTGTTGACATACTTGCTGTGCCAGGTAGTCACACCCCAGACTCGAAACGGTACGTAAACCTTGTGGGATTTTTGCCGTCGAGGCTCTTCTTGCCAGAATTCCGCGGCCCAACTGTCTCCATGATATGCCGGGCTGATCTTCTGTAGCTCGGAGCTCTGCGGAAATGCCGAGCGCTGAGCCACCGACCAAATGGCCCACGACGCGAATTCCAGCAAGGCTGCAAGCACTACCAAGCTGCAGACTGCAAATCCCAAAGCAGCAAAGAACTTTGCTAAGGGGAGCTTGCGAGCAACCGACATTCAATCCTCCTCATCTCCCGGTGCGTTTACCTCGGAGTAACCCACAATTATGAAACAGCTACGACAAATGGCTCATCATGGCAGAGCTATCCGCGCTATGGCGCTGAGTCCCACGCCTCGGCCGCAATCCGTCGCGTACAACAACGTCGAGGAATCTTCCCATGAAGGAGAGACCGCATTGCACGACGCGTGAGTCAACTGCTGCTCGTGCCCTGTGGTAAATTCGCGGATCACTAGATGCCAGAATCCGTGCTCGCGTCGACTGAACGCTAATCGTTCGCCATCCGGCGACACCGACGGATATCTCGCGGGATGCGGGAACTCGGTTAGCTCCACGACTTCTCCCGTACGATGTCGTATCAGGAATAAATGGGGATCGCTGGTCCGGCCAGCAGCAGCGATTACGTCGCCCTCGGATGTGACGCTCACGTCAAGCACATGGTAAGTGCCGGGCAAAACCATTAGCGAGACATTCTTTGAATCAGTCGCCAACAGCCACGCTGAGCCTTCCCCGTGTTCTTCGCGGATGAACGCAAGCCACTTTCCATTAGCTGAGAGCGCTGGCTCTTGGCCGTCGGTTAGCGTCTCTATTGCCGACCCCAGAGGCTCAGTTGGCAGACGCGTGATAAACGATTGCTGACCGGTCAGTTCAGAATAGACCACTGGAAGGCTCCTGCCGCCGGCAACCGAGAGGACGTCTCCCGACATGACAATCTCGCGGAAAGTCGCGTTCTCAAAAAGTATAGGTTCGTATTTCTTCGGTTGCATTTCTGTAAACGCAACTCCGCCTGCAGTGGGAACGGGATTGGCAGAACGGTATCCAGTTGGCGGACTCGGCAGGCGCCCACCGAAATCCTCATCTCTGTACCGGACAGTATGGAGATTGTAGAGTGTCAAGAATGCGAACGCGATTAAGCCAGCGGCCAACCACCGTAATCCGAAAACTACTTTGCGGCCAGAGCCTGCGCCGTACAAGAGAAGTGAGTAAAGCCCGGTGGTCCCTAGTAGCCGGCTCAATGGAAACCAATTCGCGATCCTGTCCGGGACAGGTGCACAGGCAAGGACATACAAGAGTAAGAAAATCAGACCCCGATCTTTATCGCCGGTCGCGGACAGTGCATCGAATCCTACTATCGCTGTGAAAATTAGTAAGCAAGAGTAATCCGTGCCGGATGTCGTGGATAGAAGTAAAAGCAAGGGAACAAGCGCAGCCCATTGTAGTGAGGTTAGATACGCTCGATCCTTCCCCCTGAACGATAGAAGAAAGAAGAAAACGAGAAGGGTGACTGTAGCCGCTTGTGCCACAGCGTAAAGCATTGAGGAATTGATCCAAGGATGAGGATTCAATTCCGGTTCGATCAAGAATAAATGACTCCATAGCGTGATGAACGAATTTTGTGAAAGAGCGTAAGGTCCCAGCCAATCGCCACGGGAGGCATGGCTCAATACTTCGTTCAGAAAAACCCGATGGACTTCAGCACCAAACATTAAAAGTGAGAGGGTCGTGATGGCTGTGGCGCTTAGCACCATTCCAATGACGGCCCGCCAATTCCGCTTCCAAATAAACAGAATCACAAAGAGAGCAGGAAACAACTTCATTGCCGCCGCAGCGCCCAACAGTGCACCCGAGGTACGCTGGCGGTCCAGGGATGAAGCGTAGTAGGCGCCACAGATGAGCATCAGGATGAGCACATAATGTCTGCCAAACAGAAAATCGATGTGCAACGGAAGAATGCAGAGCACCGATATCAAGCCGAGCCGGCGCCAGTTTAACGATGTTACGCGATGAAGCATCCACAGAGAGGCGACCAGGAAAAAAAGATTCGATACTAGCCAGACGCGTTTGGCGGCAAGCGGCTTAAGAGTCGTGAACGGTACAAGCGTAAGGATCAGAGTCGGAGGGTTGGGGGCAAAACTCACCAAACCGTCACGGACTCCTAAGTGGTCGTTCTGACGCTGAAACCAAGTCCATTCGTAGATGCGGTCGAGCGGAATACGCTCACGGTAGAGCGAGGCGGCCAGGTAGTAATTGGGAAACTCGCTATTCAGGCTTCGCCAGGCCGGAAATAAACTGTGCGCCGAAAAGGTCGCCAGCAGGCCTACAAGCAGCACCCACTCCGCGATTGGGAGCCACCGACGGGTTGGCGGATCAAGCGTCGGCACCAGGCTCGTCTCGCTGGTTTCAAGTTTTTCCACCGAATCCTTAACCACCGCCATATGATCCATGACAGTAATTCGTTTACGTCTTTTCGATCAAGACATTCTCCAGTACCAGAGTATCCATCTCGCTGTTGGAGGTTCCCTATATTTTGGGCTAAACGCTTCCAGGTCCGCTGCACGCGCTCGATAAGAGTTGTACTAGAAGAGGGTATAAATGAAGGGTGCGACAGCCGAACTCTGCGCCAGGACAATCAGAACACCGAGAATGAAAAGAGTAACCAACATGGGCGCGAGCCACCATCTTTTGACACTCCAAAAGAATGACAGCAACTCGCCGATTGTACTAAAACGACTAGCCGCGGTTCTTAGGGCATTCAAAGCACCCATAGCGGTTCTTCCGACTCCATATCCGCCTGCCGTTCGAAAGCGAGGTCACAGGCTCAAATCTGACCAGCAGAAGCGTTAAGTGCAGCTAGGCGCTGTCTCCGGCTGCAACCTCTTGGCATCCACACTCGGCTTTGGCAGTTTCACGATGTTCTTCAGTTGGCGATTAATCCACAATTCGACCGGAAAGTTGTAGAAGTCGTGATTCAAGCGCACCCGGGCAGGGTAAGCGGTGAGATGTTGAATCGCTTTCGCAAAGCGGCCATGGCCCGTAGTCGCGATGGGAGCACGATCAAAAGCGATACGCAGGTAATCTCGCATGGTTTGAACGCGCTGATGATCTTTTCCCTGAAGCCAGGGTAGCACCGTATAACGGGGAAAATAATCCACCCAACCTTCGAGGGACTGGGGCACTTCAATGCCAAGCTTTGCCGCCTGCTGAAAAATAGGTGAGCCCGGATATGGCGTGAAAATGTTGGTCCAGAACTCCGCGCCGGGAAATTTCTGACAAATATCCATCATGAAGCTGACGGTCTCGCGCCGTTCTTTAGAGCCCTCCCCCGGGAAGCCAAAAATGATATTGAAAGACGGAATGACTCCAGCTTTTATGCAGCGTTCAGTTGATTGGTAGATATCCCCCAGGACCTGGAAATCCTTGTTCATCAACTTCATCACGGTGGGAGATGCGGTCTCGATACCTTGGCAGATCTGGTGCAGCCCGGAACGGCGAAGCAGCGTCAACTCCTCGATGGTAAGTCGCGCCGTCAGATTGGTGGTGGCTTGCACGCTCCACTTGAAAGTACTCCCGGCGCGAACCAATGCTTCCGCGATCTTTAACGACCGGTCAAGATCGACCAGGAAGTTATCGTCAGCCATCCACAGCAACTCGAGCCGGTAACGTTTCGCGAGTTCCATGGTTTCTTCCACCACTTGTTCCACCGGCAATGCGTTCCACTTTCGTCCATAGACTCCCGCGTTGGTGCAGTAGAAACAATTGAAGGGGCAAGCGAGACTGGAAACATACATGGTCCACCGGCGTCCGCAGACTTTCTCGTATGCGTCGAAATCCGCCAGGTGATAAGCCTTGGCCGGCATCTTGTCCAGCGTCTTCAGAGGACGTTCAGGCGTGAGTTGCATTTTCCCGTCGCGCTTGAATCCGATGCCAAGCACATCGTCAAGAGGAGCATCATCCCGCAGACGGTTGGCAACCTCGAGCATGCTGTCTTCACCCTGTGCCCGTACGATGATGTCAACGTAGGGGGCCTCAAGCGTTTGGCCGGGCAGAAGGGACGGATGCCATCCCCCCAAAATTATGGGGAAGTCAGGGTCCCATTTCTTGATCATCTTCGCAACATCCACGGTCTCGCGGATCATTGGCCCGGTCACCACGGAAATCCCTAGGCACAGTGCGTCCTTCACTTCTTCCATGATCCGCTTTTTGTAGTTGGGCGTGATCGTCGAGTCGATGATCCGAATATCGTATCCCGCCTTCAGCAAGGGAGTAGAGATAGCAAGAATGCCCAACGGAGCCGTCGCCTCAATGCTTGAAAAAGAAGCGACAAAGAATACGATCTTGTTCGACGATTTCACGAAAATGCCTCTCAGTGTTACTTCTTTTCCCCACCCGCTCCCACAAACCTGGTTGTGCAGAGCGCGGGATTCTGGGCAAGGAACCTAGGATGAAGTAAGCAAAAGGTACCAACAGGACTAACGCGAGTTGTCTCTAAATTGTCATAATTCTGCAAAAATCCGGGCGCACTGTTGCCGTCGACTCCAGCACCAACGGTACTCAGCTCCAAGTTCGTTTGGGAAAATTACAGATTTTTGACAATCGCATGACAAATAGCCTTCGCCGGAACTCTAGTTTTAGTGTTCCGGTATTGTGCGACTGCATTCAGTAAAAATGCCCCGCAGCAGAAAAGTCGTACTGTTCTATCCGCCATATAGCGGACCCCCGTTGGGGGCGCCGTTGTGCCTGCTGGCACTGGCGTCTCCGCTGCTCGAAGCAGGATTCGAAGTCAAGCTGGTAGACAATCTCACGTCGCCCGACTTTGAAAATGTGATTCTGCGCGAGACCGAGGACGCGCTCTGTCTTGGCATCTCCATCCTGACCGGCCCGACGATCGGCTCCGCCATCCGAATCGCCAAAAAAGTAAGGTTGAGCCGACCAGAGCTGCCAATCGTGTTTGGCGGTTGGCATCCCACGCTGGTTCCAGATCAAACGCTCAAGCCGGACTTTGTGGATGCCATTGTGCGCGGGCCAGGCGAACTGACCCTACTGGAGCTGGCACAGCGACTGGCGGCCGGCCAGGAATTGCACGGTGTGCGGGGACTGTCATTCAAAGACGACTCGGGCATTCATCATGAGCCGGAAAGACCTGTTGCGAACATCAACGACCTGCCAGCGCCAGCATATCACCTGGCAAATGTCGACGTTTATGCCTCCGCTAGCGGCGTCCGCCAGCTGGCTTATGCGAGTAGTGTGGGGTGTCCCTACGCCTGCAATTACTGTACCGACATGGTCTTTTACAAGCGCAGATTCAACGCCTATCGCGCTGAGAGGGTGGTCAGCGATCTGGCAGAGCTTGTTCCTCGGTACGGTATTGAGGAGGTTGCGCTGCTCGATTCCAATTTTCTGGTTGACATCAAGCGAGCAGTTGCCATCGCTCGAGGAATCATCGCGAGCGGCGTGAGATTCAATTGGGATTTTCAAGCTTCCACGGATTTCGTGGCGAGGATGAGCGAAGATGACGTGCGGTTGCTAGGCGAGAGTGGCGTGAACCACATGGGTTTCGGCACCGAATCCGCATCCAAAGACGTGCTCGCGTTGATGAACAAAAAGCACGAACGTGTAGAGGACATGGTGGACACGGCCCGAAAGACTGAACTCGCCGGGATTCACGTGACCTTCAACGTGATTCTCGGATACCCCGGCGAAACCGAAGCGGACCGCCAACAGACGTTTCGCATCATGAGCGACATCGCCAAGGAATACTGGAACGTCAGTTTTTCTCCCAATATTTTCACTCCCTACCCCGGAATTCCAATCTGGCCCCAACTGAAGGAGATGGGACTTCAGGAACCACAGTCTTTGGAAGAATGGGAGACGCTGGCTCTAGGATTTAATGTGCTCCCTTGGCTACAAGGAGAAGAACTCCGCCGGCTGCGACGCAGCCTCGAGTATTTTCTGCTGAACAATCAGATCCGCAAGGCGACAAAGAAGAGCGCATGGATGCGGCAAGGGTTTCGCCGCGCCCTCGGTGCGCCTGTACGGTGGCGAATCAGCAAGAATCGATACTCGTTTCCTTGGGAGCTCTGGGTCTCGCGCGCCGTCGAGCGCGTAACCACCCGCCGATCGCTCCTTACCGGCCAAAAACTAAGTGATCGAATGCAGGAAGTTTGCTGATGTGTAGTCTTTGAAACGATTTCTACATAGACTTTGTCGTTCCACGTTGGGATAACAGTCTCGGATTCCCGCTGAGATATGCTGCGGTGTCGCTTCAATAAGTCAGTGCGGCGCTCGGTGACGCAACACGCGATGGTGCTGGAAAGATGCGATCATTCTTGAGACATTGCTTGCGTTCGCGCATCCCCCCCGCCGCATTCGTCTGTGCGTTGCTCGCGCTAACGGTTGCATATTTTCGCCACGCAGCGCCGGCCATAATGTTCCCCGCAGAAGGCGCTTGCATTTTTGGCGCTTTTGTATGGGGCTACTCTGCCCGCATGACCCGCGAGTGGCCCAGGTTGCGTGAGTTACGGCGTGCGGATTACGCTTCGGTCTGGGACGCGCTGAGTCCAGATTCAACGACTGCCGCCCGCGCCGCGACGGGAGTGTCGGACGAGTACTCGCTCCAGGCCGCCGGTCGGCAAGTCGCTGCACGGATAGCTGGCTTTGTTTCGGTAACCCCTACGGACACTGTGCTCGAAATCGGATCTGGCGTCGGCCGGGTCGGTTGGGCTATGGCGCCAATCTGCCGCACATGGATCGGCTGTGACGTATCGAAACGTATGCTCGGCTATGCCCAACGACGCCTGGCGAGTTTCGACAATGTTCGTTTCGTGCGACTCTCGGACCCGACGCTTAGTGGAATTCCCGACTCTTCTGTGGACGTCGTCTACTGCACGAACGTGTTGGCTCATCTGAATGAGATGGAACGATGGCAATACGTGGCCGAATCCCATCGCGTTCTTCGCGCCGGAGGAAGGCTCTACGTTGATACGATTGCACTGGATTCGACGGACGGCTGGGCAATGTTGCTGAACAATTTGGCACAGCGACGCCGCGGTGTGGATCCCCCGTATATGCCGGTACCTTCGACCGGTGAAGAGTTCACTGCATACTTCAAGAACGCAGGGTTCAATTCAGTTCGGATCGAGATCCAGAACTCGCTTTTGATCGCGACAGCGATGAAGGGACTGCCCGGCGGAGTCGGATTCGACAATTCTTCACATGCTTTTGTCAGAACGGGCGCGTAGTAGATTGAACTACTTTCTGATTCAGCCACCACCACCGCGGAATCTCGAAAACGTATCGCAGACCTGCAAGCACGTGAAAGACGCTTCGGCCGACGAAAAGCTGTCGCTTCCACCAGCCCGCTCTGAGTACGAGCGAAGGTTCACCTTTTATTGAGGCGGCGATCCGAGAAAGGCGCGTAAACCTTACAAGTCGATTCCGCACCAGGTGCCTCTGGACGCATGCATCCTCATATTGTCGATAGAGAAATAGAACCAGCTTAGACTTTGGCAATAAACAAAACTCGTGTGAGTACACTACGCAAAACGCACAATGCCGGGCATAGTTTTCAATCCATACCCGAGTCGCAGGTCGAATTTCTCTAGCCCAAACGCGAACCAGCGGCGGAACCGGAGCCGAAAAAAGGTTCGCTACCAACTCCGTTATTACCACAACAAATTCGCGCAGTACTAAGTTGTCGCCGACACGCTGCTCAACTAGGTTCCATAACGATGTGTCCGAGGCCCGCTGGTTGAGGAAATAACCGATTTCAAACAAACTCGACATGCGGATCCAATAGGTAAATATGTGTTGGAAAGCATGTAACACCTGAAGAAGAAATGCATCTTCATCGCGCAGAACGGGAAATGCCACTCCCTTCAACCGATGAGTTATGGCCCTGTCCACATCGAACAGACGCGGCATTTCTGGAAGGTTAAATTGCTGGCTGTCCCAAAAATCTAGGTGCAACTCGACTGCGTGAGGCGTTTCAGCCATATATTGCTCAGGACCGCGTGAGGGGTCTCCACTTCCCCTAATAAAAACAATATCCTGGTTGGACGATGAAGGCTTCCAGTTGTATCCGGTTTCGAGCACGATGCGTTGAGCTATCGGAAGTGACTGCTCGTCAACGAGGTAATCGAAGTCGCTCTGATGGCGTAGATACGCATCGGAACAGAACTGCGGAACAATAGATAGACCTTTCACCACCACAAAGCGAACCCCAGCTTCATTGAACTTTCTGTTTAACAATTCGAACCATTGCTCCATCTCGTCAACCCGCTGCCGGTTGGCGCCAAAACGCTGTTCGAGATGGGACATCACCCAAGTTGGGATCGTATTGGCACATCCGCTGTCCTTTAGTCTCCGTCGGAAGTAGAACGCTAATCCCGAATCATCCAACCATTGCAGCGCACGTTTCCAGTCCCGTTCACGAAAGTTCTTGAATCCAGCCGGGACGTGATTTGGCGGGTGAGAAAAGCTGAGGAAATCAACGATCTCTTCTCCTGGAATTCGTCTCATCGTTGCACCTCCGTTCTCGCAATTGAGAGGAACCCACTGAACTCTCTGACCCGCGTTTAAAGTGGCAGAAGAGAATAGCTGGCAACTGGCAAGCTTTTGCGAATAAGTGTGATTTGCCGGATTGGGCGAAAATGGGCTTTTCGGGCTCTCCGAGCGATAATGCCACGTAGACCCCGCTCTCGAATCCGTTCGAACAAAATACCTGGACTATCTCTTCGGCTGTACGGGGTACCATTTCAATCTCCACCGGAAGGGTTCCATCCCGAAAACCGACTCGCCAGCCACGCTCATGAGCTTCGGGGTGAAGATCGCTGACGAAGACATCCGCGCGCGGTCGTGTTACGCGCGCCAGTTCACGTACGGTTGATCGCAATTCGTGCAGATGCCCTAGCGCAAAAGAGCAGATGGCAAGATCGAACACTGCGGCGGGAAATGGCAGATTCCCGCAAGTGGCTTGGGCAAGTCGTCCAGTGATGAAATTCTTTTTTGCACCCATATTCAACATCGCCATCGAGAAATCGACGCCCGCGCCTAACTCCACACCGTGACGCATGAGTATTTCGAGCCACCGCCCGGTACCGCATGCTAAATCAAGAGACCGCTTTTTCTTCAGGTTCGTGAGCAAGGGCAAGAGATGACGCTGTTCGCGAGCCAGGAGAGGATTAGGATTCTGGTCGTAGGTTCGGGCCCAGCGTTCATAGCCTTCTGCAATCGAGGCTGCCAAAGATCTACTCGTGGCTGGATGCTCATCTCCATTGGAGGTGTGCGATTCCGCCAGCGTCGAGTTTGGGTTCACAGGCTCTCAGCTTTCGGCTTCCGGAGTTCGATCACTTGCTGCATCCATTTCAGTTCCAACGGAGTCGTGTAAACGCCGAGTCGATATCGCCAACTACTCAAAGCCTTGAGCGCAAGGCGACCCCAGTTTGGTAAACGGATGTCTTGAACCGTTGGCCACCTGGAGGAAACTACCAGTTCAAAGTTATCGATCAGCTGTTTGGTGCGAGGCCGCAGCCAGGGCGTTTGCGGATCCTTCTGCGTAGCAAAGCGTTGCCAGGACTCCGTGGCCCACTCGTCCGGTGTAGTCGGAAATTCAAATGTGTCCTTGATATCTCCGTACATTCGCGCCCGCTGCGGAACAGGAGTGTAATGCTCAACGATGATTTCAGAATCGGGATTCAACCTCTTGAGTTGACGGATGAACTTGATGCACTCGCGAGTATCGCCCTCCGGATCTTTTGGATTTCCAAAGATGATGGAAAACTCAGGAATGATCCCAAAGCGGCGTATTCGAGAAGCCAAAGCGAGAGTGTCCTCGGCGCAGAGATCTTTATTCATTTCCTTCAGATTTTCGTTCGAACCCGATTCCGCCCCGAAGAAGATCATGGCGCAGCCAGCGCGGCGGATAGCTTCAAACGTGGCGTCCGAATACTTCATCATGATGTCGGTACGGCCTTCGCACCACCATCGCATATTGAGTGGGGCCATGCGGTCTACGAGTTCACGTGTGTGTTCTTCTCGCAAAAAAAAATTGTTGTCATAGAACTGGATAGCGTCAACACCGTAGGTCTGGGCGAGGTGGCGCAGCATGGCTTCCGTCCGGGCCGGCGATTCCATTTTTTCGCGGCTGCCGGAGAAATTGACCACTCCGCAAAAGTTGCACCGAAAAGGACACCCGATGCTGGCTTGGTGAACCGCCGTTCGGCGGCCCAGGAATGTTGGCAGAAGATACTTCTCCGCAGGAATGCGATGATACGGATACCAGGGGAAATCGTCCGGACTTCGCATGGGCCTTTCAGGATTGCTACGAACAATTCCGTCGCTATCTTTGTAGGAGAGGCCATTGATGCTCTTAAAATCGCGACGGCCGCGAATTGCTTCCAGCAAGTCCAGAAAGGTCTGCTCGCCCTGTCCGCGGACGGCATAATCCACGTAATCCGTATTAAGAACGGCAGCCGTGTAGTTGGTGGCGAAGTAGCCTCCCCAAACGATCGGCAGGTGCGGGAATCGGGCTCGCACTTCGCGGCAACTGGCGACCGCACCCACGGTCTGCGGTCCGGGCATGACTGTAACGGCCAGGAGTTCTACCTGACGCTTTTGAATCAGCTCAACCAACGATTCTGTTGGGTGGGGGTCGATGTTTCCGTCCACGATGGCATACTCTTCCTTGCCCTCGAGAACGGCCGCGATTGCCAAAATTGACAGTGGTAGGCGACGGTTGCGAAGTTTCGTCGCCTTCGGGTTATAGAAGAGGATCATCTGCCGAGTCTCAGCCTCAGTGCTTGCCGATTGCGGTTCAGAGTTCGCGGACGCACACAGCTTTCACAACGAAGGTCAGTCTGAACGGGTAACGTAACAAGCGCCAAGCGCAGACTTGTCTCTAATTTGTCAACAATCTGCAAAATCATCGTCACCGTCCTGTCAACTGCCAGTTGAGAAGTGACATAAATATGACAACCTGCTGACAATTGGCTCCCCCCCAATCTCCTAAGATTTGGCGAACTCCTGCACAAACGAGGTGCAAGTAGCGTGGCCGACGTTCTGTTAACGCATTCCTACCACCTTTATTACGACCGCAAACAGACGCGGAAAATGCGGCCGTATCCTCCCCTCGGTACGCTTTACGCTGCCGCTTTGCTTCGAAGTGCGGGTCTATCGGTTGCAGTATTCGACACAATGCTGAACGATCCGGAACAGGGATTTCAGGCGGCGTTGGATAAGCATCACCCCCGCGTCGTGGTGGTTTACGAGGATAACTTTAACTTTCTTACGAAGATGTGCCTCACGCGCATGCGGGAAGTCGCTTATCACATTCTTGAAGTCTCGCGGCGGGCTGGAGCCACGGTCTTGGTGAACGGATCTGACGCTTCAGACCATGCGCTTGATTATTTGCGAAAAGGCTTCCGCTGCGTCTTGCTCGGGGAGGCAGAATGGACGCTGTTTGAAGCCGCTCAACACCTTCTTACAGGAGATGACCGGGGACTCGCCCAGATTCCGGGACTCGCATTCCTGGATGAAGAAACCGAAACGCTTGTGGAGACGGCAGAGCGCCCACTAACGCGCAATCTCGATCTCCTCTCATTTCCTGCCCGTGACCTGATCGATCTTGATCAATACCGTACCGCCTGGAAAACGTCTCACGGCTATTTCTCGTTGAATATTGTCGCCAGCCGCGGTTGCCCGTATGGGTGCAACTGGTGTGCAAAGCCCATTTATGGAGATTCGTTTGCCCTGCGATCGGCACGAAGCGTTGCAGAAGAGATGCGGCAACTGAAATGTGATTTCGGCGCGGAGCATCTCTGGTTCGCCGATGACATCTTCGGTCTCCGCGCAAAGTGGGTTCGAGAACTTGCTGTCGAAGTCGAGAGGCTAGGCGCTGCGGTCCCATTCAAAATGCAATCTCGAGTGGATTTGATGACGCTCGACACCGTCCGTGCTTTGCGTCGCGCAGGGTGCGCTGAAGTCTGGCTCGGAATCGAATCCGGATCGCAAAGAATTCTTGACGCCATGGACAAGGGAACCCGGGTGGAACAGATTGCCAAAGCCCGAGACAACCTGCGGAGCGAGGGCATCCGGGCATGCTATTTCCTGCAATTCGGATATCAAGGAGAAGCGTGGGAGGACATCCAGAAAACAGTGAACCTGGTTCGAAATACACGTCCGGACGATATAGGAGTTTCGGTTTCTTACCCGCTGCCAGGGACAAAATTCTTTGACCGGGTGCAGTCGCAACTGAAAGACAAAACCAATTGGTCGGATAGCGAAGATCTTTCCATGATGTTCCAGGGCGCGTATACGGACGAGTTCTACCGTGCCTTACACAATGCCCTGCACGCCCAAGTTGATTCCTGGAATTCATGCACTGAACGGATGTCTGAGAAAGAACGGGATGCACAGGCGGACCCGGGCGAATTATGGAACCGGGTTGTGCAGCTTGAGAAATCTTGTCGCAACACAAGGCCGACCGTTGTGCCAAGCTTTGCGGGCCAGCAGCTAGTGCAGTTGCAAGCGGGATCTGCCATGAGGTCGGGCGACGACTAGGTCTGCTGCCCCGAAATTTACATGGACATCCTTCTCACTCACGGATATTTCCTTTACGAGGACCCTAAAGAGCTTCAGATTATGAAGCCCTACCCACCCCTTGGGATCCTGTACATCTGTGCGCACCTAAGAAGCAAGGGTCTGAGTGTTGAAGTGTTCGATTCCACATTTTCTTCACGCCAGCAGCTATTCGAAGTCCTAAGGCAGGGACCGCCATCCGTGCTGGGCATCTATGCCAACCTGATGACACGACCCAATGTGGTTGAGATTTTGCGCGTCGCCAAAGATGCCGGTTGGAAGACGCTCGTCGGCGGCCCGGAGCCAAGTGCTTACATTGATGAATACCTCGAGGCCGGGGCAGATGTCATTGTGATCGGCGAGGGAGAAGTGACACTCGAGGAACTGGTGCCGGTATTCCAATCAAATTCCGCCGAAGCGCTACACCGCGTCAATGGAATTGCTTTCCGGGCTTCGGACGGAACCCTCGTTCGCACGGCTCCGCGGGATCAGATTCGGGACATCGATGCTCAGCCCTGGCCCGCCCGCGAATCAATCGATCTGACACAGTATCTCTCGGTCTGGCGCAAGCATCATGGCATGGGATCCGTGTCGCTCATCACGGCTCGCGGCTGCCCCTACCATTGCCGCTGGTGCAGCCACGAAGTATTCGGCAAGACACATCGCCGCCGGAAGCCCGCGTCGGTGGCAGATGAGCTCGAATGGCTGGTTGGGCGCTATCAACCCGAGATGGCGTGGATGGCTGACGATGTCTTTACCATTCATCACGGTTGGCTCTTTCAATACGCAGCCGAACTGAAGCGACGAGGACTGAAAATGCCTTTCGAATGCATTTCGCGCGCCGACCGGCTGAACCCTCAAGTTGTCGAAACGCTTGCCGACATGGGATGTTTCCGCGTGTGGATTGGTTCGGAGAGCGGCTCGCAGCGCATTCTGGATGCGATGGAGCGCGGCGTTACCGCCGAAGAGGTGCGATCCTCCGTAGCGATGTGCAAATCGCACGGGATCAAGACGGGAATGTTCTTGATGTGGGGATACGAGGGCGAGGAGCTTTGCGATATCGAGGCAACGATCGAGCACGTGAAGAAAACCGATCCCGACATCTTTTTCACCACGGTTGCGTATCCGATCAAAGGCACGCCCTATTTCACCGAAGTCGCGAACCGGGTTGAGAATCTAAAGCCATGGAACGTAGGATCAGACCGCGAGGTTCGCATTCGCAACCGGCATTCACGCCAGTTTTACAGCTTTGCCGATAAGTTGCTTCGCAGCGAAGTTGAATTGGAACGCCTGCGGAACAATCCTGCGGTCGACCGGTCTGCCATTGCGGAAATGCAGTCAAAAATCTCCGATTTTCGCGCCGGTTTGACTTCGACTGCCAATGAAGTGGAGGCGTGACCGTATGGAGGTCCTTCAAGCACAAGGCGATGCGGCTCCATTTGACGCCATCGCCGCGCGCTACGACGAGACCTTTACCACATCAAAGATTGGCTATGCTCAACGAGCGTCGGTGTGGAAAGAACTAGAAAAGGCCTTTCGCCCCGGAAAGAGTGTTCTTGAAATTGGTTGTGGCACGGGCGTTGATGCATGTTTCCTGGCGGAACGCGGCGTTAATGTGGTTGCTTGTGACAGCTCTCCTCAGATGCTCAACTTGGCGATTCGCAGAATCAAGGAAAATGGCAGAGATCGTTCTGTGCGCCCCCTCTTGCTGGCTGCCGAAGACTTAGCCAGCTTACAAGACCGCTCCTTCGATGGAGCATTCTCGAACTTCGGGACGCTTAATTGTGTAGGGGATCTGCATCAATTCGCCAGAGGCCTGGCGATTTTGCTCAAGCCAGGTGCAACCGCTCTATTGTGCTGGATGGGCCCGTGCTGCGCGTGGGAAATCGCCTGGTATCTCACCCAGGGAAATCCCGCCAAAGCGTTCCGCCGCTTTCGTCGGGGAGGAGTAACCGCTCGACTGTCAGAAAGCGCGAGCGTGCGGGTTCACTATCCCTCGATCCGCCAATTAAGACGCATATTCACACCTGAATTTCGTTTTGTATCTTTCAAGGGGATCGGTGTTTCCGTGCCTCCGACCTATGTCGAGTACTGGGCGAACCGGTTTCCAAGCCTGTTCGATTTGAGCATGCGAGCCGATTTATTTCTGGAGCGCTGTCCCGGCATACGCTCTTTTGCCGATCACATCCTGCTGGAGTTTCGGCGTGAAAGTCTGCAAGTTTGAGCGTGGATGATGAGCGTAGTATCCATCTCGATCCCCGGCGAATTAACCGAAGGTAGCGTCGCCGCACACCAGATCCGCACCATGCCGGTTGTGGTCATTTCACCTCACAATCAATGTAACTGCCGTTGCGTGATGTGCGACATCTGGCGGATTCGCGAAGCCAAAGAAATCACGCCCGCGCTTCTTGAGCAACAGTTGGCCAGCTTCCGCGAGCTTAGTGTTCACTGGGTTGTGTTTACGGGCGGCGAACCGCAGATGAATCCCCAGATGATTTTCCTGGCGAAGATCCTGCGCAACGAAGGCATCCGCGTCACGATGCTGACGGCCGGGTTGTTACTCGAATCCCATGCGGAATCCGTTGCGGCAAACGTCGACGACGTGATCGTTTCCCTGGACGGGCCACCTGAGGTGCACGATCAGATAAGGCGCGTTCCTCACGCCTTTGAGCAAATAAAGACTGGAGTCGCAGCACTGCGAAGTTTTCGACCTGAAATAATCGTGCGAGCGCGCTGCACCGTCCAGAAAGCGAACCACGGTTCACTCTGCGAAGTGGTGGAGTCGGCGAAAGAAATTGGTTTAAACTCGATTTCATTTCTGGCCGCTGATCTTACCTCGGAGGCCTTTAATCGTCCCCAAGGCTGGGCGCCCGAACGCCAGGAGCGAGTCGCTTTGAATGCTGATGAGGCCGATGCCCTGGAGGCAGAAATTGAGCGGCTAGTGGTCGAGCACCGACTCGACTTGAACTCGGGATTTGTGGTCGAATCGGCCGACAAACTACGCCGCATCGTCCTTCACTTCCGCGCTCATCTCGGGCAGACGCCACACGTCGCTCCAAGCTGCAACGCGCCGTGGGTCTCTTCAGTGATCGAAGCATCCGGCGAAGTGCGACCCTGCTTTTTCCACCCTTCATTGGGCAACATTCACGATCAACCCTTGCGCCAGATTGTGAATGGTCCCAAGGCACTGAGTTTTCGTGCCACCCTCGACGTTGCAACGAACCCGGTCTGCCGGCGGTGCGTGTGCTCTCTGCATATTCCCCGCCACGAGGAGTGAACAATAACTAAGACTCTCGCTTGAACACGATTTCGAGCATCTTGGGCGATTCGCCGCGATAATCAGTAGCGATGGACCATGAGAACAACTAAAATAGCGAGAGGAGAATCGGTGGCATAGCATGCGAATTGTTTCTCTGCTGGCGAGCGCCACGGAAATCGTCTTCGCCTTAGGCGCCGGCGAAATGCTGGTAGGGCGTTCGCACGAATGCGATAACCCGGATTGGGTGAGAGAACTTCCGGCTTGCAGCAGTCCAGCCTTTGATATCTCTGTTTCGAGCGGGGAGATTGATGCCGAAGTCCGGCGTCGCCTTCGGTCGGGCGAGCCGCTGTATCACATTCACGCGGAATTGATTCGCGAGTTGCGCGCCGACCTGCTGATTACGCAATCGCATTGTGAAGTGTGCGCGGTCACGCCTGACGACATCGAGCGAAGTGGCGCCTGTCTGCCCGCCGCGCATCAAGTGGCGCTTTCGGCATCGTCTTTGGAGGAGATATTCCAAGGCATTCTGCGAATCGGCGAAGCGCTCGGCCTGGAAGATCGGGCTAAGGCGGTCGTCCGTGGCGAACGTGAGCAACTGCAAGTCGTCCGGGAAAAGGTCGCGCGTTTCCCTCGACCAACTGTGGTCATGCTTGAGTGGGCGGATCCGATATTCGCGATGGGGAACTGGGGTCCGGAACTGGTTGAGATCGCGAATGGCGAACTGCTGCTTGGAAAAAAAGGTGAGTATTCAGCCGCGATTCCTTCCGACCAACTTCGCGATGCCGATCCGGAGTATCTGATTGTGGCGCCTTGCGGATTCAATTTGCACCGGAGTCTGCTCGAACAAAATGTATTGGAACGATATCCATGGTGGCGAGACCTTCAGGCCGTACGAAACGGCAACGTGGCGTTTGCGGACGGAAATCTGTTCTTCAATCGTTCTGGAATGACAGCCTGCCAAACTGCAGAGATCATCGCTGAAATCCTGCACGGCGTTTCTTTCGCCGGAGGAACCGATGGCGTAAGCTGGCGACGGATCGAATCGCCAGTCGAGCAATCCCGCAATAGATGATGGCACGCTAGACCCAGCAATATGACGGATGCCTGCGCTCTGGACCAATCCGCTACTTGAATGCGAACTCTAACTTCTGACTCTGGCCGGCACTAACCGTTACCTTCTGGCTTTGCGTACCGAGCTTTCCGTGCCAAGCTGTAATTGTGTAGGAACCGGGCGGAAGATCTTTTAACTCGAAACTGCCGTCCTTGCCCGTCACCGCGAAATACGGATGTTTGAAAACTGCAATATAACCCCGCATCCACGGGTGCACGTTGCATTTGACCGGGATGGCGATCTCTTCCCGCGCGAAGCTTAATTCGAGTGGAACTCCCGGAGGCTGGATCGTGTTCGACTCCCGGTTGTTGGCAGGCGAGGGATGAATGTTGTGGGTGGTGGCGTCACTGTTCACAACGTTGAGCTTTTGATTGGCCTGCAGCGCAACTACGTGCGGCCGATACTGGCAACCCTTCTGCTCCAGAACGGCGGGCTGCGCCGGCGGTTGGAAGGTACGATCTCCCAGACCGTCAGCGACATAGACGACAACACCTTCCAGGCTGTCATTGGCGCCAACCACGACGTCTTCTGTCGTCGCCGGAGAACTCGATTTACAGTTGGGATCAGTGGACATATTGATTTGAGTTGGTTTGGGTGCGGTTCCTTCGAACTTCACCACGCCGCTCACGGATTGTGCAGAGGTATCCGCCGCAACAGCGTTCGCCAGCCAACGCCCGGAACTAACAACGGCCAACACGGTAACAAGGGCGAGCAACAGGTATCTGGTTTTCATATCAGAGATTCTCATCAAGTTTCTATCTGCCCTTTCGATTGTCAATCCACTTCGTTCAGCCTTTATCTCTTATCCGCTAGTTTGGCGGCGGCGCGAAGCGTGGCGATATAGTGCACCAGGTCCCAGATCTGGTCCGGCTTGAGAGCGCTCGCAAACGAAGGCATTGGAGTTCCGTCCAGGCCAGTGGTCAGGTCGCGGAATATACCTGCCTCAGAGTCTCCGCATTTCAATCTTGTGCCGCTGGTCAAGTCGAAAGGACGAATCGGATAACCTCTCGTATCCGTGAGCGACGCCGCCGACGGACCATTGCCTCGTCCTTCTTTCCCATGGCACAGCCCGCAGTTCATGCTCTGGAACAGCTGACCACCGCGTTTAACACTCTCTGCCGACGTGGCCGGCTCTGGCGGGATTTGTATTGGAGCGACAGGTTGCTCCTCCTGGAATCGCGGAGAAAACGTTTTGATGTATGCGACCAAGTCCGCTCGTTCCTGCCGCAGTAAAGGTCTCCAAGATGGCATTCCACTGGCGTGGACACCGCGGGTAATCGTGTCATAAAGATCGCTGTCGAGAGGAAGATCCCCGCTGGGCGTCGATCGGCATTTGAATGTAGCCTTGGTGAAATCGCGAGGTTTGGGATCGAGGTAAGGGGCGCTCTCTCCGTTTCCGTCACCCTGAGGACCATGGCAGAAAATGCAGTAACGTTGATAGAGCGCCTTCCCATGCTTGGCTTTCCCTGTCAAACTGCCAATGTGACTTTCTTGCGCGTAGCTGCTAAGCCCTGAAAAGAGGATGAAGAACGCCGCTGTCACACTCATCTTATGGGCCATGATCCGCATATGACCTCGTCACTTCAAAAGTCAAAATCAAAACCCATTAGTAAACTGCTGCTGGCGTCATCGCGACGGGAGAGTGGTGCCGCTCCCACGTTCAGTAAGCGGGAATACTCCTGCACCCAGGCTAAGCCGGCCCGCGGGTTCATAATGGGGTACCATCGATATCCCACGGCCCAATTATCGAGATTTCCGAAGTCGCCGCGAATTCCGGGGTTCGCTTGCCTTGACATTCGGATGAGCTCGTATTTTCCAATCAGGACAAATCGTGGGTTGTAGGTATAGTGCGCTTCTATAAACCCACCGTTCCAAGCTGGTCCAGCGGCTCCAGTAGGCAGAGCTGATGGCCGATTGGCTGGAACCGCATTACCAAGAAAAACATTATCCTGCCCGTGCAGGTAGAAAGTGTCGAAATCGAATTTACCCACATACCACATCCCATAGGCGCCCGCGCGATAGAAGCTGCGATTGCCCAAACCTCCTCCTGCGATTGGTGCCCCTCCGCTGGTTTGAAAATATGTTGGTGATTCCCCCAAATATGCATACGCGCCGAACCGCTGCAGCCCGAGTTTAGGAAGTTCGAAGGATTGAGTGAAATTCGCGTAATAGTTGTACGTTTGGTTCGGGAAAGTGTTAAGCAGAGCGACAGAGTAGCGGGTGTAATCGTTTTCGGAATGCCCCGATAACTCTGCCCCCAGCTGATTTCCCCCTAGTCCAGCGAAGCTCGTATCACCAGGAGGAGTGAAAAAGTAATTGTAATAACTGCCTCCGACGTTGCTGAGGAGCAGGTTCCGTTCTTGAGAGATAGGCTCATCCAGTTCGAACTTGCCGACCTTCAGGTTCAGCCAACGGGTGCGGACCAGGTTGTCGAAGCGCACCCAGGTTTGCGCTATGGAACTGCTTCCATTGTTGATAAACGGCTGGATTAAGAAAGAAATATTATTTGAAAGAGTGCCGCCGGTAAGAATATCGATAGCGGAAGTATCGAAACCGGACGATTCCATGCTGGCTTCAATTTGCCCGCTCGAGGCATTGCCGGCAATCTTGTCGACCGCAACGCGATCATTGGTTTCGCGGTGCCACTGTGGTGTCACGCGAATTGTAATGGGCCAATATTCCGGCTGTTGGTAGATCGGGGCGTCCTTTCCATTGCCCAATTGATATCCGTTGTCCTTGAAGGTCTGCCCGAAGTTGTTCAGCATTGGCCAAGCCGCGTGACAAGCGGAACACGGGAGGCCATATTTGCGGGCGAAGGCGGGAATCGCGACCGCGGGCCGAACCGAAACGAAAACTACAACGACCAGCAACAATGCACCGGCGCTCCTTATCGTCCCAGTTGCCATACCCTATGCTTCCCCGACTCGTTCAAGACTTTTCAAAGGCTCACCGCATATTTTTAGTCGACGTGACATTGTCCTTTTGTCACGGAGATGTTAAGGAAATGTCATTTTTCTTCCCTGCAGAATTCTCGGAGGCCAAACCAACCTAGATCGTGACTTTGCAGAAAATGCTCTTCTCGTTAACGAGAATGAGCGCCTGGATGCCTGCAAATTGGGGTGCCGTAAAGTGAAATTCCGCCAGCGCTGTTGTTGAACACGTCCCAGGGTTTTGAATAGTCGCAGGCAGACCCTCCTTACTTTCGGGTCCGACATGCAGAAAATGACGGCGTGACTGTGGAAGCCGTTAGAGGTAAACAAAGAAGCATCCGTTAAATCACGCTTGCCATCAACTGGAACACCAAAGACTTCGGCTTGCCAGAAAGGGTTGCTGCGAAACGCGCGAAAGCGCAAGCTGGTGATCGATCATGAAATGACGGAAGTACTCGAGCGGCTTCTGAAAGACTCCACGTGCGGACTAATGTCTTCGCGAGTTCCCAAGATCCGACAAAACCGCTCGTGCCTCTTTACATTGCAGTATGTCGCCGGACACGATAACATTAAGAGCACGACGCGCTAAGTACACCGCGGGAGACTGCAGTACATAAGCTGTTTGCGCGGCGGGCAGTCTTGCAACGGTCGGAGGGACGCATCGCGTTGCAAGAAGTCGGTGCAAAAATCCGGCGCAGTTGGAGCTACGCTCACAGGTCGAATTTGCTAGGCTATTGATGACAGGTAATTTACAAAGTGCGGAAGTGGTGGAACTGGCAGACACACCATCTTGAGGGGGTGGCGCCGAAAGGCGTGGGGGTTCAAATCCCCCCTTCCGCACCAGCCGCCCAATACCAGGAAACAAGATTCCTGACTACCCGACCCTACTCGCCCTGGCCTATTGCCGCTTCGGCTATGTTGCCGCGGATTTCGCGCAGTTCATGCCAGGAGGCTGGTCCCTCGCTGCCCGCGGCGTAGTTGGGAAAGTCCGGCGGGGGCAAATGCGCCCAGGCTTCTTCAATCGGCGTAATGATGCGCCACTCCGCCTCTACTTCGTCTCGACGCGTAAAGAGAGTTGCATCGCCACGCATCGAGTCCAGCAGCAGAGTTTCATATGCAACCGGCCCCTTCGACCCAAAGCTCGCCTGATAAGAGAAATTGGCCTGAACGGTCACCGTCCGCATCTGCGTGCCCGGTCGCTTCGCGCCGAATGCGATCGAGATTCCCTCGTCCGGCTGAATGCTGATTGTGATGACATTCGGGCCAATTACCGACGACGTGTTCGCAAATAAGGCCTGTGGCGTCGGCTTGAGATGCACGCGGATCTCCGTCAGATTTCGTGCAAGACGTTTCCCAGTCCGGATGTAGAACGGAACTCCGGCCCACCGCCAGTTCTCAATCTGAAACCTTACCGCTGCGTAGGTTTCGGTTATAGAGCTGGGATCGACCCCTGGTTCCTGGCGATAGCCTGACACTCTTTTCCCGTCGATCACGCCGGAACCATACTGCCCTCGAGCGGTGAATCGTGCTACATCCTCGACCCTCATTGGCCGAATGGATCGAAATACCTGCACCTTCTGTTCGCGCACCGAATCCGCATCAAACGCCAACGGCGGCTCCATTGCAGTCAGCGCCAGCAACTGAAGCAGATGGTTCGCCACCATATCGCGCAGGGCCCCGGTCTCTTCGTAGAACGCCGCACGGTTTTCGACCCCAACCGTTTCAGCTGCTGTGATCTCCACATAGTCGATGTAGTTCCGGTTCCACACTGGTTCGAAGAGCGAGTTGCCGAAGCGGAAGACGAGGATGTTTTGCACTGTCTCTTTGCCAAGATAGTGGTCAATCCGGTACACCGCTTGCTCGTCGAATACGCTGTGCACCACGTCATTCAGCATGTTCGCGGATTCCAGGTCCCGTCCGAAGGGCTTTTCCAGAACAATTCGTGTCCAACCACGGTCCCGGCGATTCAGTCCTACCGCTCCCAAACCTTCAATGATGGGTCCGGCTACGGACGCGGGTGTCGACACATAGAACAAATGGTTTGGGCTCGAACCGCTTTTCTCCATCTCCTCCAGCCGATTGCGCAACTGTGGATAGAAATTCGGATTGTTGATGTCACCTTCCATGTAGTGCAGGCGCGTTTCAAAGTCTGTCCATCCCGGCCCGCTGAAGTCGCGTGTGTCTTTCGACTTGGCCGCTGCTTCGCCTGTCTTCTTGCGAAACTCCTCCGAACTCATTGACGTGCGGCCGATTCCGAGAACTTCGAACTCAGGGTTCATGCAGCCCTCACATGACAGGTTGTAGAGGCCCGGCATCAGCTTCCGCTTCGTAAGATCGCCCGAAGCTCCAAAAATAACCAGGACACACGAATCTCCGCTTGGCAGTGGTTCTTGCGACAACTTCTCGAGAGGATTGGCTTGGATAATGGCTGACATAATCTTCTATCTATAGATGCTCTCGATGTGGATTTCGAATCGCACCCGTAAACTGGAATTGAATGACCATCGAACCACCTCTTCCCGCAATGTTCAGTGCGTGAAGACGTCGCCGAACATCGGGAGGCCGCTCTTTGATTGTTCGCGTGAGGCTTCGTCCTGGATCACGTCCCAGTGCTCGGCCAGAATGCTGTCTTTAATGCGAAGAATGTCCGCAGCAATCCAGTTCACTGGCAGACCGAAATCCGAAAATCGCCCGTGCACTATTACGAAGTCTCCATCAGCGACGATCGTTCCTGGCTCATACTTCAGGGTCGGCGGCAGGCTCTTGATGAGATTGAACAGACCCTCGCGGCCAGGTGCGATATGAGCGCTGTGTTGAATGTAGTCAGGGGACCAGTAGCGCTCGGCCGCTACGTAGTACCGTTTGTTGAAGAGAGCTCAAAAGCCTCGAGGACGAGTGCCTTGTTCTTTTCCTGTTTGGTTCGGCTCATTGAATTTTCCGTATTCAGAAACGTTCAGTTTCGTTCCCTTCACGCCCATGCCCTGCGCGCAGTCGGTATATGCTCGCGCTGAGCGGTCAGATCTGCGCTCTGCCGCCGTCAACGAACAGTTCAATACCCGTGACGAAAGTGGAGTCATCCGAAGCCAGAAACAGCGCCGCCTTCGCAACTTCGTCGGGATCCCCCATCCGTCCCATCGGGATCGTAGACACAATCCGCGCAATCACCTCCGGAGATTGCCGACTCGCCAGTGGCGTATTGATCGGACCTGGGCTAACAACGTTTGAGCGGATATGACGGTCCTTCAGATCTGTCGTCCAGGTTCGCACGAAAGAGCGGATTGCAGCCTTACTCGCGGCGTAGACGCCGAAGGCGACAGTACCCTTAACACTCGCGACGGAGCCATTGAGAATGATAGAGCCACCATCCTTTAGCAGCGGCAAAGCCTTTTGCACCGTGAATAGCGTTCCCCTTACATTGATGTTAAACAGTTTGTCGAAATGTTCTTCAGTGACGGCTCCGAAGGGAACAAATTCGCCAACACCGGCGTTAGCGAAAACAATATCTATTCGTCCCTTCACCTTAGAGACCGTCTCGTAGAGACGATCAAGGTCGGCCAGTTTTGAAACATCTCCTTGAACACCAGAAACGTTGCTGCCGATTGCTTTTACGGCCTCGTCGAGCTCCTTCTGCCGACGGCCAGTGATGAAGACATACGCACCCTCTCTGGCGAACAGCTCTGCCGTAGCGAACCCAATCCCTTCCGTGCCCCCGGTGATGACTGCTACTTTCCCCTGCAGCTTGTTACGTTCAGCCATCGACGTTGTCCTCCTTTTTCAATGTTCGCATTCCTCCCTCACCCCAGGGCTAGAGGTGCCCTGGTTACGGAAGGTTCACCCCGCGATCATTCCCCCGTCGACCGCCAGGGATGCCCCGATGATGTAGGAAGCCTTGTCAGAGCCAATGAACATGATGGCATTTGCAATTTCTTCGGGAGTGCCGATGCGTTTGTTCGGAATTTGTGATTCTAGGAAATTTGCTTTGTTTTCCTCCGTTTGCGCAAAGTGGTTGAACATTCTCGTTTCCACCGGACCAGGGCCAACGATATTGACACGAACGCCTGTGCCGGCGAGTTCGAGCGCCGCAGACTTCGTGATGCCTTCCACGGCGTGCTTGCTTCCGACATACACTGCTGCGGTCGGGCCACCGACTTTGCCGTATGCAGACGAGATGTTCACAATGCTGCCTTTGCCTTGCCGAAGCATCGCCCGAATCTCGTACTTCATGCTGAGAAGCACACCGAGCACATTGGTGTCGAAGATGTCTTGATAGGCTTCGGTCGTTACATCGGCAGCGGGACCGGGATTGCCGACCGTGCCAGCGTTGTTGACGGCGATGTCCAGGCGACCGAAACGAGCGATGGTTTTGTCGACGAGGTTTTTGACTTCGTCGTCATGGCGCACATCGGTGCGTACAAATTCGGCTTCGGCCCCGAGGTTGCGCAGTTCAGTGGCAAGCTTCTGTCCTTCATCGTCGTGTCGACCGGATACGACGACCCGCGCTCCATCTTGCGCGAAAGCCAGAGCCGTGGCGCGTCCGATGCCTGTTAGTGCGCCGGTGATTAAAACAACTGGTGAACTCATGCGACTACCCCCTTTTGATCTTTGAGCTGGCACTCATACGGGTCAGGCATGACCGAACGTTCTGCCAAACCGCTTTCGAGATAGCTCAGACCACTAGTTAGATTGCTACCTCGAGCATTGGTAGCGCGCTTGGAGCATACTTTATTAAAACGAGCACCGATGCCTTACAAGCATGGGTTGGAAATTGGAATTACCACTACCCCATTTCGCGCGCGGCTGTCGGGTGAGTGCGACGATGGCAGCAAAAGGCCGCACACATCTCAACTTTGGCGAAGTTGGCAGATTCGAGGACAAGGTAGGTGCGCTACTCTGGACACGCTAAGGAAGAAGGATCGGCATGGGCGGATTGATCGCATCGCGCCCCAGGGTTCGTGCCCACTTGGGATTTGGACGTCTTCGCAGTTTCCGGCCCGGGAGGCTTCGTTGCCAGTTCCGGCAACGCTGACCGATTCAGGATGCGTGCCACGTTGTGTGCCAACTTCTGGGTAGCTCGCCGGTTGTCGCCCACGGACTGAACATTCTGTCCGACGACATGCTCCAGAATGAGGTGGCCTTCCCGCGTGTAAAGCTGAATCTGGACTTTCAATTTGGTTGATCCACTCACAGCGGTCCGTTCCGAAAACCGTAGGAAGAGTCCCGGGACGACTCCGAGCAAGCCTACGTCATCGAGAGTCGCTCGACGAGTCTTGCTATCCGTGGCGTCCCCTTGCACTGTCGTCTTCAGAATAAGAAGGTCAGGAACGCTATTCGCGTTGCCGTCGTCGCTGCGAAGCACCTGCTTGAACTGTTTCGTCCTGACTAACTCTCCCAAAAGATTTTTATCGATTTCCGCCGCGAGAAATGGATCGGGGCTCACGTCACCGGCGGAGTCGACTTCATCGATTTGGACGCTCCACTGCCGCCCGCCGCTGGTCGTAGGTACTGCGGAGGTTTCCGCAAACGCAGGTGGAACGAAGAAGTGAGGGTATAGCCCGGAAAGAATCAGAATCAACGGCGCCAGGACACCGCACCTTATGTTGTGGCGAAAGAATGCGGATAAGCCGAACGCAGTCTTAGTTTCGGCAAGAGAATGTTTTCTACTCGTTTTTATTCTCAACCTCCGGATGAAACCTATGGACGCCGCCACGGTCCCAGTTTCCGCTCCGTTGAAATGACACTGCGTCATCCTGAATTCTCGATTCCTAACATCCGATTTAAGCGGAAGCCTTGTTCGCTCTCATTGCCTCCCTGAAATCGCGCCGAACTTGTTCTTCCTGTTTCAAAACCCGGTTGAGTTCCTGAAGGATCTTCAGCAATTCATCCGGATCTTTTGCTCCCAGCGCCGCGTTGCACAACTCTCTCCAATTCTTGCGCTCTCCTTCAGCCACAATCGATTCCCTCCGTGCGTTTGGCTTTAGTGGAATGTACCCGTTGCGATTATCCGGGACACTTATTTCATGGCAACCGAAGATCTTCTTCATTTCCTCGTACTCACAAGAGTGCTTCCCCGGTTGACGGCTCGTACGGCCGCGACAACTGAGCCAACGATACAAACACTTATCAGTAAAGTCAGAGCGCTCAAACATAAACCGCCCAGCAATGCAATGGCGCTTTCCAGCATGCGCACGTCTCCGTCTCTAGTGTCCTGAGTCCGAAGTCCCCAGGCCCTCCGAATGCAGCTCGCTGGTTTCTAAAGCAGCCCAGGGAGGCAGTAGTTGCAAATTGACTAGCCAAACTCCCTTCGACGATCAAAAGCGCATGGCAGGCGGAGAAAGGTCTCGCCTGCCATGGCTTGACGATCAGAATCGGAAAGCAATTCCAGCCGACGGTTGCGCCGTGTGGGTCCAACTGTCGGTGTTAAGGGCTCTGATCCCAAAATCGGCGTCTTTGTAGACATAGCCCCTATACTCAGCGCGCAAAGAGAGGTGTCTGGTCAATATGTAATTGACACCTGCACCATACAGAAAAGTGCCTTTTGCCTGAGTATCAGCGCCAGATAAGAAGCCGCCCGCGTTGCCGGTTGGATGGAATATCAAACTACCACCGCCGCCCAGAACGTAAGGATTGAGCCTGGCTATCGTGAACGGAAGAGCTACGACCACATCGGCTGTAGCTGTGTGCACATCGGACTGGACTCGCGAGAACCCACCCGTGGAAAAAAACCTCTGGGTGTCGCGGTCATAGCCGTAGTCCGCTTCGCCGGAGAGCCAGCGATTGAAGTGATAACGGTACCCAACGAGAAATCCGCCCGTGTCGGTCGTTGTCCGCGAGACTCCTTGACCGCTAGTGTCCTGCGTGAAAAAACCTGTGCCTTGAACACTGATCTCCGAGCGGCTTTCCTGAGCCGTGGCGCCAAGATTTAAGAGAATGATAAAACCTGCAAGCATGATCGCTGTTCGTCGCAAAGTGTGATTTCCCCCGTACTTGAATGTGTGCCCGCGATTCCAGCAGTTATGCTCGCGGTGCAGTGTCATTGTCAGACCCTCAATATCCGCATGTGAGATGCCAAAGCGGAGTGTGTCCTTGCGCCGCAGTCAAATGCTTGAGCGAACGAAGGTTGGGGAACGCGGGCCCGGAGACTACGGGATGGATTGTCGGGCGCTTCGACACGCAATTCGCCATGTGACGAAGGCTACGACACTTTTTATGGAACCCTTCTGACTTTTCGGTACATCAGATGATGCATATCCACGAACCAGACAATCGTCGTATCGTCGCGGCGGTGGGTGGAGACAGAAGCTGTGCTACGCGCGGCCCACAGGATTCGTGCGTGCAGCGGTCCCGACATTGCCTGAACGTGTTTCCGATCCGCATCCCGCCCTTGCGCGAACGTCCGGAAGATATTCCTCTGCTGGTCCGATACTTCACGCAGAAGTACGGCCGCCGCATGCACAAGAAGATCGAATCGATTCCCACCACGGCGATGCGGAAGCTCTCGGTTTGGCATTGGCCGGGAAATATTCGTGAGCTGGAAAACTTTATCGAGCGTTTAGTGATCCTCACGCGCGGCACAGCACTGTTCACTGAACTTCGGCCTCTATTCTTAACTGTCTGTCACCGATCACCGACAAGTGTCGAGATCGCCCTCGAAATTTCCCGAGACCACCCCGCCCAGGATCTATCTCTTCCGTTAGAGTCAGCGATTTAAAAGACGTTCTCGCAGCGGCTCGCTTTGGTCCTTCGATTGCATTGAATCAGGCAGCGATGGAGCTTGCGGATTGTGAGAACAGTTTGCATCGACCAGCAACGAGAGCCGAGTTCGACGGGGAGGTTTGCAGATGACGCACACAACGTTACCGGCAAGTGAAGACGTTATTTCCGACATTCTCAACTGGGTGTGCCCTGAATGCGGCGGACGGATGGGCGGAAGTACCAATGCATTTAAGTGTGAAGGTGAATGTCAAGCGGATTGGCGCGACGTTTGGGAGCGTCGCCTAGCCGAATCGGCAAGAACACCAACTCGCCGCAGGCTCTAGGCGAGCGGTATTGGGACTACGCGAGAACCGAGGAGGCGTGGGAGGTAGTGCTGTGAACGTCATCGTCCATCTTCTCTTGAAGCACGGTTACTCAGTTCTGTTCGCCTCAGTGTTCGCGCGCCAAATGTGGTTGCCAGTACCGGCAATTCTGTTTCTGATTGCTGCAGGGGCGCTCGCAGGCGACGGACGAATGACCTTGGCAGTCGCCTTCGGCCTCGCCGTCGTTGCCTGTTTGCTGGCCGACATGGTTTGGTACGAGGCCGGCCGACGGTGGGGCGACCAGGTCCTGCACTTCATTTACGGACTCGCGCTAGACCCGGACGCCGCCGCCCGCCGGTCGAAGGAGACCTTCGTCCGACATGGGCTTCGGACACTCATGCTCGCCAAGTTCATCGTTGGAGTGGACGCCGCGACGCCTCCCTTAGCTGGATTGTCCGGGACCAGCCGGCTCCGCTTCATCGCCTTTGACGCGGTTGGAGCTGCTCTGTGGTCGGGTGTTTATGCCGGACTCGGCTATGTCCTCGGCAAAGACCTGGATGGTGCTGCTGTTTACGCAGCCCGATTGGGCGTGCTTTGGGTGGCTGTTGTGGCTGCTTTACTGGCTACGTACGTGGGCCGCAAGCTTGTTCGATGGCGTCGCTTTGTGCGCGAATTTCGGATGGCGCGGATCACACCAGATGAGCTTAAGGCGAAGCTAGATGCGGGCGGAAAGGTCATGATGGTTGATCTGCATGACTGCCGGGGTGCTCTGCGGGGCCACCAAAGCATTCCGGGCGCGGTGTGCATGGATCCACATCGGCTTGGACGGCACGATGAGTTCACCCAGCGAACGCCGATCCCTCGTGATCGCGAAATCGTCCTTTACTGTAGTGTTCCGCACGAGCTCACGAGCGCTCGTGTAGCCCTTCAGCTACGCGGCTGGGGATTTGAGCGCGTTCGCCCCCTTGCGGGCGGCATTCAGGCCTGGCATGAACGGGGCTTCCCTCTGACCTCGGTGATTCTTTGCGGCGGCGGATGAATTGTGTCGCTCGACCCACACTTTCGCCATCGGTAATCCCAACATCTATAGGCTCCGCACAACTGTGAGAAAAAACCTTCAGCCTAAGGGCGCTTGTTTGTCTCCACTCTCGACAATTGTCAATTGATCTCGTCAGTCTTCGACACCCGTGTCGCCGGCTTGGCTGGCGTCATTAGATTCAACAGATTGCTAGGACGGTATCAACGTGGCTTTGGCAAACATCTTGCACTCTCCAGGTTCGGTAGGAGCGCAAATGTTCAAGATATCCATCGCCGATACGCCGTTCCGGCGCACGCTGTTTGTGGAAGGAACGCTCATCGGACCGTGGATTGCTGAGCTTGGCACAACCTGGAGGAATGCAAGCCAGGAACTAGACCGGCGCAAACTGGTTGTCGACCTGACCAACGTCACTGTCATTAGCCCCGAGGGAGAAGTCGCGATCTTTGACCTGATGAAGAAAGGGGCGAATTTTTCCTGCAGTGGCATTCTCATGAGGCACCTGCTAAAGGAACTGGCGCGCAAGAAACCGGAGGAATGCCCACGGAGTTGATTATGTCGGAGGCAAAGCACAGCACGAACCCTGCGCCATACGCGAGTAGTGATGATTTTCGCAGAGTCTTCCACGAGGAGACCGACAGCCTGTACCGGCTGGCGTTCCTCCTGACCGCGGATCACGAGAAGGCTAAGCAATGCCTTGTCTCCGGACTTGAGGATTCAGTAAATGGGAGCCCGGTTTTCAAGGACTGGGCACGCTCATGGGCACGGCGGACGATCATTCAAAACGCCGTACGAGTGATCAATCCGCATCCAATGGAGGAACATGCCCCTTCGAGTTTCGACGGTGGTGGCACAACGCTGGCAGTGGAGCGGGTAGAGACGGCCGCGGTGCTTCGACTCGATCCGTTCGAGCGCTTTGTTTATGTCATGTCGGTTCTCGAACGCTACTCCGATCTGGATTGTTCTGTGCTTTTGGGTTGCGCCCGGCGGGACGTGATTGCAGCGCGAATTCGGGCGTTACAGCAAATCGAAATGCAATCGACTTTCACCTTAAGCGCAAGGTAAATGGCGAGACAGAATCGTGCCACGACCGGAGACTTGAGTTGATAACAACGTTGACGAGAGCAACGCGGATTCTCGCGCTTGCGCTGTTCTTTGTTTCCGTGGTGGATTTCGGCCTGGACAGCGCGCGTTTCGATCTCGTGGTAATGACCGCAGCAGTCGCGATCTTCTTTTCGGGCGGACTGCGGAGCCCTTGAATGTGGGGCGCGCATTGCGGTGTGTTTTGGCCACAGCCCTCCTCCACCTCGCAGGGCGGCCAAGGCGCATCGTGCGCCCCGCCAAACGCTTTGGTCTTCAGGAGAGGCTCGGAAACTCAGCGGCGGCGTGGAATGAGACTCACAGAAATCCAGGAGTAAATATGAGAAGTCTTCATGTGAACGAAAATCCCAATTTAACAAGAGATCAGTTGGCTCTGGAAAGCGAGCCAATCAGCAATCCTAAAACATTCTCCGCACCGAAATCCGAGATATTCGACCGCCTCGCCCCAGATTCGCAGTTGCGTCTCCACGATGGCACCGTCATCGACCATATATTGAAGATGATCAACCAACCGCGACCGTCGAGAAGTCACGACGCGCGACAATCTTCGCAGCGTTTCCCGCGACCTTTGCGGTCCTCTGGCTCTCGGGAGCCCTCATCGGATCAAGTGAAGAGGCTGGCATGATTGCCTTAACATTGGTTCGCGCGATTGAACGTCATGCCAACGAACTTTCGGACGAACTGGTCACGAAGCTCGCAACGTCCCCGCGCACAAACGACCTGCGCAAAGTCCCGGCCGCAGAATTGCAGCGACAAATCGAGGGAGTCCTGCTCCACCTGAGCGAGTGGCTGCTCACCAAGACGACCTATGACGTCGAGCGGCGTTATCTTGAACTCGCTGAGCGCCGCGCCTCCCAAGGCGTCGCTCTTTCCGACTTCTGCTGGGCAATTGTTTTGACTAAGGAACATCTCTGGGAATTTCTGGAGCGGCAGGGCTTCAGACGCGGCCCGGTCGAAATTTATGGCGAAATGGAATTGCTGCACCTGCTGGACCAGTTTTTGATCGGGCACTGTGCTTTGCAACCGAAGGCTATGAGCAGCACAGCCAGCTGCAGGATGCGTCGGGCGCTTAATGCCTCATTCGCAGGTAGCAGGATCGGGTATCGGCTACGCCAGAGACACCTTGTATAAGGAGACGAGTTTCACCCACGCACGCTCGGCCTCCGCCTTGTTATAGATGGGCACGCCGTCGCGCATGGGCATATCGGGCACGCACCAGCCATGCAAGGCTGAATACACTTCGATTTCGGCGGAAACCTTGGCGGCTGCAAAGGCCTCCTTCAGCTTATCTTTGGCATCGGGCTGACGCTTGTCGTCGTCCGACGCGATCCCGAAATACATTCGTGCCTTGATCTTCGGCGCGAGCAGATACGGGCTATCGGGTTTATCGGTCACCAGCCCTCCGCCGTGGAATGATGCGCCCGCACCGATGCGATCGGGCAAGGACGCGGCGGTCCTCACAACCAGCGCTCCGCCCATGCAGTAACCCTGGGTTCCGATCTTCTTTGCCTTGTTAACTTCTTTTTGCGCATCGAGGAAGGCAACGTAGGCAGTGGCATCTTTTTCCGCATTGCCGGCCGCGTTCACCGACGCCATCAGCGGCCGAAGCTTCGCCATATCGTCGGCATTCTGAAAGTTGAAAGTGGAGGCATCCGTGAACGGAGCCTTGGACACGCGGTAAAAGGGATTCGGCACGAGAACCGAATATCCATCACCCTCAGAGGCAATACGCTTCGCAATGGTGCGCATCGAGGGGCGCAAGCCGAATGCGTCGGGCCAGATCAATACTCCCGGATGGGAACCGGCTTTGGGACGAATGAAGGCGGCGTCGCAAGTTCCATCTGGAGTCTTGATTTCGACGTCGGTCTCGACCACTTCAGGGCCCGCTGCCGCGGCCGATTGTACCGTCGCCGCAAGGCCTGCACTCACCAAGAGAGCTGTAAAGTCGCGCCGGGTGATGTCTCCGGGATGCGCGTCGTTCGTCGGTTGGTTTCTCTGATCGTCTGTCATGGATTTTCCTGTAAGAAGTTTATCGCTTTTGGCTACCCTTCCGCATCCCTATCCAAATGATCGTCGAGAAAATGGCCAGTACCCGGCTGGTGAGGTTATGAGCTAAAGGCGACGGTTGCTCTGTCACATCAATCGCCGCCGTCATCCACGCCGATCTGTACCAGGCCGGAGCTTGGCGGTTGCGCGGGATGGCGGTTCCAGCGTGATGGATCCGCCGACTTTGAGCGCATCCGGTTGCGCAGTGAACCAATGGCCATCGAACCGCGGACCAGGTGTCCGACTTTTAGCGGTCCCGCTATCCGCACTTTTTGTGCTCGGTGCAAGCCGCTTGAAATCACGCACCCACACTGGTTGCAGTCCGGCGTGCCCCCGAAAATGCAAGGTTCCACCCGAGTGGTTAAGTCAGCCGAGTAGTTCGTGGACATTTTCGAGAACAGACATTCTTGGGGATTTTGGGGAGGTGTCACAAACGCCTCTGCGATTCCCGGACTCATCAACAGCTTGGGATAGGGTTGGTGCAAACCGGGAAGTTCGCTGCCGATGCGCCGGCGTTCTTCGGGACTCAGCATCTCCGCGCTGTGCTCACCCACTTGCGGACTGTAAAGGCTGACCCAAATGCGGTTGACTTCTGGCCGCGCGTGCCAGAATGCGACGTACTCTTCCAGATAGCCCTGGCGTTTTAGCATGGGACCGGTGATTGTCCAGTGAACATTGACTTGGCGATCGCGGATGTTCTGCAGGATGCGCGCGTAAGTCGCCGGCTTGCGACGTTCATCGTGGTGCTCGGGCAGTCCGTCCACGGAGACAGCGACACGACAACGCCGCAGTTGCATCCACTCCGCTGGAATCGGTATCACTCCGCTGGTCACTACCAGCGTGAACACTCCCTGGCGGCTGAGTTCGGGCAGGATGCGGCTGAGTTCGCGATGCCGGACCAACGGCTCGCCTCCGACCAGCGAAACATGCAAAGGCTTATGTTTTCTGACCAGTGCAAGCACGCCCTCGACCAGCGCATCTCCACGGAAATCGGAGAGCTCGCGCAATGTAGGTCCGCCTCCCAAATGCGAATCGCCATATGCGTAACAACCCGGGCAACTCAGAGGACATTCGCGCGTGACCTCGATAGACAGCATTGGAGCCCGGCCGCTTAGGATGGTACCCCAAGCAGCAAACAGCTCACCCAGAGATAATCCTGGACGGTATTTCGACTGCATGACTTATCAACCTCCGCCCGCTCGTTCCTTCAACCCTAACTCTCCGTTTTCGCCTCTTGCCTTGCTGGCTCGGGCGGGACCTTTTGCCTTCCCCAGATGGTTTCCCGCGGGAAACCGGGAAATGGCTGCCAGTGGCAACGCTGCGCCGGAGTGATGGCCTTCATACTTGCTCCGCGCAACCAGGAGCTTTTCCAACTCTTGTTGGCCAAGAGGCTGCTGCCGGCCCAGACAGTGCGTCACCAGCGCGATTCGGGCAAAGTGCTCGACTGTCTCCATCTTCATGTAGGCGTGATGCAGTGTGTCTGCATAGGTCACGACACCATGATTCGACAAAAGAATAGCGTCGTACTGCGGAATCAACGACTCTAGCGACTCACACAACTCTGATGTCCCCGGTGTCCCGTACCTAGCCAGTGGAATCGAACCGAGACCGATCACCACTTCGCAAACGAGGGGCTCATTTAGTGCGATGCCGGCAGCAGCAAAGCCGGTTGCCATGCTGGGATGGGCATGCACAATCCCCCGCACATCGGGACGCAACTTGTAGATCAGTAAGTGCATGGAGATTTCGCTGGAAACGTGACGGCGGCCCGCGATCTGCCGGCCCGCGGGATCGACAATCACCATGTCTGCCGGGCGAAGCCAGCCCTTACTCATCCCGGTGGGGGTCGCCAGAATGCGCCGCTCATCGAGGCGCACGGAGAGACTGCCATCCGTTGCGGTCACATAGCCGCGCTGGTGCAACATCCTGCCGAAGGCGACAATTTCGCTCCGGTATTTTCCGTCTCTAGACGTCGAGCTGGCCTTGAGCCGCGCTTGCGCGTTTAACACTGCGGTCTCCTTGTCTTCTCGCGACGCTATGCCAGTACCGGAGCGTCGGATCGTGCTCGACGGATTGGGCTAGAAACGATCATCAAAAACGTAGCGCTCTCACCGCCGACTCGTCGTTGCCGCCCAATCTGTTTACGGTGTAATCCCGGTGATCGATCGTCAGAACCTTCTTGCCATAAAGTCGAACGTCGACGAACGTCATATCTCTTTGTGGAAGCCAGAAACCGTCGATCCTTTGGTATTGACGCACAAAGTCTACCCGTTGAATCCAGAAAGAAAGCTTCTTCGCGGGGCGGCCTTCGATCCGTGCAACTGCATAATCCTCAGCGTCAATCCATACCTTACCTTCGAATAGGTATTTGTCCTTGCGTTTCGGGACCGCCTGCACAACGAAGCAGTGGTAAGGTCCCACTTGTTGCTCACCGAGCAGGTCCAGAGTGTAGTTTGCCGGAGAGATGGCGCTATCGTGATGCTGCTGACCCCCCGTCGTTTCGATCTCGCTGGCGATTAAGGCATTAAGCGCCAAACGCCGAACCAGAACCGAGCCTTTTTCAGACGTGACCGCAAACTTCTTCTGGTCCGGTGCCCGGTACTCCATCTGCCCGACTTCCTCGGCATGCACCTTCCCATTCAGGTCCACCACCTGATAGGTCCTGAGGGCGGTGTAGTCCAGCAGCGTCGCGGCGCGAAGGGCGTTGTGGGCGAGCAGCTCATCGAAGATCTGGACCGCGGTGACGCCGGGCCGCACGGGGTCGAGCGTGGATGTAAGTTCCGTTTGGCCATGCGGGTTCAGCTGCGCGTGCGCACCCACGGCGAGGGTTGTCATCGCCAGAAATGCAGCGTCGACAAAAAATAGTCTGATCTTCATGTTCGGTGTTGTCGTGTTTCTTCTGTGCACGATGGCCTCTCCTTCTCAGTCCTCGAAACTGCGCACGCCGCCCTGGAATCTGTTTTTGGCGTTTGTCCAAAGCCACTTGATCACTCGTGCGTCGTTGTAGCAGTACGCCAGGTTATGGTTCAGGGTTGAGAAACAGTGCTGCTGGCAGGTGGACTTCATGGCGGACAGCTGGCCCTGATCGAATTTGGGCTGATCGATGTTGCCCCAGTCGAAAGTTGCGCCGTACATGGGGAAACAGGGGGCAACGGTGCCGTCCGTGCGGATGATGACATTGTTCTGTCCGGCACGGCAGTTCCATTCAGCAAAATGCAACTCGCCGCCGGGCTCTTGGACAATCCCGGGCATCGACGCGAGCAGTTCTGCCTGGTGTCCGTTTCCCTTCGTGCCATCGCCATTCCAGCCATACTCCCGCAGATCGAGTCCGGAGGACATGCGCACAAAGGCCTTAATCTCTTGCAAGCGCTGCACCGAGTTCACCATCTGATAGCCCGCTTTGTTTTTCTCGATCAGCCAATCGACCAGAGAGTCGATCTCGCGCCAATCTTCCGGGCGGATGTAGGTGGGGTTGTCATACAAGTGTTTGAAGTGGTCGTCCTGTTCGAGCATCGGAGTTTCGTTGATGTGATAGTCGGTGGCGATCCGATGGTCATGAGCGTACTCGGTGAGCTTTCTGACGTCCTCCATATTGTTGCGGCAGATATTGATGTTGAAGAAGACCAGATAGCGATGCGCATATTGTTTGCGCAGGATGTGTTCGAGATTCTTCTGTGCGGGAACGAGCGCTTTGGGCAGGCTCGGCTGCAGATCCCACGAGTCCAGCGCGAAATTAAATATAGCTACGCCGGCATCGCCGAGACGGTCCGCAAAATCAGGCTTCAGCAAACGTCCGTTCGTGGCGACATAAACCCAGAAACCTTTCTTCGCCGCATAATAGACAACCTTATGAATGAATTCCGGTCGCAAGAGAGGCTCGCCACCCATCAGGGCCAGAACCCGGCAGCCGTTGTCGTGCAGCCAGTCGATCGAGCGCCGTGCCACGTCCTCGGTCATGCCCTTGACCTTGTTGTTATAGGACCAGCAATACCAGCAATCCAGATTGCACTTGTACTCGACAAACAAATAGGCGGTGATGGGATGGAACTCGCCGGGCAAAACTCGGGAGCGGACGTAGGGAAACAACCACCCTCGTGAGCTACGGTAGACATCCCTTACTCCCCAGCTTCGCTTCTCGGGTGGTGTCTCAGGGCCCGGATCACTCAGGCGTTCCGGAAACTGTGGGAAGACTGGTTCCGGAAGAGTTAGCCCCATAGCTTCGGCCGGCGCCGGAGGGCGCTGGGTTGAATTCATCAGAAGATCGTGGATTGCTACATCGATGCGGAATCTTGCAGCTGTGGCCATTTGCAAATCACCTCGCGGTTTGCATTATGCGGTTCGTCCGTTTGGCGAACCGTCGGCATTGCCGGCAGAGAGTCATGCAAGGAAGATGCCAAAGTCATGACAGGAAAATCCTGTTGTGAGGTCTGTCATTGAGGGATGTTGCGGCTATAAAGCGGAAACCGTTCCTAAGGTCTGCTAAATCGCTGGGGCCACGTTTTGGCGCGTGACGAGGATCTCGACACTTGGTTGAACCTTTTTCTTTTTGGACGTTGGGAAAATGAAATCTTTGATTGGACTTGCTTGGCCGCTCCCTCCAGGCTAGGCTTGGCGTTCTTCGCCCCTTCCCGAACCCACAGTTCTTAGACATAGCGTCTTGAGACACTTCTTGACGAATGTCGAAGGGTGTCTTCGACATTCGTCGACACTACCCACCCCTAATCCTGCCATTTTAGCTCGATCCAGCAGCTTACGAGGCACCCATGGCGCTTCGCTTTGGCAATTCAATTGCATTTGGGGCTTGTTCTCGGAAAAATTATCTCGAAATTTGCGGCCATCTAAAATTTACGGTCATCTAATAAGGAGAGAGCGCGATATGAACTGGCGTGTTCTTGCACTCTTGCTCTGCCTTTGCGGATCGAAGGCGTCTTCGGCTCAGGAGCAGCCGACCCTGCTGCCTGACGCCCCCAGGCCGCAGCGAGGAATTATTGTCGGCACTGTAATCGATCTGAACAACGACCCGGTCCCGGACGCCACCGTCGTTTTGCAAGGCCCTACTCTCAGCCCTCCCCGCACGATCGTATCGAACGAGAACGGATCCTTTCAGTTCACCGATGTCGACCCGGGAACCTATCAGGTCACAATCAGCGCCGAGGGATTTGCAAACTGGGCCTCGCCCGTCATCATTCTCAAGCCCGGCCAGTACGCAATTCTGACGGACGGCAAACTCCATATCGCAGAAGCACTCACCACGATCACTGTCGCTTCTCCGCCCGCTTCCCAAAAGGAGATCGCCGCCGAGCAGCTCAAGGTGGAGGAGCAGCAGCGCATCTTCGGCTTTTTCCCCAACTATCTTGTCCAGTATGATGCAAACGCCGCACCGCTCACGGCGAAGATGAAGTTCCGTCTCGCCGCCAAGGTTGCATTCGATCCCGTGACCATGGCCGGTGTAGCGGTGTTTGCTGCTGCCGATCAAGCGGGAAACACGCCGAACTACCGCCAGGGAATGATCGGTTACGCTGAACGCTATGGCGCCACCTATGCGAATGGCTTTACTGACATCATGATTGGCGGCGCCATCCTGCCATCGCTCCTGCACCAGGATGCGCGCTACTTCTATCAAGGCACGGGCACAAACAAGTCTCGCGTTTTCCACGCACTGGCAAGCCCATTCGTCTGCAGGGGAGACAACGGCCAGCGGCAAGTGAACTACTCGACTATGGGCGGGGATCTGGCTGCGGCCGCCCTCACGAATGCTTACTATCCGCCATCGAATCGCGGCGTCGGGTTGTTCCTGAGCAATTTCTTTATTGACACTGGACAGCGAGCAGCCGCCAACGTGGCTCAGGAATTTTTCCTGCGTCGGGTAACCAAAACCAAGACTCAAAAGTGAGCATTCCGCGGCTGTGTCAGTGTCAATCGTCAACTGACGAAGTCCCTGTCAAAATCGATGACACCGATCCAGAGATCGGTATCCATCCACATCGCAGAGCATTTCTCGAGTCAATCACTTGAGATGATTCGTGGCACAGCCGGTTCTGGCATGGATCCTGGCGCTAACCGCTGGCTGAAGTAGGACAGGAAAAGGAACCGGATGATGGGGGGGACGACCGATACCTTCCTGCTCGGTCGTTTTCCGGCCAAGACTTCGGAAGGCGCGCGGCACTTTAATCTAGCCGTGCCAGGTACGAACGTTAGCGCGCCTTCTTCGAGACACGAGCCACCAATTCCTCCAATCTCGAAAGGAAAAGCTTCAGGATGGGAGACTTGTTCGACTTTCTGTAGCCAAGGACCAGATCGACAGTTGGCGCATCTCCTTTCAGAGGGCGGCTCGTTACAGACGAAAAGAGAAAATTCTGTGCGTAAGCGGGTAGCAGCCCAACGCCGCGCGTCGACGCTATTAAGGACATTCCCATGGTGACATGGTCCGCCTTGTGAGCTGGCGTGATACTGACACCGGACCGCTTCAGGTAATTGTCGATGACCTTTTGCAGTACAGGAGCCGTGTCGGACACGGCCACGAATGTCTCGCCTACCAGATCCTTCGGACTGATGGCTTTGAGCGCAGTCAGATGGTGGTCATTCGGCAAGATCACCATCAGAGGCTCCTTGACGAGAAGGCGGAACGCCAACCCTGGCACCCCTTTTTCCCGTCGAAGAAAAGCTGCGTCGATTTTTCCTTTCGAAAGACCGTCCGCAAGCAGCGGGGAGTATTGACTCGATATCATGACGTCGATGCTCGGCAACTCGTCACGCAAGATGCGTAAGGCTTCGGGCATCCAGGTCAATTCGTGTCCGGTGAGAAAGCCCATCGAGAAGCATGGCTTGGCGGGATGAACAACCCGGCGCGCAGCTTCGGCTGCCGCTTCAACCTGCGATAGCACCCCCCGGGCGTGATCGAGAAAGGCTCGACCGGCCGGTGTCAGCTCGATGCCGCGAGCTGTGCGCGTCATGAGTTGGGCGCCAACCTCTTCCTCGAGGTCCCGGATCTGGCGGCTGAGCGATGGCTGCGAAGTGTGCAACTTAGACTTTGCCGCCAAGGTCAGGCTTTCGGTTTCGGCGACCGCAACGAAATAACGGAGGTGTCGTAATTCCATCTTTCACCAACATACTCCAAACGCATCGCTGCTCTGCTCACAAAGTATCCGTCCAAGATGCGACGACCGGTTGCCTGGGGCATCTGATGAGAGGACGGACTTTGAGTGCGTCGCGCGACACCTTGACTCATGCCTTGGCAAGTATGGTGAGAGTTCTTCTGCATTTCATAGCGCCGCATTCCCGTTGACGAACTGAATTGTGAGGGACGGTACAATGGCAACGCTTCAAAACAAAACAGCACTGGTCACCGGGGCGTCACGCGGTATTGGGCGTGCGACTGCGCTCGCGCTTGCCCAGGCCGGCGCGCGAGTCCTAGTCCACTATGGCCGTTCCGCGCAAGATGCGGAATCTCTAGTAGCCGCAATCAATTCACAGGGCGGACGCGCGGATGCGATCCGGGCGGATTTGGGAACTCCAGAAGGGGCAACGCTGCTGGCGAAGGAAGTTCGTTCGATCGTCGGCGAGCGACTGGATGTGCTTGTGCTCAACGCCGGAATCGGCAAGGCGGCACGCCTCGCGGATTATACGGTCGAGGATTTTGACAATCTCTTTGCAACGAACGTGCGGAGTCCGTTTTTCCTGGTGCAGCAACTCCTGCCCATTCTAGGCGAAGGCTCGAACATCATCGTGATCTCTTCTCTCGGGGCCCGCGCAGTAGTGGGCAAGCTTGGCGTAGACAGTCCCTCGATCCTTGCCTACGCCTCGACCAAAGGGGCACTGGAGACTCTGGTCAAGAACTGGGCTGCCATTCTTGGGCCCCAAGGGATCCGCGTAAATGCAGTCGCGCCCGGTGTGATCGACACAGACATGTCGAATTTTACGAAGACTGAAGCAGGTCGCGAGGTCACTCTCGGGATGCAAGCACTCAAGCGAATCGGCAAACCGGAAGATGTAGCAGACGTGGTAGCGTTCCTGGCGTCGGAGGCGGCGCGCTGGATCACGGGAGCGAGTATCCCGGTCGATGGAGGTTCGAAGCTGTAAGTGGCGACGCGAGGAGCGCAATGCATGCCGAGTCGACCAAAGGCAAGGTAACCTTCTCGTTGGTGTCCCCAGCTTTCCGCACCGATCATACGTATGCGCACCGGCTTATGCGAACCGGCTTATGCAACCCGGTGTGAGTTCTTCCTCGCGGTCTTCACTTCGGACTGGTTTACACAAATCAGGGTCATGTTCTTGGAACACTCACCGCATAGCCAGAAGTGCTCCAGCCGCTTGCTACCCAAGTAGTGGAGTTCCCGCCTGCAGTCAGGATTGGCGCAGTGGCTGACCATCACATTCCCTGTTGCTCGTTTTCTTACGCAAGTTGACTCACCACCATTGCGAAGGCATACCTGGTCCTTCGTAGCTTGCCTGCACGTGAATAGATTTGGCCTTAGAAGCCAAGATCGCTTAGTCCCGGATGATCATCCGGGCGTGGACCAAGTGCCCAGTAGTACTTGCGCTCCGTCTCCTTGATTGGCAGATCGTTGATGGAAGCCAACCTCAGGCGCATCAGCCCGTTCTGATCGAACTCCCAATTCTCATTGCCATACGAGCGAAACCAATTTCCGGAGTCGTCGTGCCATTCATAGGCAAAGCGAACGGCGATACGGTTTCCCTCGAACGTCCAAAGCTCTTTGATCAGCCGATAGTCCAGCTCTTTTGTCCATTTGCGCCTGAAAAACGCAACGATCTCTTGCCTTCCGTTCACAAATTCCGAGCGGTTTCTCCAGCGTGAGTCAACTGTGTAAGCCAGGGCCACCTTTTCCGGATCACGCGAGTTCCAGGCATCTTCTGCCAGTCGAACCTTCTGAATAGCCGCTTCGCGTGTAAAGGGTGGCAACGGAGGACGTTGAATTGAGGCTTGGGGGAGGGCGGACATCGTATTTCTCCTTTCGAAACTTAAGTTCTTTAGCAGACTCCTTTACAAGACTCTGTGGCGCTAATCTCACAATCCTCGTCCCGTGTGGCGTCCTCAGGGTTTCCTGGTCTTCGCATGTCGTTGTTATCGTATAGACGGTTCATAACTGTCCGACAAGCCGGATAGCTTCACTCTTCCCTTTAGCCAGAGCTTCCCCTTCTCTGTCGCTCCAAGTATTGTCAATGACAATGCTATGGGTCTTCTCTACACCGACAAAGTGAAGCCAAAAGTCGATATAAGTTTTTTGATGGTCGAACAACGAGGCCGGTGTCGGTAAATGTTCCGCATAGGTCCGTCCTCTGCTGTAGATGACGACGGCATTGCGGGTCTTGAGCAAAGGTCCAAATCTACCCTCACTAAAGGTGAAGAGAAGGTTGCGCTGGCAGACGAGATCGATCAACTGTTTCAGCTTATAGGGATAAGCGAAGTTCCACATGGGCACTCCAAGCACGATCAAATCGGCAGCCTGGAAGCGAGCCGCAAGATTCTGGATGCTCCTCCAGATCGCCGATTCCGCCTCGCTCATTGCTTCCTTAGCGACCCACTTGTACTTCGCTCCGATTGTCTCGCTGTCGAACTCCGGTAAGCCCTCCTCCCAGACGTTTAGATTGTCTACCGTCACATCTGGGTGCGCGGTCCTGTAAGCTTCAACAAAGGCGTCTGTCGCTGCGGTTGAAACCGACTTCGATCCTCTAGGTGAGGTCTGAATGTTGAGCAGAGTCAAGAGTACCTCTGCCTTTCAGCTCTTAGATTGTTGATGAGAGCAATCATCAAAGGAAACTCGAGTAACAGAATCTTAGTAACTATCAGAATTGTGCGAGTCGAACGAGTGGTTTAATAGAGGGCGTTTCTCTTTAAGGATAGACGAGCCGCACTTCGCGTTGTTCCTTATTTTTTTCTCCGCGATGTTCGAATTCGACAGTGACTACCCGCTTGCCGAGCACGCCCCACACTTCAACCAGGTAGTACTTGCCATCTCGAAGAATGAACAGCAACTTTGCGTCCTCCTTCTTCACCGGATCCTCGTACAAGATAAGGGAAACGGCCGAAGTTGACTTTGATCCTTTTCGGTGGATTGAGATTGAACCTGGAAACTCGGAATCGAACAGGTAGTCTCCCGCAGGAAACTCTTGCCCTTCCGCCCAAAAGTCGAAGGGAACGTTCGCGTTAGACCTTACGACCGTTTGGGCAAGATCTGAACCCAAAAGCAAGAGCAGGACGCACGCCAGTAAGGCTACCAGCCATGGTCTCGTGACCGAACTGAGGACAGGTGTCAGCTTCGACAAATTCGCCCGTCGCGGGAGATCTCTAATAAAGCTTGCAATAACGCGCATCTGAATTCTCCTTCAAATCTGTGCGCCGATAAGTATCTTGCGAATCATGATCCAGCCCCCGAACAACGATCTCGAAGTTTTGACCGGCATCAATTTACGCCCGCGAGCCGATCACTAGTAGTGCAACCGAGTGGCCAATCGGATTTCCCTGAAAACTAGGCTCGCAAAGCAGAGTGACAGAATCCTGGAAACTCTCAGAATTCTGCGAGTTGAACCAGGGAGTCGCACCAGGGCTTACCGGAGCGTGTGTTTCTCTATCTTGAGCTGTTTGATTTTCAAATGTAACGTAGACGGCGGAATCCCGAGCTTGGCCGCAGCTCCATTTGGTCCGGCAACCTTTCCCTTGGTTTCCGCAAGAGCCGTTTCGATGAGTCCCTTCTCATACGTGTGGAGGTTTTGGGTGAGAGCACCTGACGACCCCTGACGAGACGCGGCCTGAGACGAAAGCCAGGCCTCATCGATCCAAAACGAATCCCCGGAGCAGAGGATCACCGATCGCTCAATAATATTTTGCAGCTCACGAATATTACCTGGCCAATCATAAGACTCACAAAGCTTGAGTGTGTTCTTGTCGATCTTGCTGATTTTCTTCCGCGCCGTTTCCGCATAGCGCTTCACGAAGTACTCGACCAGCATCGGAATGTCTTCCCTTCGGTTCCGAAGAGGCGGCACGTGGATCGGGAAAACATTCAGCCGGTAGAAGAGATCGGCGCGAAATGTCCCAGAAGCAATCGCGGACCCCAGGTCGCGGTTGGTAGCCGCTATTATCCGCACATCGGTGGGAATGACGCGGCTACCACCTACTCGTTCGAATTGGCGTTCCTGGAGCACTCGAAGCAATGCAATCTGAGTTTCCGCCGGAAGGTCGCCGATTTCATCGAGAAAAATCGTGCCGGAGTTGGCCAACTCAAAGCGACCTTGCCGCCGCTGCAGGGCACCGGTAAATGCCCCTTTCTCATGACCGAACAATTCCGAGGCGATGAGCGAAGAAGGAATCGCGGCGCAATTCACGCTAATGAAAGCTTGATCGGCGCGTTGCGAACCTTTATGTATGGCACGCGCAACCAGTTCCTTCCCGGTACCGGTTTCGCCAGTAATCAGTACCGTTGAGTCGGTGGGGGCGACTTTCACGATGCCGGACAGGACGGTTTTCAGCGCGGGCGAGGATCCGACCATCTCCTCAAACATGAAGATCTGATCGATCTGCTCGCGCAACGCGAAGTTTTCTTGCCGCGTTTTATCCTCCGCCTGTTTGCGATCGTCGATGTCGGTCAACAACATGTACCAACTGGTGACGCGGCCTTCCGGATCCCTCGCGGGGAAGGCGCGAGATTGGAACCAGCGGAACACGCCATCAGCCCGGCGCTGCCGGAGTTCAAGATCATATGGCTGCCCGGTTTCGACCGAGCGCTTCCAAGCATCGATCACGCGCTGAAGGTCCTCTGGATGGACAACGTTGCTGGTCCCCCAGTTTTTGAGTTCCTCAGTCGTCTTGCCGAAATATTCCAAGACCTGGCGGTTGACCAGTTCGACCTCGCCCGCCGCACTTAAGGTGCATACAAGCCCAGGAACGGTGTCGACGATCAGACGAAAGCGTTCCTCACTCGCCTGGAGCGCCGCCTCGTTGCGCTTGCGCTCAATCGCAACCGCCGCGAGATGCGTAATCTGCGCGATGATGTTTTGATCCTGCTCAGTTGGCCTGCGCGGCTCGCGCCAATAGATCGCGAAGGTGCCCAATAAAAGGCCATTCGAGCCGAGGATAACGGTCGACCAGCAAGCTTTTAGGCCATGCGTCAACGCGGAGGTGCGCCATCCATAGGCGTCCCATCTCATATCCGAAGCCACATCCGACACGATCACTTGTGTCTTGTAACGCGCTGCCTGAGTGCAGGGTCCGCATTGGCGATCTACTGGTATGCCCGGGAACTGTTCGTTGTAGCTGGATGGGAGGCTGGGAGCAACAGCCTGCTGGATTTTAGACCCACTTGGATCGAACAGGAGGACGCTGCAGAGACATCCGCTGGCGGTCTGTTCGACAACTCGGCATAGGGCTTCGAGAATGGATTCGAGCGGATTGCCCTTGGCCGTCATTTCCAGAACAAGATTCTCTCCGGCGAGCAAGCGTTCCGCCCGTTTTCGGTCCTCGATGTCAGTGTTGGTTCCGAACCATTTGACAATGCTTCCATCATTGTCAAACGACGGAATCGCACGAAAAAGAAACCAACGATATACGCCATCGAAACGGCGCAGGCGTGCTTCAATTTCACCTGGCTCGCCAGAAGTCAGAACCGACCGCCAGTAATCCACAACGCCATTCAAGTCGTCCGGGTGAAGGGAGACGGTCCAGCCCCAATCACACGCCTCTTCGGCGGCGAGGCCGGTATACTCGAGCCAGCGCTGGTTGAAAAAATCAGCGGATCCGTCCGCACGAGCGGACCACGCGAGTGTCGGGATTGCGTCAACCACAAAGCGAACGTTCCGTGCTTGCCGAGCCAGAGGGGAGGTATGCGCTGCGGATGCCATCGGGCAATTAGATGCCCTCACGTAACCAAAGGTACCAAGTGCGTTCAGGCTGACTCCGGCGGCTCCGTCTGATTCACCAGATCTGTCGCCTTTAGAAACGCGCTCTTTAGCTAGTGGGATCTTTTAGGAAATAAATTAGCAGTGACCTCCATTGCTCCTTAACTATTTCGAGGGGAGATCCAATTGGCGCAGCCTCGCACACTGAATAAGACCTGCGCCAGACCCCATCGGCGAATACTTCCGTGGCCGTGGCCTGGTTCCTCGCCTCCGATGACAGCAGTTTCATGCTCTTTCCTAACTGGCACGCGCCATTCCGTCCAGCTCCCGCATCGTATCCGCATCAATCTTTAACTCCGCTGCCGCGACATTCTCTTCGAGGTGTTTCACCTTGGAGGTGCCAGGAATCGGCAGCATGACGGGAGACCGCTCGAGCAGCCATGCCAGAGCGATCTGCGATGGAGTCGCCTTCCAGCGAGCTGCGATTCGACTGAGAGCGCTCTCAGAGGCGGAAAGGCGACCTGCCGCCAGCGGGAACCAGGGAATAAAACCCATTTTCTCTTTTTCGCAATACTCCAGAACATCTTCCGATCCGCGGTCGGACAAGCTGTAACGGTTCTGCACGCTGACAATCGGAACGATCGTTCGCGCGTACTGAATCTGCTTGACGCTCACCTCCGATAAACCGATATCCCTGATTTTTCCGTGCGCCCGCAAGTGCCTCAGGGTACCGAGTTGGTCTTCCACCGGCACCTTGGGATCGATTCGATGCAACTGGTAAAGATCAATGCGGTCCACTCGCAAGCGGCGCAGGCTAGCCTCGCAGGCGGCTCTCAGGTGCTCTGATCGTCCGTCTTCAACCCATTGGTTGGGACCCGGCCGCGCGAACCCGCCCTTTGTGGCAATTACCAGTCCCGCCGGATAGGGATGCAGTGCCTCAGCGATGATTTCTTCGCTCACGCCGGGACCATACGAGTCCGCGGTGTCGATGAAATTGACTCCCAATTCCACAGCGCGCCGCAAAACCCGGATCGCCTCAGCCCGATCTGCGGGCTCGCCCCAGACTCCATCTCCCGTGATTCGCATCGCGCCGAATCCCAGGCGCGTTACACGAAGCTCACCTCCGATTCGGAACTCGCCGGCTTTTTTAGCCGGTGCCTGGTTTCGTTGAGCTGCGGTTCTTTGATTGCGCATAAATTCCTTCGGTATCAAATTTCGATGGCGAACGTTTCTCCTTTGGAGTTAGGCCCCCGTTCTGGCGTTGCAGTAAATGTTCGTCTGTTTGCGTTACCTGCGATTCTGCAAAGCGCTATCGTGTTGCGGCGCCAACGGCTCATTGCGCGTCATTCCATTCGCGGATGCGGTCACCAGGTACAGCTCGGACCGGCCCGGGAGATGGTTGACGTAGGGCACAACATTCGATGCGTCAGCCAATCTTCCCCGCTCAGCCCAGCCACTCAATGAGGAGCTGGTTCAGACGGCCGGGCGCGTCCAATGGAATCCAGTGGCTGGCGCCATCAATCTGCTCATAGCGCCACCGTGCTTTCACGAATTGTCCCGACATCTTCATGCGTTCGCCGTCTAGGTAGTGATCGTTTGAGGACCAGACTCCAAGAGTTGGAGCTTCCACGGGCGGCAGTTTGGGGGGCGGCCTCGGCATGCGCGGCGCGAGGTTCGCGCGGTACCAGTTCAGCGATGCCTCCAAAGCATCTGGCCGTGACAGATCCGCGATGTAACGATCGATATCGCCATTGCCTCGGAGCATTTCCCGGAACAGCGACCAGTTGTCGCGCTGCAGCCACGCCTCTGCAATTCCTTCGAACTGGAAAAACAGTTGGTACCAGGCCATCTCCCGCTGCCGCAACGTATATGGCGCAAGTGGATGTGGCACCGAAAGAACGACAAGCCTGCGGACGCGATTCGAGTGGGCTGCAGCCATCAGCCATGCCACGGCGGCTCCCCAATCGTGGGCAACAATGTCCGCTGCGTCGATACTTAGCGCGTCGAGAATGCCGACCGAATCAGCGAGCGCGTTCTGCAGGGAATATGCGGCCACTCCTTCCGGGCGATCGGAGCGCCCGAAGCCACGCTGGTCCGGTGCGATGACGCGGAAGCCGTTCGCGACAAGGAATGGAATCTGGTTGCGCCAAAGATACGAAGAGTCCGGCCACCCATGTAGCAGGAGCACCGGCTTACCGCTGCCGTGGTCTTCTACATGAAGGGAAACGCCGTCTCGCGGAATATGATGCTCCGTATACCGAGGCGTCGATGGACTTGCTGGAACCATCTGACTCTCGCGTTCAACACCTCCGCCCAACGTTGTTTTCGTAAAGGCAGCAGCCGCTGCGAGTACGCCGCCAAACCCGGTAATGAACGAACGACGGGGATTGACGGATTCTTGTTTACTGTGATCGTGCATATGCCCTCTCCATCTAGTGGCCGTCTGCGATATTCACGCTATAGTCGCTTGGCGCATTTTAAGCGGCCCCGCTTTTCGTGACCAGCACCATGCGGAAGCGGGCTTTGCCCTGCATCATCCGAGCGTAAGCATCGGCGGCTTGTTCAAGAGGAGCGGTTTCAATCATCGGACGGATATTCTCAAGGACGCTGAACGCAAGTGTGTCCTCGCCATCGATTGGCGTGCCCGTCAGGCTTCCGTAGACCGAACGCCCTCCGAAGACTAACGGGAATGCATTCAGCTTGATCTCATCCTGGGGCACACCTACCACGATGAGCTTGCCGCGGGCCGCCAGACCGGACACAAGTGATCCAAAGGCATCGCCGCTGGTTCCTGTGGCGAGAATCGCTCTTGCCCCGCCCATACGTTGCAGGATCGCTGCGGCATCCTCGGCGGCAGTATCGATGTAGACGTGCGCGCCGAGATCCTTCGCAAGCTTTTCCTTGTCGCGTCCACGCCCGATCGCCACTGTACGGAATCCCATGTGCCGCGCAAACTGGATGCCCAGATGCCCAAGTCCACCAACGCCCTGCACGGCGACCAGATCTCCGCCGCGCAAACCGGCATTGCGAAGAGCGTTGTAGGTGGTGATGCCCGCGCATAGAAGAGGAGCGGCCTCCGCGGATGTAAGCCCATCCGGAAGAGAAGAGATAGCGCGCGCTTCGGCGATCATCACTTCTGCATATCCTCCATCCGCCGTTACTCCCGATACCACAGGGTTCTGACAGTTCACGGTGTCTCCGCGCCGGCACGGTTCGCACACCCCGTCTTCTCCGGCAATCAGGCCAACTCCAACCCGTTGACCGATTTTCCATCTGGACACTCCGCTGCCCAGGGCTTCAATACGGCCGACGACTTCATGTCCAGGAACACGCGGCAGACTCAGGCCGGGGTAAGTGCCAGCGACCGTGGCCGCATCGGTGTGACAGATTCCACATGCTTCCACCCGAATCCGAACCTGGCCCGCTCCCGGCTCGGACACTTCCCGTTCCACCACCCGAAGCTTGCCCGGCTCATATACTTCTACTGCTTTATATGTGTCTTTCATTTGAACAAATCCTCCGAAAGAAATCCTTGACTTCCCTTGCGCTGGGCGCGGCAAGCCCCAGGCTTCTTGGAAAAGAACAAGCTGATCTATGTCAATGGCTTGATCGACTCCCCACTCACAGGTCTTCGTTGCGTCCGCGGCAAAGTACACCCTCGCTTATCGAACCGATCTCGAGCAACGCCTCTATTTACTGGCTGTCGGCCCGCGATCGGCGAGAAGTAGATGAAGTGGGGTCAGCGGACCAAGTTCGATGAACTCGTGCTTCATAAGACCCGCTTGGCCCAAAGGCAACTTTTCCATCAGGGCGCGGGCCTCTTCGATCGAGGTGACGTTCAGGAGGAACACGGGGCCTGTCTGCGTCTGCCGAATCCACCATTGGTCGATCTTGCCGGCTAGATACAGTCGAAGCGTTGCCGGCACTTCCTTCGGAAAGAGTTCCTTTATTTGCTCCGGCGTTGGAGGCTTCGTGAATTGTCCGATGGCCAGGATTTTTGTTGTCGGGACTTCTGGGAAAATGCTAGGCATTTCCTTGGTGTTGGCCGCCTCGTCTTGAACGTTATCCATACCCAGCTCCTATCTAACCTTTCCGCGGTTTCGTTGTATGTGCCAAAATTCTTCGCCACCGGCTTCAGCGGGGGATAAAACTGCACGAACGTGTGCTCGACCGCGGCGTGCAGGTCGCGGCGGACCATCAGTTGCCCTAACTTTTCTCTCTTTCCATCCATTCGCGTATATATGAAGGACAGTTCTCAAAGTTCACCCCGTCCGCTTCGCAACGCAGGAAGAAGCGCATTATCTCGCGATCGATTATGCCAACATCTTTCAGATCTAAAACAATGTCCCGGTCCGGCTGGAGTTCAAAAAGCCTCCTCAACTCGGCGATCGCCTGTCTTTCGAGTCGGCCACTCAGGATGAACACTGTGAATCTTCCTCGTGCCGCAGCCTCAATCCTGAAAGTCATCAATCAGGCCCCTTGAGGATATGGCAGTCGCGGTTGTGCCGCACTGCGTTGCTTCCATCGCAGCGCCGATCAGGAGTAGTGCAACCGAGTGCCCAATTGGATTTCGTTGAAAACAGGACTTGAATAGGAAATTGGAGGGACAGAATCTTAGAAGGTGTCAGAATTCTGCGAGTTCGCACGATGCAAACCGCAAAAGCGAAACTCGCTTTGCGTGTTCCGAAATTCCGGCAAATCAACTTTCGACTTGCGCATTGGCATTGCTCATGACGAGTCCCGCCTTTCCCGCGAGGGTGCTCATGACATAGCAATCTCTTTTAAGTCAGATTCGTGACCGAGTCGTTCGCGCAGAGCGGGTACGACCTGGATGCCAAGCGCTTCGATGGCTCGCATGAGCTTCGAATGGGGCAAAGAGGCTACATTCATCTGAAAGCTGAGGCGGGAGATACCACCTAGCGCCTCGTTGTAATGGACGACCTTTTGGACCACCTCATCGACGTTGCCGACCAGCAGTGCCCCCTCTGGAGTTCGCTGCGCGTCGAATGCGGCACGGGTGACCGGCGGCCATCCGCGCTCCTTCGCAACAGAGGCGAAGGCGCGGACGTATCCTGGGAAAAAGTCGTCGATGGCCTGTTCCGTTGTAGATGCGACGTAGCCCAAAGCGTGTACGCCGACTTTCAGACGATCGGGCGAGTATCCGAAACGCTTGCCCGTCTCCCGGTATAGATCAACGAGCGGCCGGAATCGTCGCGGTTCACCGCCGATGATCGCGACCATCAAAGGAAGACCCAGCGCGCCGGCGCGGGCAAACGATTGTGGCGTGCCGCCAACGCCCAACCATATCGGAAAAGGATTCTGCACCGGTCTCGGGTAGACGCCCTGGCCTGTCAAGGCGGCCCGATGGTTGCCGGACCAGTGCACGTGCTCGTTCTCCCTAATGTTCAGGAGGAGGTCGAGCTTCTCCGCAAAGAGCGAGTCGTAGTCCTCAAGTTTGAAACCGAAGAGCGGGAAAGAGTCAATGAACGAACCGCGCCCTACGACCATCTCCGCGCGTCCCTGCGAAAGAAGATCGAGGGTCGCGAAGTTCTGAAACACGCGTACCGGGTCGGCTGAGCTCAGAACCGTGACCGCACTCGTGAGGCGGCAGCGGCGCGTTCGTGCCGCTGCCGCTCCGAGAATGACTGCTGGTGCGGAATCGAGATAGTCTCTGCGGTGGTGTTCGCCGATTCCAAACACGTCCAAACCAACCTGGTCGGCAAATTCGATCTGTTCGACCAAGTTGCGCAGACGGTCCGACGCACTGACGGCAAGGCTGGCGTCGTCATATGCCGCCGCGAAGCTATCGATGCCAATTTGCATTTGTGTCTCGCCCAACTCTGTGGTCATTAGCCTGTTCCTTTTCGTTCCTGAGTGAGGGCCGCGAACTGTGCGGATTATTTCATTGGGTTGCTCTTAACGCTTTGAGTGCTCCGCCCCACGCAATTACTTCGTCCGCCATCGCATGCACGGCCTTCTCGTGCTGTTCGTGCGGCTTAAAGATCGTGAAGTTCTCGAAGTCGGTAAACAGAGAAAGCGCCACCTGCGCTCGCACGTCCGCGATTTTGATCTCGCCCATCACCAGCCTCAAGTTTTCAACCGCTCGAACGCCGCCAGCGCCGCCATATCCGACAAATCCCGCCGCCTTGTTGTTCCACTCGTGGAATAGAAAATCGATCGCGTTCTTCAAGGCCGCCGAGGTGGCATGGTTGTACTCGGGGGTGACGAAAATGTAGGCGTCGAGCGAAGCAATTTTTTCGCTCCAGGCCTTCGTGTGTGGTTTGCCGTACTGATGCATTACGGGCGGCACGGGCTCGTCGAGGAGCGGCAGTTTGTAATCCTCGATATCGACAATCTCGAACTCCGCGTCCTTGCGGCTTTTCAGTATGTCGTGCACCCACTTTGCAACCGGAGCGGCTTTCCGTCCCGGTCGCGTGCTGCCAACGATGATTCCAATCTTGAGCATTTGCTGTTTTTCTCCCTTCGGGTGAGTCAATTTGTGGTTCTGCGCAATTCTGTGATCATTTCCTAGCTCGCGCCTTGCTGCTCTTGGCCTTTGCTTGTTGTTGGTCGAGTCTTTCCGCGGCGAACAGCCCAAGCTTCTTAAGCGATCCGTAGAGTTGTTCCATCTCCTTTTCGGACAGTATTGACATGAGGGCCTCAAGATCCTTTGCATGCCGCTCGAAACACGACGCCGCCAACCGCTTACCTTGTGGTGTGAGTTCTACCACCCGCGCCCTTCGATCACTTGGACTCGACTTCCGAACAACCAACTCGAGTTTCTCGAGCCGATCAACTGCGGCAGTCATCGAGCCACTGGCCAGGCGCACTTTGTCCTGGATTTCCGAGATCGTGAGCGGACCTTTGTGTAACAGAGCTTCGAGCGCCACGAAATCAGTGAGACACAGTCCCGTATTGGCGATACTCTGTTCAGCCAGAAGGCTTAGCGCGCGATAACTCTTCGCAATCACCAGCCAGAGCTTCGGCGCTGTGATGCGATCGCTCTTTGTCGTCATGTTTTCCTAGTCAGGCGGCTTGCGACCGCATCTGGGCCTTGATCCTGTCGTTCGCGGGCCAAGCCAACAGGCGGTCGACAGAAGCTGCGCCAGCCCCGCGAATCATCAAAAAGGCGGTAACCGCTAGAACCAGTAGGTGGAATTCGAAACCTTCTCCCTTCTGCGTGCCCGTCCAGTTCATAAAGAGGCCGAAATGATGATGGACCATTGCCACGGCCACGATCATGTTGCAGAAGATTCCAAAGGACGCAACGCGCGTGAGCAATCCCAAGAGAAGACCCAATCCGCCAAAGAATTCCGCGGCAATAGCCAGGAATGCCAATATGGTCGGGATGTGCATTACTCCCGTGAAGAAGCCCATTGTGCCGCTGAATCCGTATCCGCCGAACCATCCGAGCATCTTCTGGGCGCCGTGGGCGAAGAAGATCACTCCGAGCACCAATCGAAGAATCGTCGTAGCAAGATCATTGTCGGTGGCAATCAGTTTACGAAACATGGAAATTCCTCCTTCGAGAGCCGCCCTGAGTCGGCCTAGCAGTGGATAAGATGAAGTATCCTGATATGAGGATTCTTTTTATCGAGGTAATACTTGGTCTGCCGGCTGTCACACTTACTGCCGCACGTTCCTGTGTGATATGGAGCTTTGCCCTCGGTGTCGAAGGCATTCTTCGATATTCGTCAAAGATCAAGTTTTAGTAGCGGCGGGGAGGGCATCGCCCACGCCTCCTTTGTTTATAATCGCGTTTCACCGTTTCCAAGTCTTCCGCGCTCACAAGGCGCCATTTCCATAAAGGACTCTCTTGGCATTCGACGAGAACATTTACGAACTGCGGCGTCAGAAGCTGAAACAAATCGAGGCACTGGGCCAAACCGCGTACCGCAGCAAGTACGAATTCACCCACACCATCCCGCAGATTCTGACGGACTACTCCGATAAGACCGCTGAACAGCTGGAGAGTCCGCGGATCAGCGTACGAGTGGCCGGTCGGATCATGGCAATTCGCTTAATGGGCAAAGCCGGATTCTGCCATCTGCAGCAAGATGGCAAGCGCCTGCAGATTTACGTAAGAAAAGACGCGGTCGGCGAACAAGGCTTCGAGTTATACCGGTTGCTCGATCTCGGGGACCACATCGGCGCCAGCGGCTACCTGTTTCGCACCCGCACCGGCGAACTGACGATTCATGTGGAGGAGATCTCTTTCCTCAGCAAGGACCTGCTTCCGCTTCCGGAGAAATGGCACGGCCTCACCGACGTGGAACTCCGCTACCGCCAGCGCTACGTCGATCTGGTGATGAATCCCGAGGTTCGGGAGGTTTTTCTCAAGCGGAGCAAGCTGGTGCAGTCGTTGCGGCGGACGATGGAGGCGCATGGATTCATCGAGGTCGAGACCCCGATGATGCAGCCTATCGCGGGCGGCGCCGTGGCGAGGCCGTTTGTCACGCACCATAACACGCTCGACATGGATCTCTACCTGCGCATCGCGCCGGAACTGTATCTGAAACGGCTCGTCGTGGGCGGCTTCGATCGGGTTTATGAAATTAATCGCAACTTTCGAAATGAAGGGCTGGGCTGGCGATGGAATCCTGAGTTCACCATGCTGGAGTTTTATCAGGCCTACACCGATTATCAAGGGGTAATGGATCTCACGCAGAAATTGATCACGCAGGCGGCGAAAGATGTGACAAAGGACAAGGATAATCCCGACGGCGTGACGAAAACAAAATGGGGCGATCAGGAAATCGAGTGGGCCAACTGGCAGCGCTTCACGATGCGTGAAGCCATCATTCATTACTGGCCGGAAACAGCTGGCGCGAAGCCTGAGATGAATGACTTTTCTTCCCACGAGGGAGTAAAGAAACTGGTTGAGCGTTTCAACCGGACGCATTCGCACATGGCCTATGATCCGAACGAGCCGGCAGGCAAAACAATCGCGAGCTTGTTTGAGGCCGCAGCCGAGGAACATCTGACGCAGCCGACAATTATCTACGAGTTCCCTACCGCGGTATCGCCGCTGTCGAAGCAAAAGCCGGACGAACCCGACTGGACGGAGCGCTGGGAGATTTATGCCGGCAAGATGGAAATCGCAAACGGCTTCAGCGAACTGAATGATCCCGAAGATCAGCGGCGCCGCTTTGAAGCGCAATTAAAGGAGCGCGAGCGCGGCGACGATGAGGCTCACCAGATGGATGAAGACTACATTCGCGCTCTGTCGTATGGGATGCCCCCGGCCGGTGGCGTGGGCGTCGGCGTCGACCGGCTGGGCATGCTCTTAACGGATTCCCACACGATCCGCGACGTGATTTTATTCCCATTATTGCGACCGGAGAAAAGCTCGCTGGAGGAAGCTCCAGACAGCGCCGAAGAAAAGCCGTAAACACTCTTCACTCCGACGGCTACCAACGTATCCGAACCCTGGAATGCACTAGAAATGGGGCGTTGCCCTTTCTATACTCCACCTAGCATTTGGGATCAGAAGTGGCAGCGCTGTCGTAGTGTCCGTTACGCCCGGACATTTGGTCGGCAGCGCTTTGCTTTTTCGGAAGGAATTCTACTTCGACTTTCCCGAGGCGATCTTGTCTGTGGTTCGTGGCGGCTCATAAGCGGGCTTATCGGGACCGAAGTTTGCACTCAAATAATCGATGAGAGCATCGCGGTCCGCGGGATCGACCAACGCGCCCCACTTCGTCATCTTATCTACCTCTTTGGTCCACGCAGCCTTGCTGAGGCGCTGCTGTAGGATGATGCGCGCCTCGTGGCATTCCGTACACGCCGTGGTGGCCTTCGCCTGCATGGGGCCCGCAGGCAGATCCGCGGTAGCACTTGCCGACGTGGGCTTCTGAGCCAGAGCGCGGAACGGCAAGGAAACCGCCAGCAGTGCGATGACAGCGGCCATTGTCGCGACGGCTAATGCCGATTTGGATTTTGTGGCCCTCTGCGGCGCGGCTGGAAGCCGCACCCTTTCAAAATACAGTTTCGGAAGCAGTTCAGGAAGGAATTCACGAATTATTTCAGGCCACATGGATTTTCACCTGATCGACCGCGTTGTACAGATACCCGCTTGGATTCCAGACCGGCGACGCTGGCTGCGTGCGCCCTTGGCTGTCAGTGGCTCGGGAGAGAATCGTATAGTCTCCGCGCTTTCCAACTTTCCATTCGTAGTTCCACAAGCGCCACGCATAATGAGCTTGTTCGTGGCCAAGTTTGGCAGCACTCCACGTGGAGCCGCCGTCGGTTGAGATCTCTACCTTCGCGACGTCTGCCTCGCCAGCCCATGCGGCGCCTTGCACCACCACCCTGCCTGTCTTTAAGCTGGCGCCGTCGCTCGGGCCTGCGATCACCGACTTCGCGGTCAATGCGGTTACCGGATGCGTATCTTCGGGCTTCACCGTGTCGCTGGGATTCATCGGCTGGTTCGGCAAACGGTATGCCGGACTCATGAAATTGCCGGCAAATTCCGCCTCGAGCACTTTAATTTCTGTTAGCCATTTGCAGCAAGCCGCGCCAATCCATCCTGGCACCAGCGCGCGCGCAGGAAAACCGTGATGCTTGGTGAGCGCAGATCCGTTCATGTGCGTGGCGATCAGTGTATCGGCATCGAGAGCCTTCTCGACCGGAATGCTGCGGATGAAAGGCGGAACCTTGCCGGGAACTTCATCGAGTCCGCGAAACATCACGTGTTTGCCGGTAGACTTTATCCCTGCCCGCTGCAATACATCGCGCAGGCGCGGACCGGAAAACCGCGCAGTGCCCACCGCTCCTTTGCCCCACTGAATACCTGGAACCTGTGGACGATGCAAACTGCGGCCGTTACCAGCGCACTCAAGCGTGTTCACGACTGAGTGCACTTCGAATTTCGACAGCTCCGCCAGGCGCAGCGTCAGTGGTCTCTCCACTTCGCCACCGATCGAGAGACGCCAATCGTCAGCATCGAGTTCAGTCGGTTCGTACATGTGATTGCGAACAAAGAAGTGCGGCACGGGCGTCAGCCAGGTATTGAAATATTCGACCGGACTTTCCAGATCGACAAAGCGGAAAGAGCGAAGAATCATGCCATCTTCGCCGGGAAACTCCACCGCTTGTCCCTGCAAGAGCGCCTGAGAAAGAAGCGGCGTAATCCCTGCCGCCAGCGCCGCGCCTGATATCTGCTTTAAGAAATCGCGTCTGGAATTCATAATTCGAATTAATTCTATCGAATAACTCGGCTTCATGCCAGAAACTAAGTTGACGCCACCGGCCCGGAAAAGGAGAGTGAGCCAAAACCGGGCCAGTGGCGATTCTGAAGGGAAGGCGCCCCTCAGAAAATTGAGAGGCCGTCGATGGTAGTGGTCCCGCGCCGGAACGCGGGACCATTGTCCGTCTTACGGCAAGTAGTAGCGAAGCGAAGTGAAGACCATGCCGTCCACTCCCTCCGGCTCTACTCCCGTTCCAGGCGAGAAACCTTTGCCGTACCAGGTCTGTCGCGTCACGTAGGAATACTGCGCGCCAAACTGCATTCTGCCCTTGGGTCCGCTGTAGAAGCGGTACCAGAAGCCGGCAGTCCCTTCTATCAAGTCGCGAGTGTCCGCCGTGCAGTTGGCAAGGCCTCCGGGCAAGAAGCCTGTTGCCGCGGGGGGAGGGGTCTCTGTATAGCAACCAAAGTTCGCGGAAGAAGGTAAGCCGTAGCCTACTTGTTTCCCGAAGCTAGAGTCGCCGGGGAACGTATCGAAGTCCACTTGCCTGCCGACATATTCCACGCCGCCATTCAGATAGATATCGAGCTTTGGCCCGTGCCATTCGATCGTACCCAAACCTTGACCGCTTTTGAGGAGCGCGAAGGCGCCGTCGGCCCGGATTGCCGCATCTGGCAGTCCGCCCGTTCCGTAGCGTCCGATTCCCTTTCCAAAGAGGGCATGCAGCCCGAAGTCGACGTGTTTAGCGAAGGTCCAGCGTGCATTCGCACCGAAGCCGCCTCCGGTTTTGGAATCATTGAATGCTCCCAGCGCCGTAGGCCCAGTCTTGCCGTCGCAGATCGTGGTAGCTGAGACTCCGCCGCACGGAAAGAGCCGATCGCGGAAGCTGGCCTCGAGGCCGAAGATCTCGTAGTGTCCGAAACCCGGTTCAAAGGCCAGCTTGACGATAAAATCGGGCGAGGGGTTGAAGGAGTAGTTGGCGATCGGAGTACAGGTGGTAGTGGTAGTGACAGCAGTTCCCGTGCTGTTGAGGGTGCTGCTGCTGGCGCATGTGCTGATGGCGGAGTTATAGAGCCCGCCGGCGTTCCCCGCTGACCCGACCAGGAAGTTGTCCGCGTTGCCATGAGAGGTCACTGTAGCTTGCGAATTCTCCATCGCTGCCGCAATCCAGACCTTGTTGCTCAAGTTCTTGGAAACGCGTATCCCGTACTGCCTGGCCCAACTGAAACCCACGGTATACTGCGGGTCGATGGTCATCGGGAGGGCCTCGCTGCGGTTGTCCGTGCCTTTCTTTGTTTCAGTCACCAGGCTCCACATCTGACCTCCGGTGACGGTCCAACCGCTGTCGAGAGCGGCCTGCGCCCAAGCTTGGCGCTGACGGAAAGGATAGCTGTTGCTTTCGTTGTTGTTGGAGGTGACGCCGGCGTTGAGGAAGTCACCCTCGTAGTAGCCCCTCAAGGTGGCGCTCTTCAGTTTGCCTTCGGCCAGCATGGAAATCCGTGACTGGCGGCCGGATCCAAAAAATTCCGAGATGCTGCTTTGGGAAGCGCCCGGCATAGTGAGCGAGTTGAACGGCGTATTGATGTCGGAGGCCAGGGCTCGGGTCCGCCGCACAAATTCTGCGGCTGCAAAGCCGCCCGGCGTTACGGTGATGCCCTTGTAGTGGATGGCCAAGGGGCTCTCCACTGCGGCGGTTACGTTCTTTTGCGTCTCCTGGATGCTTACCGCCGCGTTATTGACGTTGGTCTTCAAGTCGGCCACGTCGGTATTGAGTTCGACCACAGTCGCCTGCTGCTGGCTCGCCTGGGCCTGGGCCGCATCAGCCTTGGATGCTGCATCGACTGCGGCGCTTTGAGCCTGCTGCACGGACTGCTCCCGGCTGTGCAACTCGTCGCGCAATTGCTGAATCTGCTGCTGCTGTTGAGCGATCGCCGCTTGCTGCGAGGCGATTGCGTCTTTCAGGGCTTGAACATCGGCCGCGGTAATCGCGGGCTTTGCCTTCTTGGGTTTAGATGCAGTAGTGGTTTGCGCCCAGGCGCCGGCTGTAAATAACGCCAAGGCAAGAGCTGTCGGGAGACACAGGCTTTTAATCGCTTTCATGGAAATACAATCCTCTCCTTTTTGAAGTTCTGCTTAGGCCGTCGCACTACCCACAGGGATAAAGGCTGGACCTACGGCCACCGAAGCAAAACTAGTTTTGTCCTGATGCTCCCTTTCTACCTGCGCTCCTGTTACAGGAACATTACAAATCGATGAATTTCGTGTGAACGCAAAATGAGAAAGAGGGAGGATGCAGAAGGCCGGGCGCAGCCTGGAAGAGTGGTCTGTTGCCTTAAGGAGGAAGAGACGTAATAAGCTAGCACCACCGGCCCGGAAAAGGAGAGTGAGCCAAAACCGGGCCGGCGGCGATTCTGAAGGGAAGGCGCCCCTCAGAAAGTTGATTTGCGGTTAGCGCTATGGTCCCGCGTCCGATTTTGACGCGGGACCATGGTCATTCTTAAGGCAAGTAGTAGCGGAAGGAAGTGAAGATCATGTTGTCGATTCCTTCCGGCGACACTGAATTTCCCTTGCTGAACCCAGTGCCAGACCAGGTCTGGCGCGTGACGTAAGAGTACTGCGTGCCGAACTGGAACCTGCCTCTCGGGCCGGTGTAGAAGCGGTACCAGAACCCGGCCGTACCCTCGATGGCAGCGCGCGTGTCGCTGGTGCATTTTGCGAGCGTGCCCGGGTTGAAGCCGTTTGTAACCGCGATGGAAGGAGCGGTTTCGGTATAGCAACCGGAATTTGCAAAGTGCGGCGATCCATACCCGACATAAGTGTTCGTCGCAACGTCGAAGTCGTCCGTCCGGCCGTCATATTCCGCGCCTGTGTAGGTATAGACGTCCAGTTTTTTGCCGTGCCACTCGAGAGTGGCTAAGCCCTGGCCATTTTTGATCGGGTCAGGAGTTCCGTTGGCATGGATTGCCAAATCGGAGAGCTGCGCCGCTCCGTAGCGGCCCACTCCCCGGCCTCCAAAAAAGTGCAACCCGAAAACGATACGTTTATTGTCAAAGTTCCAGCGCGCATTGGCTCCGAAGGCGCCACCGTTCTTGGAAGAATTGAAGGCACCCGAAGCGTTGGGGCCAGTACCGGTGCCGGTAGGGCAAGGCCCTGTCGTGCCGATGACGAAGTTTGCGCAAGGAAAGACACGATCGCGGAAACGGTCATAAAGTCCGAAGACTTCGTAGTGTCCAAAACCCGGATCGAAGGCCAACTTGGCGATAATGTCCGGCGATGGGTTGAAGGTATACGTAGCCGCAGGAGTGCAGGTAACGTAGAAGGTGGGGCTGGTCGCGCCGGTGGCGGTGAAGGAATTGGTCGTGCAAGCCGTGAGAGCGTCGTTGTAGCTGTTGGTTGCGCCCGCCGACCCGAGCAGAAAGTTGTCTGTGTTTCCGTGCGACGTAAGGGTGCCTTGTGGATTTTCCACGGCCACGGCGGCCGCGAATTTGTGGTTGAAGTCCTTGGTAAGGCGAATCGCGTATTGCCGGGCGAACGTGAAGCCGATGTTATAACCCGGGTCAATCGTCATGGGCCGGGAATCGTTGGTTCTACCTGTGTCGTCGCTGGGAGCGATACCGGCTTTGTTCTCCGTAACCAGGCTCCACATCTGGCCACCAAGGAAGCTCCATCCGTTGTCGAACTTCGCTTGTCCCCACGCCTGCCGCAGGCGGAAGCTGTAGCTATTGGTCTGAGTGGCGGACGAAGTATCCGCGGCAGAAAGAAAGTCGCCGGAAACATAGCTGGAGAACTGTACGTTCTTCAGGCGTCCGTCCACGTACACCGTGGGCCGAGACTGACGGGCTGAGCCGAAAAACTCCGACAGATTGCTCTGCGAAGCTCCCGGCATGGTCAGCGAATTGAACGGGGTTGTCAGATCAGCGGCCAGCGCTCTAGACCGCCGCACGAATGCAGCTTCCGCAAATCCGCCCGGCGTGATGGTGATGCCTCTGAAGTGGATGGATAAGGGGCCGTGCATTGGGTTTTGATCGGGAGCGGCCTGCGTGTCTTGCAAGTTTAGTCCAGGGCTCGTGGTGTCTTGCTGATGCAGCACAGCATCCTTAAGTTCGACCGCCTGTTGCTGCGACACGGGTTGAACTTGAGCTGCCCCGCTGCCGCCCGCAGTCTGAGCTTGTTGCAGCGTTTCCTGACGCTCCAACTGCTGCGTGAGCCGTTCGATTTGTTTTTGCTGCGCCGCCAGCGCGTCCTTCAGCGCCTGGACATCGGCCGCCGTAACGGGTGCGGATTGCGGCGCCGATGCGCCGCTTTGTGCCCAAGCGCCAGCCGAAAGCGCCGCCAGCATCAGGCCTGTGAGAAACAGGTTTGTAGTTGATTTCATGTCCGTGAATCCTCTCCTTTTAAGTTTTGGGTTAAACCACACATCGCGGGGGAGAAACAGAACTTGTTTGTTATCTGGGGTCGCAATCCAGCGACTCACGACGTTTCTGTCGCACAAGGTTTTTCGTGTTCTCTCAATGGTTCGCCAATCCTTGCTTCGCCAATCCATGCGTTATTATTATCAACATCAACTTAGTCGAGATTATTTAACACAGTCTTGCGATCACTCAATGTCAGCTAAACCTGGGAATGCCTGGGGAGACGTAAATTGAACCCTACTGCCGCGTTCGAGCCCATCCGGAGTTGCGCTCCGCTAAAAATGACTACGGCTTAAGCGATTCTGAGGTCAATTCTCTTATTCACTTTTTTGGCCTCCAACCACCATGGGAAGAACACTGCCCTTCTCTTTCTTTTTAGCCGCGCGCTTGCCTTTCGTAGAACGAGGCGTGGTGCCGGAAATCAAATCCGCCAGTGTGGTGTTATCCAGAACATGCGCCACCGCATCGCGCACGTCGAGAAATACTTGGTAGAGCGCGCGGTGCGGCAGATCGCGGTCGATCAGCACGCGCAATTGCTCGGCGTCGGCAAAGGGCGCCAGCGGTCCATCGATCAAACGCATAATCTCGCTCAACCGGATTTCGCCAGGATCGCGGCGCAACTGGTATCCACCTTTGGCGCCGCGTACGCTCTCAACCATGCGGGCATTCTTCAGCTCGAGGAGAATGAGTTCGAGAAATTTCTCCGGCAGATCTTCCTCGTAGGCAATCTCGCGGATTTTAATGGCTCCCTGGTGATGATGGCGGGCGAGCATCATCATGGCCTGCAATGCGTAGAGTCCCTTTTGAGAAATTTTCATGCCGGGCGATTATGCCACAAAGTCCATTTAGTTACTAGACTTACTTGACCTTTGCGATGTTTGCAATTGGGATTCCATTTGGCGCGGCCTCTTAATCCTAATTAACGGAAGCTTATTCAGTTACTTACAGGTATATCCGTCAATCGTGAACGGAACCGATGTGCATCGACTTGCAGTTTGATAGGCGAAGATTTACGGAAAAACCAGTGCCGGAGGCATCGCTGCCTTACGACTCGCGTCCAACGCGCAGCACTTGTAAGGTGATGTTATCGGGTGCGCCGCGCTGCCGAGCCAGCTTCACCAACGCTGCGCAACACTCTGCCGGGGGATGGCTGGTCACGGCGGTTTCGATCTCGTCCTCGGTGACGACGCCCCACAGGCCATCAGTGCATAGCAATAGATCGTCGCCGGCTTGCAAAGCCAGCCCCGCTTCCTCTGCCCCATCCACTCCAACTTCCATCCCCGCACCCAAAGCTGCTGTCAGGATGTGGCGTTGCGGATGCTTCTCCGCATCCTCGGCGCGGACCAGGCCGCTTTCCACCAATCTCCCAACATAAGAATGATCGCGCGTCAGCTTGGAGATGCTCGCGCTGCGGACCAGGTAGAGTCGGCTATCCCCCACGTGCGCAAAATAAAGCTGCCGGCCGCGGAGCACCAGAGCCGTACAAGTGGTCCCCATTCCCTGGAATGCGGGATGCCGCTCGGCATAGTCCTGGATCCGGGAATGAGCCGCGGCAAACGACTCCAAAAGAGCGGCTTGCGGGTCATCGCGGAAGCCATGATCGTAGACTTCGCGGACTGTCTCGACCGCCAAGCGGCTTGCTTCCAGGCCACCTTCGTGTCCGCCCATGCCATCGGCAATTACCGCCAATCGTCCCTTGCGTCTGAATTCTTCATCTCCGGCCGGTTCCCAATAGAGATAGGAGTCTTCGTTGTTTTCGCGCTGGCAGCCCACATCACTCAGGCCAGCCACTTCAACTCCAGGTTTTACATTCATGCAGTCGACGGACATTTTGTGGCCAACCCCACCGGCAGGACTGTAATCCGAGACGAGCAATCGGGAAGTCGCCATTCTGCCGGAACGACGGAAGCCATGCCTGTTCCCCGGCCATTATAGACAGGAGCAAGCTCAAAATGTCTACCAGCGTGGAACACAGCACCTCGTCGACAAGTGATATTCCTTCTTCTTTTGCTTCTAAAGTCCAACCACACCTGGCCGATATACCGAAAAGAACCGACTTTTAACCGCGAGAACTCAGTGAGCGTTTTGCCAACCTGGGAGATGAGTGCAGCCTTATGCCCGTACGTGTTCTGATCGTTGACGATTCTTCAGTCATGCGAAAGATCGTGGAGCGCTCGCTGCGTCAGGCAGGTATCGAGCTGACCCAGGTGCTCGAGGCTGGGAACGGGGCCGAAGCCCTGGCCACGCTCCAGGCGAGCCCTGTCGATCTTATTCTCTGCGACATCAACATGCCGGTAATGGATGGCCTCGAATTCATTAAGCAACTCTCCGGCGTGGTTAATGCGAAGGGCGTGCCCGTGATCATGATCACGACCGAAGGCAGCGAAGCGCACGTCGTGCAGGCCCTCTCCTGCGGCGCTCGCGGCTATATCCGCAAACCGTTTACGCCGGAGCAGGTCAAGACGCAAGTCATCCCGGCCCTAGCAGGAAAATCATGAACTCCAGCGGCGGAGTGCTCGCCGTCGGCAATAAGCAGGAAGGCTGGTGTGCGCTGCTGGAATTGGCAGCCCGAGAAGTATTCCAGCTCATGCTGGCCTCCGATCTTACTGCGCCGACCGCTGAGATAACCCTGCCCCATGAGGTTACTTCCATGGTGGGGCTGGCCGGACAATTGTGCGGAGTACTAAGCGTCCGTTGCGACGAAAAATCGGCCACACTCATGACTTCCAAAATGCTGGGAGTGGAAATCGACGAGGCAGGCGCTGACATGTCGGACGCGCTTGGCGAAATCTGCAACATGGTTGCCGGCAACTTCAAGAACAAGATTACCGGATTGGGTGACGGCTGCATGCTTTCCCCGCCGACCGTAATCACCGGAAGCGACTACACCACTTACACCGCCGGAGAGAAGCCAGCCCTTGAGGTCAGGCTACTGTTTGAAGCCATGCCCATCGTCATTTCCCTGGAGATCCACAGCTGAGTTAAGCGCATCTATTCGTTTCTAGCTAAGGGATAACGTTAAAAGCTAACACCTTCTCTTGAATTCTTCCCTGCAGCGCCTCCGAATATGGTCGACACCAGGCCAGAGATTCCCTCTACCGCCTCGTCGAGTTCGAATGTGAACCGCACCAGGTCGACTCCCGCGAGGGATCGGTATTCCTTCAAAAGAACCGCCCACGCGGGGTCCGCAGCCAAATCCACTTTTTGCCGTTCATAGTACCCGTAACCGAGGGCGCGCATACGGCACAGGAGATCGCTGAGGTGCACTAACGCGACCAAGGGGCAAGCTGTCTCGCTTCGCTCCGGGTCATGGTGATGCGCGATTGCCTTCACCATGTCATCCCTGAGGTTCCAGCTTTCCGCCAGAGCGCGCCCGCTTTCGCAGTGGGTAAATCCCATCACCGCGCGCTCCGCGTCGTACAAAGGGATATGTTGCTTGGCAGCCTCACTGACCGCGGTTGCGAATTCCTTTGGAAATACCATGCAGTTCACGAGAAACCCGATGTCGTGCAGCAGACCCGCCATATACGCCTTTTCGCTATCGGCCGCGCCCAGCTTTTCGCTGAATTTCTGGCACACCATCGCGCAGCCCAGCGAATGTTTCCAGAAAACATTCGCGTCAAGCGCCCAATTCTTCACCGGGAAGGCATTGCCCATGCAACAAGTGAGCAGAATGGTTTGTACCCGGCGCAGGCCCAGGCTGATCACCGCCAACTTGATGTTGTCGGGAGCTTTCGCCAGCCCGAATAACGGCGAACTAGCCACGCGCAGGCATTGTGCCGCGATGGTGTTGTCGTAAGAGACTAACTTCACCACCTCATCCAGTTTCACCTTATCCGGCGGCAAGTTCAGCAAATCCAGCAACGGCAGAAACACCGTCGGGATGGTAGGCAGGGTCTCGATACTTCTTACCCGCTCACGAATACGCGCGTTAACGGCCGTCGCGACAGTTGAGTTCATAGCTGGCCACTCTTGAGCGACGGCTTCCAATACGCGATCGCCCCGGGAAAATGCACGAGATGGAACTTGTCATTCAGATTCAAGAGCGACTCCGACGTGCCCAGAAAGAAATAACCGCCAAAATTCAGGTTCGTAAAATAATGGTTGATGACCTTCGACTTCGAGGGACCATCGAAATAGATCAGGACATTGCAGCAAAAAATCAGGTCCATGCCCTTCATGAAGAGCATCCGTGAGTCATCCTGCAGATTCAAACGGCTGAAGGTGATCAGTTTTTTTACCTCCGGCTGTACTTGCAGTTTTTTCTCATCCACCTTCAGGAAATATCTGCGCTTGAAATAATCGGGAGTCGAGCGCAAAGCGTATTCGCCGTAGATGCCGGCCTTCGCAGTTTCCACGGAGTGGTCATTCAAGTCGGTGGCGGCGATCTCGATTGTCCAGCCCTTCAGCAACAGCGTGCTTTCCTCTAACATATTCATAGCCAGAGTGTAGGACTCTTCGCCCGTGGAGCATCCTGCGCTCCAGATGCGCAACCTCTTTGTGATCTGTTTGGTTTTTTCTCCCACGATTTCCGGAAGAATTACTTTGCGCAGCGCCTCGAGTTGGGGTGGGCTGCGGAACAGACACGTTTCTCCTATAGTGATTTCGTTGAGGAGTTGGCGCAGTTCGCCGTCGCGGCTGGGCTGTGCCGTGAGATGGTCCCAATACTCCCGAGGATTTTTCGCCGCCAGCTGTTTTATCCTGCGTTCACAGCCGGCGACCAGCAGATAAAGCTTTTCCTCGGACTTATAGATGCCGGAGACCTTGTACACCAGGTCGCGAATTTGCCGGTAGACCGGGTCAACCGGTTCGCTGCTTTTCGAAGGGGATGCAATGGTTTTGGCGGTTTGAGTTGCGGTTGTCATCTTACCCGAGGCTCCAGTGCGTCGTGTTCGATCTGGTGATCATGCATACCAGGCTCGCGGCTCTGCAGCACACGGCGCGTGATCTCCTGTCCCAACTGATTCAGCGGATAGACCGCGTCCGCCTGGCCGGAGGCATAGACCAACCCCGGCATTCCCCATACCACCGAAGAAGCCTCATCCTGAATGATCACCTCACCACCTTTCTGGCGAATGCATTGCGCTCCAATTACTCCGTCCGCGCCCATGCCGGTCATCACTACGGCCAGAGCCTGCGCCCCGCAGGCCTCTGCCACTGACCGAAACAGGACATCGACCGCCGGCCTGCACGAATTCTCGGGCGGATCCTGATTCAGCTCCAAACGCCAACCTGTGCCTGCACGTCTTAGCCTCATGTGATAGTTACCGGGCGCGATCCAGGCGTGTCCCGGCGAGACAATCACTCCCGCGCTGGCTTCATGCACCGCAATCTCGCAGTGGGCCGCAAGCCGGTCCGCCAGCAGACGGGTAAAAATGGGCGGCATATGCTGCACCAGGACAATCGGAACAGGAAAATTCTTCGGAATCTGCGGCAGCACCTCGGCCAGCGCGTTGGGACCGCCCGTCGAAGTCCCAATGGTCACGATTTCAATCCGCCGATGCAAAGGCCTGCGCACCGGCGCTGCCGGACGTGGCGGCAGTATCGTTGTAACTTTCTTGACCTGTCCAGCGCACAAGGCCTTGATCTTGGGGATAAGCTCCGCCCGAATGGCTGCGATGGATGCAGCCGGACTGCCAGTATTGCTCGGTTTCGTCGCATAGTCGGATGCGCCCAGAGACAAAGCATCGAGCGTTGCCGTCGCACCGTGCTCAGTCAGTGTGCTGAACATGACCACGGGCATTTTGGGATGGAGCTTGCGCACTTGCGCTAAAGTTTCCAGTCCGTTCATTACCGGCATTTCAACATCGAGTGTGATCAAGTCGGGATGAAAGTGTGCGATCTTCGCCAGGGCGATTCGCCCGTCGCTTGCCGACCCCACCACTTCTAGCTGCGGGTCGGCGGACAAGGTCTCGCACAGCAGCCTGCGAACTACCACCGAATCGTCCACTACGAGGATGCGAATTCGAGTCATCGCTTAGTCATGCCCATCCGCTCGCTGCCGCATGCGCAAATTCCTTCGGAGAACCTGTTAGTCCGTATGCGCCGCCCCGATGCTCTGATGGTCGCCCTGATTAGGCTCCGTGCGCCCTTGCTTTCGGCTTCGGCAGGACCTTCTTTGAATAATTTTCCCCTGCCCCGGCCGGCTCAGCCTGGGAGTGTGTTTCGAGCACATCGTTCCAAAACGAAGAGGCAAGATCTACAGCGGAGACCCCGATCTGACCTGCGCCGGAAGCATTTTCTCCTCCTGCCCACTCGACGTGAAATTGTTCCTGCTTGTGCTGGCGGGCCAGAAAAATGTTGCTGCCCGCTCGAAGCTTTCCCCGGACGCCTTTCAAAAGAGCCCCCTGCCGACTGATATTGATGGTGATCACTTCCTGATCGAGCGGGAGTCCGGTGACGTCGGTTCCCGTGAGCCGAACGGGCCGCGATACATCGATCCGCGGATCGCGGCGCTCGATTTTGAACTGCCTCATGAGCTTGCTCAACTCGGTGGCGATACAAGCCAAATCCTGCGCCGCTCTCTCTGACTCTTGCGCGCGCGTCGAGGTGCCGTTGGCGGCCTGTGCCACTCCCCCGATGTTGGCCGAGATGTCCCCAGCCCCGTTGGCCGCTTCGCTGGCGTTGCGCGTCATCTCACTGGTCGTCGCGCTTTGCTCTTCGACCGCGGCGGCGATGGTCGCGGAAATGTCGTTGATCTGGTGAATCACGTCGCTGACAGTTCCGATTGCCGTCGCCGCACCCTTGGTGTCCGCCTGGATGGCGGTGATTTTGTAGCTAATGTCTTCCGTAGCCTTCGCCGTCTGCTTGGCCAGTTCTTTCACTTCGTTCGCTACCACGGCAAAACCTTTGCCCGATTCCCCGGCGCGCGCGGCTTCAATGGTTGCATTCAGGGCCAGCAGATTAGTCTGCTGCGCGATCGAAGTGATTACCTTGATCACGACACCAATCTCAACCCCGGACTGGCCCAGCTTAATCACGGTAGCGTTGGCCGCCTGCGCCGCGTCGACGGCCGTGGAGGCTACTTTGGCGGCTTCGTTGGCGTTGGCGGCGATGCTCTGAATGGTCGAAGTCATCTCGCCAGCTCCGGTGGAAAGGCTCTGCAGATTCAGGCTGACCTGCTGGGTGACGCGGGAAACGGCATTCGCCTGCACTGCAGTTTCTCCGGAATTGGTAGTAATCTGCTGGCTGGCCTCAAGCAGTTGCTGACTGGCTCCTGCCAGTTTATGTGTTTGAGCCGCAACCCTCCGCAGGAGCTCCTGCAGTTTGTCCATAAATATGTTGAAGAGGCGGCCGACTTCACTCAGTTCGTCGTTGCCAAAATCTCCGGCGATCTCCAGGCGCTTGGTGACATCGCCCTCGCCCTCCGCGATATTCTGAATCATCCGGGTTAATCGCCCGAGCGAATCGGAGATCGCTCGCACCGAGGCAAAGCTGCCGGTCAGCAGGAGCAGCAGCGAGAACCCGGACATTACAAACATGGCACGAGTAGCGCGACTGCCTTTACTGCCAGCGCTCAGCTCGGCTTGTTTCGCGCTATTCTCCAGTTGATCGCCACTCTCTTGGATCTCCTGCTGGAGTCCGGTATTGAGTTCGAGAGCTCGCCCCGAAGCGGCTACCGCCGCGGGTGGATCATTTGCGATTGCTTTCGAGAGCGAATCGCCGGCGCTCTGATACTCATGTATGGTGTGGGCCTCGCCGTCCAGCATGGCTTGAAGTGAGGCATCCGTCACCGCCGCTCGGGCGGCGCTGGAGCGATCGGCCAGCAACTTCGCGTGTGCGGCCAGATTTGCCACGGCATCCTGCTGATCTTGGCCCTTTTTCGTGCATATCGCGTAAATATCCTCCCGGGTCATGCCGTTGTAAGTGCTAGCTTCTATATGATTGCGGATCGCTATTCCAATGGCCGCCACTTGGGTCGTCGTTTTCTGGACGGAAGTGATGCCCCAGTAGCCGGTCGCACTCACGGCGGCGACAAAGGTCAATCCGGTAACTGTCAGTCCGTACAAGCGTCTCTTAATGGTCCAGTTCATCCGAGATACCCCGAACCGCAGCACGATTTCCCTCTGTACCTGCCCCTGTGTGCGCGTAAAAGTTAAACGCCTGCGCGCGCCGCCATGTGCCTCGCCGCGTCGGGTGCTCCTGTTCTTTGTCCGCTGCCAGCGTTGATCTTGAATTGCTCGACCAGGCGGCGCAGCTCCGTGGAGGTTTCCACCAACTGCTGCGCGGCTTTCTGCGTGTCCCCGGCTCCGCGCGACGTGCTCTCCGCGGCCTGCGCCACCCCTGCAATGTTGCTTGTGATCTCTCCGCTGCCGTGCGCCGCCTCGCTCACGTTGCGCACCATCTCATTTGTCGTCGCGTTCTGTTCCTCAACTGCGGTGGCGATCGTGTTCGAAATACCGTTTACCTGATTGATGACTTCGCTGATCGATGCAATCGCATCCACTGCTGCCTTCGTGTCGGTCTGTATAGCTTCGATCTTCCGGCTGATGTCTTCCGTCGCCTTCGCAGTTTCCTTGGCCAGCTCCTTCACTTCGTTCGCGACCACAGCAAACCCCTTGCCGGCTTCTCCGGCGCGCGCCGCTTCGATAGTAGCGTTCAGGGCCAACAGATTGGTTTGCTGCGCGATGGAAGTAATCACCTTGATGACCTGGCCAATCTCATTCGAGGATTCGCCCAGCTTCGATACCGTGGCGGTTGTCGTTACGGCCACCTTCACCGCCGACGTTGCTACCCTGGCTGCTTCGGTGGCGTTCTTGGCAATCTCCCGGATGCTGCTGCCCATCTCTTCCGCGCCGGTCGCGACGGTCTGCAGATTCTGGCTCACGTGCACGGTTGCGTCGGAAACCACTTTCGCTTGGGCTGAAGTCTCTTCGGAATTGGCTGAAATCTGCTGGCTGGTGTTCGAGAGTTCTTCGCTCGCGGTGGCCACGCGAAGAGATGTCTCCGCGATAGACTCGACCACAGCGTGCAAGCTGTTCTTCATTTGATTCAGAGCGGCCCCGGCCTGTCCAATCTCGTCCGTCGAGCTGATTTCCATGTCTTCGACCGTCAGGTTGTTGGCGGCAACCTCCCGCATCATGACAAGCATTCTGTTGGCGGATGAAGAAATCGAGCGCGCCAAGCGCGCGTCAACAACAAAGCTCACGAATACCGCGCCGACCATAATGCCACTGACCCAATATCTGTCACTCACTTTGGGGATATGAAGAATCGAGAACACTCCCAGGGCGACCATCAGAACTTCGATGAATCCGAACCCGAAAACTAACTTTGTGCCGATCTTCAAGTTGCTGAACCACTTCATATCGCGCTCCCAAAGTGTGCTTAAGATCCCGGGATCGCTCCCGCCAACAGTCTCATCGGCATGAGGAGGGCCGGCCTTTAGCCAAAACAGAGACTTGCAGGGGGCGGGTGAGTCGTTGCCGAAGAGCATGTCTGGCGTGAGTTGATCAACAAGTGCGGCTTTGCAATTGCGCACCAACCGCCAGGGGACAACCACTTGTGAGGAACGTGGCGCATGACCGGTGCTTGGTCGAGGAGTGAGCTACCCATGAACAGACATCGGCGGAAAGGTTCGTAGCTTTACACGTTTATTCGTAACCTATTGGCTATTACCTTTGAGCTTGTGAACTGGAGAGCGACCGAACACTGAATGGATCGTTTCCGGCTGTCTAATCTCCAGCGCGATTTCGCCGATGAAGAACAAGTGACTGCCCCCTCCTCTGCTCTCAACCCAGGCCAAGCCAAGCCGAGTCCCAAACCCGGGACCCAGTTCGTTGCCCGTCAGACGATTCTCACCACCGACGAGACGGTTTTCGGTTACGAACTGTTGTTCCGAAACGGTGTCGAGGATTTTTTCTGCAATCAGGACGTGGACGCCGCCTCGCGCAGCACCCTGAACACTTCCATGCTGATTGGCCTGGACGTTCTCTGCGACGGGCGCCGGGCTTTCATCAATTGCACTCGCGATATCCTGCTCAAGGACTACATCACTTTGCTGCCCTCGGTGCAGGTCGTCATTGAGGTTCTCGAAAGCGTCCCCGCCGATGAGTTGGTGGCCGCGGCCTGCCGCCGGATGAAGGATGCCGGATACATGATTGCGCTCGATGACTTCGCGGTGAACGACCCGCGCGAAGCGCTCATCGATCTCGCCGATATCATCAAAGTGGATCTCCGGACCACCTCCACCGCGGAAGCCACTGCCATGGTCAAACGCTATGCGACCTCGCGCTGCCGCATGCTCGCGGAAAAGGTGGAAACGCGGGAGGAGTTCGTCGCCGCCAAGCGGGGCGGCTTCCTGTACTTCCAGGGATATTTCTTCCGCCGTCCTGAAATCCTCACGACTCACGAAATCCCAGCCAACCAGCTCAACTACTTGCGCATGTTGACGGCGGTTTCGCAGCCTGAGTTAAACGTGCGCGAGATCGAGAACCTGGTCAAAAGCGAGGCGGCGCTGTGCTATCGCTTGCTGCGTTATCTGAACTCCGCAGCGTTCGGATTCTCGGCCGAGATTCACTCCGTGCGCCATGCCCTTTCCATTCTCGGAGAGCGTGAAGTGCGCCGCTGGATTCGCCTCGTAGCCACGCTTGGCGCCGGGCAGGGCAAGAGCAGTGACCTGGTGCTCTCTGCCCTGGTTCGCGCCCGTTTTTGTGAACTGCTATCGCCCAGGCTTCAGCATGGAGACTCTGACTTCTTCCTGATGGGGATGCTTTCGCTGATGGACACTATCCTCGAAATTCCGATGAAGCAAGTCCTCGACGACATTCCGGTCGATCTGGAAAGTAAGGCGGTTTTGCTCGGCCAGCCCGGCCGGTTGCGGCCGTTCTTTCAACTCATGCTGGCGCAGGAATCCGGAGAGTGGAAGGCGGTGAGCGATCTCAGCAGTCAGCTCCATTTGAGCGAGACGGATGTCTCCGAAGCTCACTGGCAAGCGCTGCAATGGGCGCGCGAGGTCAGCAGCGGGTCTTAGTCCATTCGGGTCCTAGTCCATTATTGATTGTTGGCGGGCTCAGTTGCGGTTCACGGAACAATCAGAAAACGGAACAAACAGAAATCATCAATTTTCTCTTTGGGGTTTGGAATGTTACCGCCCCGCCGCTGTCTCCGCGACTTCCGTCATCCGGCAGGCTTTTTCAATGTCCAGCACATGCATCAGCCGGTCATCCAGTTTGTGGATGCCCAGGATCATGCTGCGGACCGAGCCATGCAAGGTCTCCGGCGGAGTTTCGAAGCTGCTCTCCTCGACCTCGACCACGTCACCGATTTCATCCACCAGCAGGCTGACCGCACCGTCCTCGGAGCGCACCACCACGTTCATAGCATCCGCGCCCGGCGGCGCTGGCTCCAGTTCAAGCCGCAGCCGCAGGTTGACGGCAGTAACGATCTGGCCGCGCAGGTTGATCAGACCGCTCACCACTTCAGGGGCCAACGGAACCCTGGTCATCTCCAACGAGCGAATGACTTCCTGCACACCCTTTAATTCCACTCCGAACAGCAGCTTATCCAGATAAAACGTGCAGAACTGTGAAGTGTGTTCCATGGCTTAATTTGCGGCCCCCGCCGCTCTCCCCATCGGAGTGGCGCGCGCAACGCTCGAATCCGCGCTGGCCAGAACTGCCGTGATATCGAGCAACTCCGTTACCCGGTCTCCAATCACTACGGTATAAAGGACGGAGGGCCGCGTCGCCGCCGACTTCACGTCCGCCCGGTCGTCGACGATATCCAGAATCTGTTCTACAACAAGGCCGAAAGAGCGGCCTTCATGGTTCAAAACCAGCACCTGAATCGGTCCCGCATCCGCTGCCGGCGGAGCTTGCAGCGCGAGCAATCGAGCCCGCCTTTCCTCCATCGCGACACTGAGCCGGATTAAAGGCAAGATTTGGCCGCGATATTGCGTCACCCATTGGTTGCCCGACATCTCCACTTGCGCCACCGGAAACTCTTCCAGCCGCGCTAGCGTGCTGAGCGGAATTGCCATCCGCGAATCCCCAGGCCCGGAAAAGAGCAAGAACGTACGTTTCTCTCCTGCCGCAGCCGCGGCGTCAGTGACTTTGTCAGTCAAGGTGCGCTCCCGGCTCTTCGTGACCACGCTGGCCCGCTGGGCCAGGCCAAGCACATCCAGAATAAGTGCCACCTTGCCGTCGCCCATGATGCTCGAGCCCGCAAAGGTCTTGATGGTTTTGAGCTGTTTTCGCAGTGGCTTTACCACGATTTCTTCGGTGTCATGGATCTGGTCAACGACCAGGCCGAATTGCCTCTCATCGGCTTGCAACACCACAATGTTGACGGCGCCGTCGCTCGTTAAAGCAGAATTCGCATCCGCGGACACTCTTAGCTCCCGGTTCAGGTAAACCAGAGGCAACAACCGGCCGCGCAGCCGGTAGACCGGAGCACCATGCACCAGTTCAATCCCTTTACTCACTTTTTCGCCCTCGATCCGCACCAGTTCGAGCAGGCTGACCTGGGGAATGGCGTAGCGATCGCCGCCGCAGGTCACAACCAGCGCGGGGATAATCGCCAAAGTCAGAGGAATCTTTACCCGCACGGTAGTGCCCTGTCCGGCAGTGGATTGCACGTCTACGCTGCCGCCGATTCTTTCGACATTCGTTTTCACCACATCCATCCCGACACCCCGGCCCGATACGTTCGTGATTTTTTCTGCGGTCGAGAAACCAGGCAGGAAAATCAAATTGAAGATCTCGTGTTCGGTCATTCGCTTCGCTTGTTCGGCGCTGATCAACCCGCGTTCGAGCGCCTTGTGGCGGATGCGCTCCACATTCAAGCCTCCGCCGTCGTCGCTGATTTCGATATTCACCTGTCCGCCCTCGTGAAAGGCGCGCAAGACAAGGCGTCCCGCTCGATCCTTCCCTGCCTTCACACGTTGTTCCGGAAGTTCGATTCCGTGGTCCACCGAATTGCGCACAAGATGCGTAAGTGGATCCTTGATGGCCTCGATGATGGTCTTATCCAGCTCGGTCTCCTTGCCTTCCATCACTATGTTCACCTGCTTGCCGCAACCGAGCGCGACGTCGCGCACCGTACGCGGGAACTGGCCCCAGATGTTTCCGATTGGCTGCATGCGGGTCTTCATGACTCCCTCCTGCAGCTCGGTCGTAATCAGATTCAAACGCTGGGAAACAGCCAGAAAGCTGGCATCTTTCATGCGGCCTGCAAACTGCAAAACCTGGTTGCGCGCCAGAACCAGCTCCCCTACCAGAGTCATTACCTTGTCGAGAAGTCCAACATTCACCCGGACGGTGCTGTCCACCGCGCTCTGCACGCCCTGGGACTGCTGGACGCGTAGCGCATCTACCACGTCCCCAGCCCCGGCCGCGCCCTGGTCCACCAGAATTTCTCCCAGGCGGCGCGGGTCGCCCTTTTCCTGCTCCTGAACGGCGATCTGGATCTGCATAGGCGTAACGCCGGCCCGTTGCATAAGAATCTCGCCCATGGAAGCCGGAACGCCAGTTTGGGTACCGCTGGCCGCCGCCGGCATAGTCCCGTCTCTACCCGGCCCCTCTGGCAGTTGCTGCAACCGCGTCAGCGTTTCTCGCAGGTCCGGGTAATCGATCTCGCCATCCTTGCCAGTCGATTCGATCTCCTGCAGCATCTGCCGGACCGCGTCCACCATCCCCAGCAACGCCGTGGTGATCTCAGGATTGAGCACCAATTGTCTGTCCCTCAGCCGGGTCAGCAGGTTTTCTCCCACGTGCGCGACCTTCTCCAATTTCGCGAAACCCAGAAAGCCGCACGTGCCCTTGATGGTGTGAATCGTGCGGAACACTCCGGCCAGCGCCTCTCGATCCCGCGGGTTTTTCTCCAGCCCAACCAAGTCCCGGTCCAGCCGGTCCAGGTTCTCGTAACTCTCGACCAGGAAATCCTTTACGATCTCATCGTCACTCATAGCCAGCGATTCCTCTGCACGTGGAAACAATCGGGGAAACGGTCGATTTAATTCCTTCCAGTTCCTATCGGCAGTTCAGGTAACTTTCATTAATCACGGATGGGACCGCGAGAATCGTGCCAGTCCGAACTCAGCAATACCGATGGATCTTAAGGAGGAGGATTGAGCGTAATCAAAGATAAAAGATAAAGGAGATGGGCCGTGACAAAGTACGAATCGAAGGCTAGGCCAGTCTGGTTCCATCGAATCTGGGTCCGATCAAATCTGGGTCCGGTCGAATACGTGGCGAAACGAGGTAGGATGCGGCTTCGCCCGTTTCGAGCACGCGCAGGCGCTCGCCTATGTCATCGCGAAGCAGACTCAGAGAAATTCCACCAAAGCCAGCCGGATAGCGAACCAATCTCCTCAGCGCGGCTTGCAGTAGCAGCATGGCTCCCAACCGGTTATTGCGCCGCAAGTGATGGAACGCGGCGGTGACCTGAATCAAACCCTGCAGAAACGTCTTCTCGGGCTCGGGTGCCCGCAACCACACGCTCTCCCATGCCTCATGCGCGTTGAAGAACTCTCCCGCTTCGTAAAGACGCAGCCCTTCAGCAAGCGCTCCTTCAGTCCAATCGAATTTCATCTTCTGCCACTCTGCAAGGTAGCATGGCTCGCAGCATCGCTCGCAGAGATGTTCGACTGCAAGCGGCCCACAAGGCTTAATCGTAGGAACCTGAGCTTTTCAGGTGTACACTATCCGCCAGCGGCGTCAGACGGAAGGCAATCCACCGCGGAGTACTTCGACTTAGGGCCCTGCTTCCCCTTGTGATTGCTGGTGTCTTATGAAGAGTTCCTCAGAAGTCAGGCGTTTCCTCGCAGGTTCCTTCGCAGGTTCTTTCGCACGTTCCTTCGGACTCTCCAGCGACGACAGGCGGCTGTTTATCCGGAAACTGTTTCCCTATTCTCTCTCCTGCGTTATTTGCTTCTGCCTCGTCTCTGCAAGCGCGCGCGCGCAAAATGCACCAGCGCAAACCGCCGCCCCCACCTCCTCGGCGCAGGGTGAAAGCCAGCAAACTTCCGCGGAGCTGACCTCTCGCGATGAACCGACCACGTTCAAGGTAAACGTAAAGCTGGTAGTCGTTCGCGCCGTGGTACGCGACCTGCAGGGCCATGCCATCGGAACTCTCCACAAAGAAGATTTCCAAATCTTCGACAAAGGCAAGCCACAAATCATCACTCAGTTCGAAGTCGAACAGCCTGGAGCGATCACCGCGAAAGCGCGCCAAACCTCAGAAGAGAAGCCCACTGACGCCCTTACCGGCGAACAGCCTCCCAGCACCGGGCCGGTCGTACCCGAACGTTTTGTGGCTTACGTCTTCGATGATGTGCATTTGCAATTCGGCGACCTGGCCCGGGTGCGGCAGGCTGCCGAGCGTCACTTCGCTACTTTGCGGCCTACCGATCGCGCCGCCGTCTTCACCACGTCTGGTCAAGGCAATCTCGACTTTACCGACGATCGCGCCAAGCTCCATGACGCCTTGCTTCGCCTGCAGCCACGCCCCATCAGCAGCGGCACCGGCTCTTCCAACGATTGTCCCACCATGAGTTTTTATGAAGCCGATCTGATCCAGGACAGGCGTGACCCTTTTGCCACAGGTGTCGCCGTGCAGGAAGCCACGGCCTGCTTACCCAAAGACCCCCGTACTGGCCAACCGATCGTCAATCCAGCGACAGTCGTAGACTCCGCGAGTGTGCAAGTACTGGAAGCAGGGGAGCATGAAAGCCGTATTTCTCTCGGCATCCTGAAGGCTGTGGTCGGCGATGTCTCCAGGATGCCTGGCCAGCGAAGCGTAGTCCTGGTTTCTCCCGGATTTATCGCTCCCGAGATGGAGAGCGAATACAATGCCCTCATCGATCACGCGCTGCGCTCCCAGGTCGTCGTCAACACACTGGACGCTCGCGGATTGTACGTCGGCACGCCATTTGGAGATATCAGCAACCCCAACACGCTGCCCCCTTCCCTCGCGGGCCCTAAAGCTTTGATCGAGACAGCCGCTGAGTCCGCTCAAGCCGATCTTCTCGCCGTTTTGGCGGATGGCACTGGCGGCGTTTTCTTTCACAATAATAACGATTTCGACGAAGGCTTCCGTCGCGTCGCCCAGACTCCGGAATATTCCTACGTGCTGGCCTTCACCCCGCAGGATCTCAAGCTTGATGGCAGCTATCACGCTCTAAAAGTCACGCTCAAGAACCCGCAAAAGCTCACCCTGCAGGCCCGTCGAGGTTATTTCGCGCCCAAACACTTCGCCGATCCGAACGAGCAAGCGAAGCAGGAAATCGAAGATGCCATGTACTCCCAGGAAGAGTTGCATAATCTTCCGGTCAAGCTCCACACTCAGTTTTTCAAAGCCAGCGAAGAAGATGCCAAGCTTGTCGTTCTCGCTCACGTCGACGTTCAGCATCTTCACTTTCGAAAGGCGGAAGGCAGAAATAACAACATTCTGACTTGTGTCTCGGCCGTATTCAACCGCAACGGTAATTTCCTTCAAGGCACGGCGAAAACCGTGACCATGCACTGGAAAGACGAGACTCTGGAACACAAGCTCAGCTCCGGCATCACGCTTAAGACTAGCTTTGACGTGAAGCCGGGAAGCTACCTGGTCCGCTTGGTGGTTAGAGATTCAGAAGGGCAACTGATGTCCGCGGAAAACGGAAGCGTAGAGATTCGCTAAACAGGTTTTTGGAGGTGAGATATGCGCGATCGCCGGCTCGTTCTTTTCATTGGCACGATCTGTCTCCTGAGTTGCTGGATGTTCCTTCAACCGATCCCGCACAATACCGTCGCGTACGCCCAGCAGCCACCTGTGCCTGCTACCGATGATGCAGGCACGATCCACGTGGAGTCCCGTTTGGTTCTCGTCGACAGCGTGGTGACTGACAAGAAGGGCACTTACATTCGCGATCTCACCCAGAAAGACTTCAAGGTTTGGGAAGATGGCAAGGAGCAGCCGATCACCAGCTTCTCTTTTGAGGAGAGTAACGGCTCTGCCGACTCCAAGCCGCGTTACATGGTTCTATTTTTTGACAATTCGACCATGAATTTTGGCGATCAAGCCCAAGCCAGGATTGCCGCGAAAAAGTTTATCGACGCTAATGCAGGTCCCGGTCGCCTGATCGCGATTGCGGAATTCGGCGGCACCGTGCACATCACGCAAAACTTCACTTCCGACGCCAGCCGCTTGCAGCAAGTCGTGAGCAACATACAAGGATCTGCGGTTTCTCCGAATGCACCGCCTGTGTTGACCGCATCGCTTGGGGCTCCGCCGAGTGCGCCGTTTCTCGGTAATGCCGAGGCCGACTTCGGCGTGCGTACGGTCCTGCTCGCGCTCCGAGAGTTAGCCAAAGGTTTGTCTACTGTCCCGGGTCGCAAGACTCTGGTCATGCTGACCTCGGGCTTTCTGATGAATTCGCAAAATCAGTCGGAACTGACAGCGGTCATCGACACCTGCAATAAATCGAACGTTGCCATTTATCCGATTGATGTTCGGGGATTGGTCGCTCCGCAAATGTCTGGTCCACATAGCCGTCTGGGGCACCCTTCGATCCATTCCGCGTCGCCAACGTTAACCCAGGCAGCATTTCACTATTCGGGCACACCAGCCCTTCTGCTCGCTGCTTTCGCTGAACCTGCTCCGATGCCCGCGCAACATGGCACTGGTGGCGGAGGTGGAGGCGGTGGTGGTGGTGGCGGGGGTGGGCATGGCGGAGGAGGTGGCACAGGAGGCGGTGGTGGAACCGGCGGAGGCGGCGGTACTGGTGGAGGCGGTGGTACTGGCGGCACTGGTGGTAAGGGCGGCGGTGGCGGCACTGGTGGCGGCACTGGTGGCGGTAAGGGTGGCGGCGGCACGACCGGCGGCGCACCAGGCAACGCTTACAATTCGTCTTTCTACAACTCCTACGCGCAGCCGCGTCAGATCGTTCCACCTTTTCCTACCAGCGCTTCCGACAACCAGCAGGTTTTGTATCAACTTGCCGACGGCACCGGAGGATTCGTCATCCTCAATACCAACGATCTGCTCGGCGGATTGCAGCGCATCTCTCAGGACCAGAACCAGTACTATCTTCTCGGCTATAAGCCTCCCGTATCGTCGGAAGGCAGTTGCCACAGTGTCAAGGTAAAAGTGGCGCGTGGAGGAACCGAGGTCCGGGCGCGTAGCGGCTATTGCAACGCCAGGCCTGCGGATCTGCTGGCCGGCAATCCGGTCGAGAAAGACCTGGAGAGTCGCGCCGGCGGCGAGATGAAGGGCAATGTTGCGGCGTCGATGCAGGCCCCCTTCTTCTTTACCTCGCCCAATACAGCCCAGATTCACCTTGCGTTGGAGATTCCGTCTTCGGCGCTGCAGTTTGAAAAGGTCAAAGGCAAGCAACACGGGGCGGTTAACATCCTGGGCATCGCTTACAAGCCCGACAATTCCATTGCCGCCCGCTTCAGCGACACGGTAAACCTCGACTTCGATGGCAAGAAAGAAGTGGAAGAGTTTCGCAAACTGCCCCTTCACTATGAGAACCAGTTCGGCATCGCTTCCGGCGAGTACAAACTAAAAGTCGTGTTCAGTTCCGGCAATGAGAGTTTCGGCAAACTCGAATGCCCGCTTGTGATCGATTCCTACCGCGAGCAGGACTTCAGCATGAGCGCCATAGTCTTGAGCAACTCGATTCACGATACGGCCAAACTCTCCACCGATCTCGATAGCCAGTTACTCGAAGACCGGACTCCTCTGCTCGTGCAGGGCCTGCAGATTTCACCGTCTGCTTCCAACCATTTCAAAAAGACCGATAGCGCCGCCATCTATGCCGAGGTTTATGAACCACTCCTAAGAGAACCCAAGCCTCCGCAGGTCGCCTATGAAGTCACCATAGTCGAGCGTAAGAGCGGGCAGCAGAAAGTGCACCTTCGTGACCGGTTGTCAACGGTGAATCCCGGAAATCCAGTAATTCCGATGGGTCTCAAATTGCCTGTGGCTATGCTCGATGCTGGTTCCTATCATTTGGAATTACGCGCCCTCGACACGGCGGGGAACATCAGCAAAATGCGCTCCACTGATTTCGAGGTGGAATAACCAGGCAAGTTAAACCGTCGGCTGGGAGCGCTCGACCGGCAAGCGCCGCATCGCATATCATTCGATTGGGTGATAGATGATGATCCGCGCGAGTGCGCTTTGCCCCGAATGCGGGTGCCTGTCCGCCGCACGCTCTGAATTTTCTTTCGGCTGCATCCTTATTGCCATCGAGTCCGCGAGGCCCACTCGATGATCATCACGCGGAGTCCGCTGAGAATCTGTCTCGGCGGCGGCGGTACCGATCTCCCATCTTATTACCGTCAGCACACCGGCTTTGTAATCTCCGCCGCGATCAACCGTTACGTCTACATCACAATCAACGAGGCTTTCCGTCCCCGCATCATCGTCAAGTATTCCAAGTTTGAAGAAGTTGACCACGTCGACGAAATTCAGCACCCAATCATTCGCGAGGCTTTAAAGCTAACGGGAGTAACTGGTCCAAACCTTGAAATTGTCAGCCTCTCCGATATCCCCGCCGGCACCGGCATGGGATCCTCCGGCAGCTTCACTACCGCACTACTGTGCGCCCTGCATACACTCAAGCGGGACTTCGTGCTGCCACACGATTTGGCCGAGCAAGCCTGTCACATCGAACTGAACTTGCTCAACGAGCCCATAGGCAAGCAGGACCAATACATCTCCGCATTCGGCGGCATCACTTGCTTCCAGTTTCTCCCGGATGATCGCGTCATCGTCGAGCCGCTTAAGATTCCGCCGGAGACTTTGGCCAACCTCGAAGACAATCTTCTCTTGTTCTTCACCGGAAGCTCGCGCAATGCTTCGGATATTCTTCGCGACCAGGACTCAAGGACCAAGCAGAACAATTCAGAAATGCTCGACAATCTTCACTTTACAAAACAGTTGGGGATCGAGAGCCGGGACGCCCTGCAGTCCGGTGATTTAAATAAGTTCGCCGATTTGATGAACGTCCATTGGGAGCACAAGAAAAAACGCTCTCCCGGCATGACCAATGGCGAGATCGATAAGCTGTATGATCTCGCGAGGGACAACGGCGCGCGCGGAGGCAAACTCATCGGCGCCGGCGGCGGTGGATTTCTCATGTTTTACACCGAAGAAAAAACCCGCCTCCGCGCCGTCATGCGAGGTGCCGGACTCCGCGAGGTGCGGCTGCAATTCGACTTCGCCGGAACCACGGTGGTCGCACATTCCTAGGAGCATCCATTGCTGACAGTCGCGATTCTCGCAGGCGGCCGTGCTGTTCGTCTGCGACCGATGACCGAAACCGTGCCCAAATCGCTGCTTGAATTGAACGGCGAGCCTTTTGTTGTACATCAACTGCGCTTGCTGCAGGCCAAAGGTATTCGGCGCGTTGTGCTTTGCGTGGGGCATCTTGGCGCGCTGATCCAGCGCGCCATCGGTAACGGCGCGGCCTTCGGCCTTCAGGTAGACTACTCATTCGATGGGCCTGCCCTGTTAGGCACCGCGGGCGCGATCAGGAACGCTTTGCCGAAGTTGGGAGAATCGTTCTTCGTGATGTACGGCGACTCCTATCTGCCTTGCGACTATGCCGCCATTGAGCGGAACTTCGAGTCTGCGAGCGTGTTGGGAATGATGACGGTCTTTCGCAATGAAGGAAAGTGGGACACGAGCAACGTCGAATTTGAAGCGGGAACGATTCTTGCCTACAGCAAGACCAACAGCAATCCGCGTATGCACTACATCGACTATGGACTCGGAGTTTTTCGCGCGGAAGCTTTTGAAAGCATACCCGCCGGCAAGCCTTGCGACCTTGCCGAGGTCTACACCGATCTGCTTCAGCGTAAGCAACTGGCCGCCTTTGAAGTGCGCGAGCGTTTCTATGAGATCGGCTCTCCTGGTGGCCTGAAGGAAACAGAAGGGTTCCTTTGCCGCACGCGGCTGAATCAAGAACAGAAACAGTGACCACGACGAATACATTCGCGCAACGCTTTCTCGCCGAAGCTAAGGAGGTAATCGACCGCCTCGACGCCGTGAGCATCGAAAACGCCGCTTCCCTGCTGGCTCAAACCCGTTCCTCAGGCGGACGCTTGTTCATTCTCGGTGTAGGTGGCAGCGCGGCCAACGCCTCTCACGCCGTAAACGATTTTCGTAAAATCGCCGGCATCGAAGCCTACGCGCCCACCGACAACGTCTCAGAACTGACAGCCCGTACAAACGATGAAGGTTGGCAAACTGTTTTCGAGAGTTGGCTGCGAGTCAGCCGCCTGCGCCGAAACGATCTCGTTCTCGTCTTCTCGGTCGGCGGCGGAAACCTCGAAAAAAATGTGAGTCCTAACTTGGTGGCCGCCCTGCAGTATGCAAAAACCGTGGGCGCGAAAATCCTCGGCATTGTGGGCCGCGATGGAGGCTACACGGCCAAAGTCGCCGACGTTTGCATCCTCGTTCCAACGGTTAATCCCGACCACATCACTCCCCACACCGAAGCCTTCCAGGCAATCGTGTGGCATCTGCTCGTTTCTCATCCCGCAGTAAAACAGCAACAAACTAAGTGGGAATCAACCCTCCCCGGCCACTCCCACCCCGCCGTTTTTCTGGATCGCGACGGCGTCCTAAACCGCGCCTATGTCCGCGACGGCAAACCGTTTCCGCCGCCCGGGCAAAAAGAACTCGAAATCCTGCCCGGTGTCGCCTCATCCCTGCGCGACCTGAAATCCCACGGTTTCGCCCTTTACGTAATCACCAACCAGCCCGACGTGGCTCGGGGCAACCAAACGCGGGAGGCCGTCGAAGCCATGCATCAAAAGCTCACTTCGTCCCTGCCCATCGACGACGTCTTCGTCTGTTATCATGACGATGCTGATGATTGCGCTTGCCGCAAACCCAAGCCCGGCCTTTTGTTCGAGGCCCAGCGCAAGCACAATATCGATCTCTCGCGCAGTTTCGTGATCGGAGATCGCTGGCGCGACATTGACGCCGGTCACAGCGCAGGTTGCAAAACGATTTTGATTGACTACGGCTACCGCGAGAGAAAGCCCGCCCAGCCTCCGGAAGCCACCGTGCGTTCGTTGCGCGAAGCCGCCGACTGGATCATGAACTCCAGCTTGAAGGAGCCCACTACCAATGCCGAAGTCCGTGTCTGAGTTGAAGGTTAAGGTGTTCGCCGATGGAGCCGACATCCCCAGCATGCTCGAACTCTATCGGCAGCCTTACATCAAGGGCTTCACGACCAATCCAACTCTCATGCGCAAGGCCGGCGTCACTGACTACGAGCGCTTCGCTCACGAGATTCTCCTGCAGATTCGGGATCGCCCAATTTCCTTCGAAGTATTCGCCGACGATGAAATTGAAATGGAGCGGCAAGCCCGCAAGATCGCTCGCTGGGCTTCCAACGTCTACGTAAAAATTCCAGTTACGAATACGCGGCGTGAGCCCATGTACAACCTGATCCGCCGTCTCAGCGTCGACGGCATTCAGGTCAACGCCACCGCTCTCCTGGCCCTCGATCAGGTAGGCCACGTTGCGAAAGCCCTGAAAGGGGGCGCGCCCTCTTACATCTCCGTCTTCGCCGGACGCGTCGCCGATACCGGGCGCGATCCCGTTCCTGTTATGAAATCCGCGCTCGAGTTAATGGCGCCCGAACCTAACTGCCAACTCGTCTGGGCCAGCCCTCGCGAACTCCTGAACATCTTCCAGGCCGACGAAATCGGCTGCCACATTATTACCGTCACTTCCGACGTCCTTAAGAAAATTCCGCTGATCGGAAAAGACCTGCACGACTACTCGCTCGAAACCGTAAAGATGTTCCACGACGATGCCGCGCACTCCGGATACGAGTTGGAACTTACGAAGGAGGAGCGCACGGTCGGATCGCTAATCTCCTAGCGGGCTAGCCGGCGTTATCCCGGATACTTCCCCGTGATGTACCCTTCCAAGTCTTCAATGTGCTGCGCCTGATTCGACACGATCCACTTCACCAGATCCCCCAGCGAAACCACTCCAATCACGCCGCCATGCTCACCCATCACCGGCAGATGCCGAAAATGGTGCTTGGTCATGATCGACATGCAATCGTCCACCGTATGCCGCGGCGTCACAAAGACAACCGGCGACGTCATAATCTCCCGCACCGGAGTGTCCTTCGATGAGTGTCCCTTCAGGATCACTTTGCGCGCGTAGTCACGCTCCGACATAATGCCCACCAGTTTGCCGTCAGAAATAACCAGCAACGCGCCGACGCCCTCGACCGCCATCTTCTCAATCGCCTGATACACCGACTGCTCGGGAGTCGCGGACAAAACTCGGCTGTTCTCCTTACTCTTCAGGACCAACGCAATCGTATCGGAAAGTTTCATGTTCTCCCTGGTGCATCGCCTCTCTGCGCAGGACCGCTGTGCGCGTCACACGTCTGCGTCACTTTCCGGTGCGTGGATCCCACACCGGGTTGCCCTTCCCGTCGCGAAAAACCAGGGTATCAGTTCCCTTTACCAGTTCTCGCGCCAGAATCACCTCCAGCGCCTCTTGTTTCACCTTCGACCCCATTACCGAAACCTCATCCCCTTTGCTGAAACTGATTCCCATTTCCTCTTCAAAAGTCTTGGGGCACACGTAGATGTGGATCTTGTCATCCCCGCTCTTAATGATCAATTCCGTCAGCTCTTTCTTGGTTCCCAGAGGGAGCAGGTTCACCTCGTCCACAGTCCCTTTGGTCTTCATCTCGGTGTGAAGGTCGTACTTGGGCAGGATGCTTGCGTCCTGCGACGCCTTTTGCGCCAGGCCAGCCAAGCAATAGAGCAGCACGATCACGAACATAAAAGACGATTCGAGGGCTCTATAGACTAAAACTCGGTAGAAAGGGCGGGTGGTTCGTTCCGGCGGGATCACTGGTTTCAGACTGAGTAGCACGGCTCCTCCTCATGGCGGATCGGAAACAGCTTCACCCGCGAGATGTGTTCTCGCGCGACCACATCGAAGCTCGATTTCCGAACCTGCCAAACTTCCCGTTACGATAAGGCCGTATACTCTTCCAACGAAGAACACCAGCATCCTACACCCTCCGGGCGTTCAGGCCAAAGGGGAATTGGCCAGCCGCTGCCTTCAAAAAAGCAAGGCCAGCAGAATATTGCTGGCCAGCATAGCTTCATTCTTCGATGCAGTTTCGCAGCTTTAATAATGCTGCATACTGTCGTCTTTCTTCATGCTGTCTCCCGCCATCTTCAGCGACATCACATGAACCTCACCCTTGTCGGCATACACATGCGCCGTCAATACCACGTGATGTCCTTCGTGACCCTTCACTGCCTCGGGATTCGTAATCGTCCAGCTCTTACTGTCCTTGTCGCTCACAAACGACTTTCCGTCATCGCTGATTTTTCCCATCACCTTTACTGCTTTCGAGCCAGTGTCGGCCTTCATGCTGTCCTGCTTCATTGAATCCTGCGCCACCGCCAAACTGCACAGCAGCAAACTGAGAGCGAAACAAATAGCCATCAACTTCTTCATCGTGTCCTCCTGTACAAACTGCTTCCGACATACATCCGGAAAGCATCTTGCATAACCAGCAAATTGTTGAACCGCTCACAAAACCTTAGCAATTACAACCGGGCAGGATTATACCCCCTGGCGCTGGTGGAGGTTGTCATCACGCATCCGTCGAGCGGGCACTCCTTTCGGAAAGCTCCGGGCACTTCGGAACTCATTTTCCATCCACCGCCTTCTCCAGATCCTCCGCCGCCTTCCCAATCGCTCCCGCAACATTTTCCAACACTTGCCCCACCATCGGAACCTGCGCATCCGCTTCCTTCCATTTTTCCTGATCCATGTATTCCCGCACGGCGGCAATCGGCTTCGCTCCATAACCCGTATACGCTCCCGGCGCGTACACCTGATGCCGGAACCAGGGCCGTTCCGGTAAACCTTTCTCAGTCAGAAACGTTCTCTGAATCTGAATCAGCTCGGCGTTGAGACCAGTAACCGTCGCCGCAGGTAACGAGATGCCACTGTTCTGCCACTTCGAAAACGCTGCCTGGTATCGCTCCGCACTTTTCTTGATCGCCTCTGTTCCATTTTTCAACGGCGCAAAATTCATGAACGGAGGCACCTCCTTCGCCGGAGGCGGCACATAAGTCTTCCGCGGATCGGCCGTCGCTGTGAACACTCCCTCTTTCAATTCCAGATTGCGCTCCGTAATTTCATCCTGCTTGTCTTTTAGAAATTTCTCCAGTTCTTTCACATAGCGTCCAATCGTGTCGGCCTCACCGGTGTACTCATAAGGAATCAAATCGGCATCCGCCAGCCGCATCACCGCGGTCCCACCCGTCTGCGCCAGCGCACGCCCGTAAGAAAAATCCGTATCCACAAATTTCGTGTACCAGTAAAAATCGTCGTAAATCGAGTGGTAAGAATCCGCATCGTTCTCTCCGCCATAACCGAGGTTGAGCACGGAAATGCCCGCGTGATCCTGAAACGCGGTGTAGTCTGAGCCGTCGCCCAGGGCCCCGATGCGCACATCGTTTTCTTTTCTGATCTCCGAACGCTCTTCGGCGTTTGTTGCCCGGGCAATCTGCTGCAGCCGCGCCCGTTGCTGCACTGCAATGTGTTTTTCCGGATCTTGAATGTCCCGCGTCACATCGTTGATCAAATGTTGCAAATCATGCGTACCCCCGGCGCGGAAAAAGCCTCTCCCGTTGCTATCGGAGTTGATGTAAGCAACCGCATGTTTCTGCAGCTCGTCGCCGTGCGTCTCCACCCACTCAGTCGACCCCAGCAGTCCCGGCTCTTCTCCATCCCAGGCGCAAAGGATGATCGTCCGCTTCGGCGTCCATCCCTGTTTATGAAGCTCGCCGAGCATGCGGCCTTCTTCCAGGACCGTTACCATTCCTGAGATCGGGTCAGCAGCCCCGTTCACCCACGCGTCGTAGTGATTGCCGCGAATCACCCACTCGTCCGCCGCATCCGATCCGCGCATCGTCGCAATCACATCGTTCACCGGCTTCAAATCCCAATTCGAAGCCACTTTCAGATGAACCTTCGCGGGCCCCGGACCCACGTGATACGTAATCGGCAGCCCTCCTCGCCATGTGGTCGGCGCGACCGGCCCCTGCAACGCAGTGAGCAGCGGCAACGCATCGCCCCACGAAATCGGCAGCACCGGTATCTTGGTGATGGTCTTCGCCTCTTTGATTTCCAGCCGCTTTGCTCCCTCAGTTGCCCCAACTCCCGGCGTCAACGGATCGCCGGGATAATCCGTATCCATCACGCTGCCGCGCTGCACACCTTCGCGCGGCCTCCACCCTCCCTTGGGGTAATCATCGCCATTAAAGAAGCCGTCGTCTTTGGGATCGGAATAAATGATGCAGCCAATCGCCCCATGCTCCGCCCCAACCTTTGGCTTGATGCCACGCCATCCTTCGCCGTAACGCGCAATCACGATCGCGCCCTTCACCGAAATCCCCAGCGGGTCCAGTTGCTCGTAATCCTCGCGATTGCCGTAATTCACATAGACCAGCGGCGCAGTCACGTCTCCGTCAATCGAATACGCGTTGTAAGTCGGCAACTGTTCCGCAGTCTGATTTGAGGTCGGATCGCCCTCCACAGGAGGCTCCTGCAACTTCGCCCGGAACTTCGTCGGCTCGATCATCTCCACAATTCGTTCCTTGGGAGTCGGAAAAAGCACGCTGAATGTTTCAATGCGCGCGTCAAATCCCCACGCCTTAAATTTCGCGCGGATCCACTCTGCATTGTCTTTGTCGTAAGGCGAACCCACGTGATGCGGGCGCGCGCTCAACCGCTGCATGTTCTGCCGCAAGTTGTCGGCAACCACTCCATCCTGAAGTTTCTTCTCCCACTCGCGCTCCCTCTTGGAGGCATCGGCCGAATACCCAGCCAGACGAGAACTCCCAGCCGTCGCACTCGCCGCTGATTGTGCCCACGTAAGTGAAGAACTGAATTGAGGATTTAGCTGAGCAATGCCGAAAATCGTAAGACACGCAATAAGACTCCGAAGCAATTTCAAAACCACCTCCCGCGCATCGCGCGCATGCATTCACATCCGCCCAAATCAATCGCGGGAATTATAACGAAATCGGAAACCTCGCTGAGTACAATGCGGTACAGACGAAACTGGTGGGGGATAACAAATCAGCCAGGAATACACCCGGATCGAAGGAGTAAGATGTTCCAGCTACGGCGCGACGGCAGCCGTTGAACTGCATTTTGGGTCGAGGCCGGCGAGGTACCGACGCCGGCACTTAATTTTCTCTGGAGATTCTCTGTGGAGGATAAGCAATGAGGCATTTATTTTGTCCGCTTTTAATTCTCTTCGCCGCCCTTATGAGTCACGCCCAGAACCAAAGCAGTTCCGATACCGCGCCCTACAAAAGTCCCAGTCTGCCGGTTGAGCAACGTGTTCAGGATCTGCTCGGACGCATGACTCTGCAGGAAAAAGTTGCAATGCTGAGCGGGGCCGATTGGATGCAGAGCGTTCCGAATCAGCGGCTGGGCATCCCCTCCATAAAAATGGCTGATGGACCGATCGGCATCCGATCGTGGGCCGGACCCTCCGCTAAGACAGGTGGCATGAAAGCGGAAATGCAAGTTATGACCACCGCGTTTCCCGCTGGCATAGCCATGGCCGCAAGCTGGGATCCCGAACTTGTGCAGCAAGTGGGCCAGGCAATCGGGCAGGAGGTGAAGGCCCTTGGACGCGACATGATTCTAGGTCCGACGGTGAATATTAATCGCACTCCTCTCTGGGGAAGAAACTTCGAGGGATTCGGCGAAGATCCCTATCTCACCAGCCGCCTGGCGGTGGCATACATCAAGGGAGTTCAGGGAGAAGGCGTGATCGCCACGGTCAAACATTTTGCCGCCAACAACCAGGAGTTCGAACGGCATCGGGTAAACGCGATTGTTGACGAGCGCGCCTTGAATGAGATTTATTTTCCCGCGTTCAAAGCGGCGGTCCAGGAAGCCGGCGTCTGGTCTTTGATGTCCGCCTACAACAAGCTCAACGGAGCGTACTGCGCCGAGAATCCCTATCTACTGAAAGACATGCTGCAACAACATTGGAACTTTAAAGGTTTCGTTGTCTCCGATTGGGGCAGCACCTACAGCACCGCCCCCACAGTAAACGCCGGAATGGACTTAGAAATGCCGGGCGGGAAGCCGATGGAGGAGTGGCGGAAGGAAGCGAAAACAATAGAGGCGGGCAACGGCGCCGGTTGGCTGGTACCGGAAAAAGTACTTCCTGAAGTGTCCGTCGGCAAAATATCTGTGGCGACCATTGATGACAACGTGAGCCGCATGCTGCGCGTGATGTTCCTCAGCGGGCAATTCGATAAGCCACACACCGCAGGAGGCGAAGTTGATACCCCGGAGCAGCGAGCCCTGGCACGAAAGGCCTCCGCCGAGAGCATTGTTCTCCTCAAAAACGCTGGTGACTTACTTCCTCTCGATCCGTCGAAGATTCACTCCCTCGCCGTCATCGGGCCCAGTGCCGCGACCGCAAGAACCGGTGGCGGAGGCAGTTCACTGGTCGTTCCAAAATATTCCGTCGCCCCGCTGAAAGGTATTCAGGATCGCGCCGGCAATAGCGTGCGAGTGAGCTATGCCCTCGGCGTCTCCATGGAAGGCGACGACCCCAGCAAAAATACTCTCGAGGCACGAACGCACCTGATCAACGAAGCCGTAAGCGCCGCGTCCAAAGCGGATGCTGCCATCATCGTCGTGGGAAGATCGGCAAAATTGGAGTCGGAAGATTTCGACATCAAATCACTCGACCTGCCCGCCGGACAGGACGACCTCATAGAGGCTGTAGCCAAGGTGAATAAGAATACCGTTGTGGTGATCAACGCCGGCGGCCCTGTCATTATGACCCGCTGGATCGCTGAAGTTCCGGCAATTCTGGACTTGTGGTATGGAGGACAGGAAGGCGGAAACGCGATCGCTGACGTTCTATTTGGCGACGTAAATCCCGCGGGGAAACTCCCGGTCTCCTTTGTGAAGCAGTGGAAGGATTCGCCAGCCTACGGACATTATCCTGGCGAGAACCTTCAAGTTGATTATGCAGAAGGTATTTACGTGGGCTACAGATATTTCGACACGAAGAAAATAGAGCCGCTCTTTCCGTTTGGCTACGGTCTTTCTTATACGAAATTCGATTACAGCGATCTGAAGATTTCGCCGAAGAAGGTTGAGCCTGGCAAATCCGTAGAAGTGAGCGTGCAGCTACGCAATAGCGGATCACGTGCGGGCGCGGAAGTGGTGCAGCTTTACCTGCATGATGGGCACGCGAGCGTCGATCGTCCCGCGCAGGAATTGAAGGGCTTTCGCCGTGTGAGCCTAGCGCCCGGAGAGACGAAAGAAGTTGACTTTACCCTCGACCGGAACGCGTTGGCCTTCTATAGCACCGCGAAGAAGGATTGGGTGATGGAACCAGGTCAGTTCGACGTGCTCGTCGGGTCTTCGTCGCGCGACATCCGCCTCAAAGGCTCGTTTGATTGGGAACGCTGAGATTGCACGAAGTAGAAATCGAATCAGGAAAGAAACCAGGCCCCGACGAAACAGGCGGTCCCAACCGCAATAAAAAAGCTGGGGATACGAAACCAGTATCGCAGCGAAAGAAACAGATAGATTCCCCCGATAAGAATCGGGACCAAGAACACGAGCCGTGGAGCATCCGGCACCTGGCGTAAAGCGCCGAGTAAGACACAGAGCGTGCCAAAGAGAATCGCACCCAGGCTGTGGCTGAAGTTGAAACCGAGCCATGCCTTCCACATCGTTGTGCCGCCCTGGGCGACCCGTACATTGCAGCTGCGCATCGCTTCGATAAGAGACTGATCCTCAGGCACCAGACGTCTCGGTCGAAAGATATCGGCTAACGTGTAGAACGCATGAATACATCCAAGAACAACGAAAATCACACCGCCGGCCTCCAGCAGGAAATGCGACATTGGAACGGCTCACTCTCTACCTGAATACCGCGAGAAGGAGTACTACACCGGAACTTCTGCCAGCGGCAGCAACACCTGGAAGCGTGTGTCCCCCGGCACCGAAGTGACCTGAATACTGCCCCGGTGCTTTTTCACAATTCGTTGCACGGTGTCGAGGCCGAGCCCGGTTCCTTCCCCGACTGCCTTGGTGGTGAAAAACGGTTCAAAGATGTGCCCTTCTATCTCGGGTGAAATCCCGGGCCCGTTGTCGCCAATCTCAACTACCACGCAACCATCATCGCGATAGGTTCGGATTCGAAGCTCGCCCTTTCCGGCCATAGCGTCAATCGCATTATCGATCAGGTTGGTCCAGACCTGATTGAGTTCGCTCCCGAACGAGTTCACCAAAAATGGGACGCGCTGGTAATCGCGCTGAACTGTAACTCCTCGCTTGAGCTTGTGGTTCAAAATGGTGAGCGTGGTCTCCAGGCTTTTTACGATGTCGACATTCTGCACCGGCGCCTGATCCATGTACGTGTATTCTTTGATCGCGCCGACCAAGTCGGAGATGCGGGATGCGCTGCTCTCGATTTCGTTCAACAGATTCGCAATCTCCACGGAAGCGGCGATCCTGACCAGGGCAGCTCGCGCCGTTTGTGCATCCACCATCGCGAATAAGGATTCCAGCATCTCCGGCTTGACGCTCTTGTGTGCCAGGTCCGCCGCCAGTTGCCACAGATCATTCTGCCCGTGACTGCGGAGCAAAGAATCAAGCTGTTCTTCCAGGTCGCTGGCGGTCAGCGGGTCGGGGGGAGGTTCGTTTCGCTGAATAAAGAAATTTTCGAGCTTCTCGATCTCTGCTTTCTGCGCTGGAGTGAGATCGCGCCTGCCCAATTCGAGGCTGGCGTTCCTGATCTTCTTAATCATGTCGCGAAGTTGGCTTGCGGCCCGCTTGGCTGCGGAAGCTGGATTGTTGAGTTCATGCGCCAGTCCGGCAGACAGCTTTCCTAACCCGGCCAAACGGTCGCGCTGTTGCTCGATCCGTGTTGTTTCACGGATCCGATCGGACATCAGTCCCACCAGCCGCTGGGTGAGCTCCGGCATTTTTTGAATTAAATCTGGAAACAGCGACGCAGCAAATCGCAGCGCGTGTGTCTCAGTCTCGGCTCGCAGGTTTATCTTAAACTGCTTCATCCGCGAAAACGGCAGCAGTCCGGTAACGTCGCCGGGGGCTATGTCAAAAGTGATGGTGTCGCCGGCAAATTCGCCTCGACCCTGCAGATGCCCCTCAAGAATCACAAACATCGCATCGGCTGGGTCGCCTTGCCGCAGGTAAATGTCCCCGGCCTTGGCGCGGAGTTCTGTCGATTGACTGATGAACCAATCGACTTGATCCTCTGGCAAATCCGCGAATATAGGAAAGCGAAGTAGCTCCGATTTATCGACCATTTAGACCTTGCTCAAATATTGATGGATAAACTGCACCGCTACTGATCCTTCGCCAACTCCCGAAGCCACGCGTTTCACGGAACCATGCCGCACATCACCCACCGCGAAAAGACCAGGGACGTTGGTCTCAAGCAAATAAGGATCTCGATCGAGCGTCCATCCCTTCGGACGTTGACCGTCTCGAATAAGATCCGGGCCGGTCAGGATAAATCCTCGATCGTCCCGCTCTACCATCCCCGCCAGCCAATCCGTTCGCGGCACAGCTCCGATAAAAATGAACATCGAGGTTGCTGGCACGCACTCGATTTTGTTGGTGTCCGAACAGAGCACTGAAACCTCTTCGAGGTGGGTGTTGCCATGTACCTCAGCCACGCTGCCGTGTGCCCAGAGCTCAATGTTGGGCGTCTCCTTGATCTGATCGATGAGATATTGCGACATGGTGCTGGCGAGTGAATCTCCGCGCACCAGGATCACCACTCGCTTCGCGTACTTTGCAAAATTCATGGCCGCCTGGCCCGCTGAATTCGCCCCGCCCACAACATAAACCGTTTCGCCCTTGCAGGAGAGCGCCTCCGTCGCGCCACCGCCATAGTAAACGCCCGCGCCCTGCAACCGGTCGATCCCCGGAGCCTCAAGCCGCCTCCACTGCACTCCGCTCGCAATCATCAATGCATGGCAGGAAATTTCGCTCCCATCCGCCAGCTTGATAATGCGGTACGGTCCCTCGATTCGCGCTCCGACGGCTTCTTGTGGCGATAGAATTTCCACCCCAAAGCGTTGTGCCTGCACCACTGCCCGCCGCGCGAGGTCGCCGCCGCTAAGCCCCATCGGAAATCCCAGGTAGTTCTCAATGCGCGAACTCATCCCGGCTTGCCCGCCCGGAGCCTCCCGCTCGATCATCACGGTGTGTAGACCTTCCGACGCGCCATACACAGCGGCCGCGAGGCCAGCGGGCCCCCCACCAACAATCGCCAGATCGTAAAAGTCCGTTTGCGCGCGCGTGCGCAACCCCACCTTCTGTGCAACCTCCGCCGGTATGCTCTCTAAGAGTTTTGTCCCATCCGGAAAAAGCACGACTGGAAGCTGAGCCGCCTCTGGCCCCAAAGCCTCCACCAGTCGCTTGGTTTCGGGATCATTGGCCGAAGCCTCAACATCGATCCACTGATACGGGACGTGGTTTCGCGCGAGAAAGTCCCGCAACTCGTACGAGCGCGGCGACCAGCGCGTACCTAGTACCCGGATTCCCTCGAAGGTGGGTCGATACGAAGCTTGCCAATCATCCAACAAGTCATCCAACTGCGGATACAGGTGTTCCGCCGGAGGATCCCACGGCTTCAGGAAAAAGTAATTGATGTTGGCTTCGTTGATGGCGCTGATCGCGGCATTGGTGTCCGCATAAGCAGTCAGCAAGGCACGCTTTGCTCCGGGGAAGATACGCATTCCCTCCTGCAGAAATTCCACCCCGTCCATGCCCGGCATGCGCTGGTCCGCCAGCAGCAGCGCTACGTTATCGTTGCGAACTTTCAACTGTTTTAAAAGGTCAAGCGCTCGTGCCGGCGAATCGCTTCCGATCACGCGGTATTCGGCACCGTACTGCGACCGCAGGTCACGTTCAATTGTCCGCAAAACGTCTGAGTCATCATCGACACTGAGCAAAATTGGTTTCGCCATGATCCTTACTGTCTTGTTCGGTTGAGTCTGGTGTTGCTGGTGATCGCCTAGGTTTTCATCTTTGGATGTTCCCTGCCTCCGCGAGGTCGCGTTTTATCTTGAGCAGACCTTCGGGAGTCTAATGAACGTACGCTACGGCCCCCCTGAACGTAGTCGTTCTTCAGGCGGAGTGAAGAGCCTGCCCTGAGCGAAGCCGAAGGGATCTGCCGCGCAACCCAGCTTGGAGCGTAAGCAAAACTCCACCGTCCTCGATCTTAGCGCAGAGAATTTCTACTTCCTCCTTACGAATGAGGCCCTGCGCAAGCGAGAACACAATTATTAAATTATCGCTGCCATGATCGAATCGTGCGCTGCGGCGAAGGCTATGTGTGCTATTCTTGTGCGCTTTTACAGGGGCCCCTAAATGCGATTGCGATCCGCCGCTCGGGTTGCGGCAGTGTGTTTGTTAACTATCTCTGCAGTACGCGCCCAACAAGTAGGAACCAACGTCAATATGGTCACGGGCACTCAGTGGCCTGGCGGCGATCCGTTCCTGCAACGCCAGAACGAGCCTTCGATGGCGATCTCGTCGCGCAATCCATTGCACATGGTTGCCGGCGACAACGACTATCGCTCAGTGGATCTTCCCGCCGTTTCCGGCGAGTCGGCACCGACCGGCGATGCCTGGCTGGGCTTTTTTACGTCATTGGACGGAGGTCAGACCTGGACCAGCACGCTGGTCCCTGGATACCCACAGGATACATCGCTCGCTGGGCGCCTTTCCCCGATCTACGGCCTAGGCGCCGGCGCCGATCCCACCGTGCGAGCCGGCACGAACGGCATGATTTACTACAGCGGTCTCGCGTTCAATCGCCAGCAGGGCGGCTCCAGTAAAGTGTTCCTGGCAACGTACACTGACGATAACAATATCGAGGGTAGCAATTCCATTCGGTATCTTTGGACTACGGTTGTCGATACCGGTACGTCGAATCTCTTCGAAGACAAACCTTCGATTGCAGTCGATATTCCGCGGTCATGGTCCGGGGCCTGCATTGTCCCCGCTTTACCGCTGAAGAATACGCAGATTTTCCGTGCTGGGACTATTTACTCCGCGTGGACCCAGTTCACCGGTCCTGAGAGCAACGGCGTCGCGGCTATCATGTACTCTCATTCCATTGACTGCGGTCTCACCTGGAGCCGTCCACAGAAAATCAGCGGCACAGCTCAGACCAACCAGGGCGCCGCACTGGCTATCGATCCCAACACCGGGGCGCTTTACATTACGTGGCGCGTCTTTGCTTCCACGAACCCGACCCAGGCTGACGCCATCATGTACGTAGCCTCCCTCGATGGAGGAAACACTTTCACCAAGCCTCAACTGGTAACGAACATCACCCCCTTCGATCAAGGCGATACCACTCTTTCTTTCCGCACCAACGACTATCCGCAGATCGCGGTCGACTCGTCCAGCCGCGTCTATCTCGCATGGTCGCAACGGAACGTGGGTAATGTCAGCACCACCGGCGGCGATGCCCGCATCGTGGTGGCGACAGGAATACCAACAGCAAATCCGAAAAGCGTACCGCTGCAATGGAGCGCTCCTCTAGCCGTCGATCCCTATCCCAACCGCGGACATCAGATCATGCCCGGCATGGAGTTTTCGGCCGGCAAACTGACGGTCGCCTGGTACGATCTCCGCAACGACGATCTCCTCGCGATTTACACTGCGCTCGGTGTCGCTGGAGAATTTTCTAATACTTTCGACAACGACGGCGGCACGCCGGATTTTCCGGCCTTCGGAACCTTTATTCAGGACCCTCAAGAACCCTACCCGTCCGATGCCCGCAGGCAAACCCTCGACGTACGTGCGGCACAAGCAACGCCCGGAGATCCACCAACGTTCTTCCCATCCGTTCAAGTCACCGATTATTCATACGGCTCTCTCCCCGAGAGTACGGAGATCCAACAACTGCAGGTCGATCCTCCCAATTTGCCTATGTTCCAGAGCGGAACGCTTCCGTTTTTCGGCGATTACATCGACGTGGCCGGACCAACTTTCATCGCGAATCCGGACGGCACTTGGCGATTCAATGACCAGCCCACCGATCCTGATTTCACTCACGTGGTATGGGCCGACAATCGCGACGTGGTTCCTCCCGCGGACGGAAATTGGGCCAATTACACTCCGCCCACGTATGGCACATCTTCGACCAGCATCTTCGATCCCACGCAGCAGCGCCCAGCTTGCACTGCGTCGACCACCGGCAACACAGGCGACCGCAACCAGAACATCTACACCGCCGGGCTTACGCCGGGTGTGGTGCTCAGTTCGCCTGGAAACTCAAAGCAGTTGGGAACGGCCTCGAACGGCCAGCTAATCCAGCGCCAGTTCGCAATCGTTGTTGCAAATACCACGACGCAGACCCGCTATTATCAGCTCACCATCGCCGCCCAGCCAACCGGCGGCGCGGCGTCTTTTCTTCAATTCGCGGTGGCCGGGCAACCATTTCCCTTGACTCAAATTGAGGTTGAAGTTCCGCCCCAGTCGAGCACATCCCGCGGCATGTTCGTTACTTCCACCAATGCCCATGGCGCAGTGACCGTCACCGCAGCAGAGCTGAACGGACTGAACGGCAATCTGGTATCCGGCGGGGAGACCGGATCAGTAACCATCAACGGCGACCCCAACAATCCCGCCAGCGTGGACACGAACATCTCTACCGCTGAGAACTACACTCCGACGATCGCGACTCCAAACATCGCGAACCCAAATATCGCCAATCCGAATATCGCCAATCCAAACATCGCCAACCCGAATATCGCCAATCCCAACATCGCCAATCCAAACATTGCGAACCCGAACATCGCAAATCCCAACATTGCGAACCCGAACATTGCCAACCCCAACATCGCCAATCCCAACATCGCCAACACGTCTCTCTCGGATGGCACTATCACTGACGGCACCTGGGCCGTCACGAACACGGGCAATACCTCCAGCGCGTACGCTGTGAATTTGACTGGTCAGAATCCGCCGCAGGGCGTGACGCTGCAGTTGATCGTCTCCCAGAACTACACAACGCCTCTGGCGCAGCAGTGCGCGCTGACTACGGAATCGCATTTCGTTCCGGTGGCGAATATCACCAACGTCTCGTTCGCTACGCTCTCCCAGCTTCTGCAGCCCGCGGCCAACAATCCCACGCTGCCGGGCTTAGCACTCCCACCCGGCGGGACGGCGTACATCACGTTGCGTGTCTATGACGCGAACACCAACAATCCTGCCCAGGCTTTGGCCGATTACAACCCGATCACGCAAACCACTCCGGTCGTCGCCGCACAAGGCGCGAATACCGGAACCACGAAGCCTCCGGTCACGCTGACGATTCTGACCAAGGCTTTGCCACAAGCGACGCTCACCGGAACCTATCCATCGCAGACGCTGCAAGCTACAGGCGGTTCTGGCGCCTATACGTGGTCGATCATCAGCGGCAGTCTTCCCAATGGCATTTCTCTGACCACCGGCGTGATCGCCGGTACGCCAACCGGTTCTGCCGGCACTTCGTCTTTCACGGTGCAGGTCAAGGACGCGGCCGGCCATATCGCGCAGCAGCAGCTGACTATTGTCGTGAATCCGGCGCCCACGATTACCACCACAAGCTTGAGTCCTGGCGATCAGGGATCAGCGTATTCTCAGTCACTGTCGGCGACCGGAGGCACGTCGCCGCTCAGCCCCTTTAGCATTTCCGCTGGATCACTACCGGCCAGCTTGACGATCAATGGATCAACCATCAGCGGCACGCTCGCACCCACTGCGACAACGTCTACTTTTACAGTGAAGATCACGGACGCCAATGGAGTATCGGTCACGCAGCCGCTTTCGATCACGGTGAATCCTGCGCCGATGATCACCACGACTTTCCTGCCGACTGCCGAGCAAGGGCGCCCCTACTCCGGGACCCTCGCCGCCACTGGGGGCACCGGAACGCTTTCCTTCCCTATTCAAAATATTGACGGCCTGATCATCGTCACTTCGGGTGCTTTCGCTGGGGTTCCGAATGCGCCTGGCTCCTTCCCGTTCACTGCGATTGTGACCGACGCTCTCGGCAACAGTGGCTCCAAGGCGCTCACCCTCACGGTAAATGCGCCGCTTGCATTGAATGCTGCTAACCTGCCCGCGGGCAATCAGAATTTGCCTTATCCGCAACAGCAATTGGTGGCCAGTAATGGTGTGCCGCCTTACAGCAATTGGACGTGGGTCGCGGCGCCGGGCTCGTTGCTGCCCCCCGGCCTGTCTCTCAACATGGTGTCGGGAATCATCACCGGCGCGCCAACCGCTCCAGGGACGTTCCCATTCGTCGTAACTGTTAGCGACTCACTCGGCGCAACCGCGTCGCAGACATATTCCATTACGGTGATTGCCGCCGGTCCGGCGATCGGCACGTCGTCCCTGCCCAATGGCCAGTACAACTCGCCGTACACGCCATTGACCCTCTCGGCAACCTCCGGCACCGCGCCCTATACATGGTCGCTTGGATCTGGTGGTGTTTTGCCCGCGGGCATGACTCTGAGTCCGTCGGGAAGCATCTCGGGAACACCTGCGCAGGCGGGCATCTGGTCCATACCGATCATCGTGACGGATGCGAATTCGTTGACCGCGAACACAACTCTGTCTCTCACCGTCGGTTTGGCAACGGGCTATGCCGGGAGCGGTAATTGCTTCATGCCCTATCCAACCACGCCTATGTACTATTCGAGCAATGGCACCGCTGGACCGTGGAGCGTAGGCGCCGGGGGTCTGGGTGGACAGATGGCATTCCTCCCCGCAGTCACGGTTACAGTTGCTGGCATGGTCAGTACTAACGGCACAGCTGTCACCTGGGTCAGCAACCAAGGCGGCCAAAACGACCAGTTCTACTTGTCTCCCACGCCCTCGTCTATCGTGATTAACAACGTCGCCTACCCCGTGGCCTCCGTCAATTCGGCAACCACTCTAACCCTGTCGCAATCGGCGCCCGTGCAAACTGATGTTCCTTATTCTTACACTCTTCCGGCTGGCGGCAACATGCTGACGGGATGCTTGAGCGGAGAGGGTATTACCAGCGGTTCCTATCAGCTTCAGCTCACCGCTGGGACGTCCACGTTCACCCTGCCGTTACAGGTCGTAGCTTCGGACCTCCAGGATAACGGCACGGTCAACGTCAACTCCGGCGGCGCCGGTGCCGATGTGCCGCCAAGCGGCTTTCAGCAGGGAGTGGTTACAGCCGGGCAGAGCTTCACTTTCCTTCCCGGAATTTATGCTGCGGATTCCGGTTTCAGCGGGAATGCGCTGTTCGGATTTACCGGTACCGCCCCGCAGCTCTGCGGCACGTTCCAGAATGTGCCGAATTCGCTTCCCGCCGCATCACAGGCGGGTCGCTACGATATCGCCATCGATGGCACAACCCAAGGCTGCGAACCGATTCCTGCATTTCCAACCACTCCGGCCCCGATCGTGTTTGAGTCGGTGGATACACTGCCCAGCTCAACGTACTTTGGCGGGGCAACCACTATCTCAGCCCTTGTGCTCTCGTCGGGCAATTCGAACGCGTTCGCAGCTGCCAGCAACGTGCTTGAGATCGAAGGCGGCGGCACCAGCCCGAATCCAGTGACCGTTGCATTTAACTACGTAATTAACGACACCGGGTGTCCAGGTTGCATCGATCAACTTCAGGTTGGTTTGAACACGGACCCGAGCCCACAAACCTTCGCATACAACGGTGGATCTTTTGCTTCCGGTAGCGCCAGCGTCAACGTCAACGTGCCCAACACGCCGGGCCGCTACTATATCGCGATCGATTTCGCCGAGGATTACGGCTTCCTGTTTTCGTCGGCATATTGGGCGAACGGGCAGCCGACCGCCACGCGATACCTCGGAGTGGTCGACGTCTGGTAGTGAGGGCGTGGCGAAGAGGCTAGCGAACGAGGGCCCTAGCGAACTGCGCTTCGACTTGCTTCTAGCGAGTGGAGGCGCTTTTTCGCGTCGCTAGCCAGCGGATCGTTCACGCTCTTCTCGCGAGCCTTGAGGTAGTTTTGGTAGGCTTCCGCCGCGCCCGGACTCTGCAAGCCTTCGCGCGCCCGGCCCAGATAATAATCAACTGGCGCAAAATAACGCCAGCTCGGCTCGTCATCCAGAAATACCGACGCTGCCTCGCCGCGCCGCTTCACGCAAGCATCAATCTCGGTCTCCGCGTCAGGAAACGCCTCCGCTTCCAAATACGCACGTCCCAGACCGAGGCGTCCGAGCCAGGTATCGGCGATCTTTTGCGCGTCTTGAAAAGTGCGAACGGCGTCCCGATAATCCTTGCGCTTCATTTGCACTTCGGCTTCGATAAGCTTGGCGTAAGCGCCGGGATCAGGCTCCAGGCGCTGGCTTAACTTCTGGCTCAGTTCCATGGCCTTGTCGCTGTTGCCAGCTTCGAGAAAGACCATCGCAGCCGGATAGAGCAGACTTTCGTCGGTGCTTCCGCTCGAAGCGCTCTCGGCGGCGGCGATCGCTTTCGCCTTCTGTCCCTTCATGAGCCACGCCTGAGCCTGCATCACGTATTTCGCGGCGGCCCGCGAAGCATCCTTTGCGGCGAGATCCGCTTTCACCGCCGGGCCTAGAATCGCAAGCGCATCATCCGGACGCCCTTGGAACAGAGCCATATCTGCAAGCCCAACAGCCGAGGCAGAAACTCCCCAGGCGCTGAGCGGCGCAGCTTTTTTATAAGCATCGGTCGCAGCCGTTTCGTCGCCCCGGGCAAGCTCGGAAATCCCCAGGCAGATATACCCCTTTTCAAATCCGGGATTGAGCTCCAGCAGCCGCTCGGACTCGCGAATAGCCGTGTCGAAGTCGCCGGCATACATCGCGAACAGACCATAGTTATTGAGGTAAAGGACGTTGTCCGGATAAATCGCGACGACGCGGCGCTCGTCCTCCACTGCGCCAGTCATGTTTCGGGCGTAGAACTCGGCGAGCGCCAGGTTGCCGATGCCGGCCGAATCCGCCGGAAACTGCTTCTCGAGCGCTTTGAATTGCTCAATGGCCTTGTCATAGTCGCGTTCCATCAAGTAGTAAGCGCCGCGCGTGCGGTATTTCTCGCGGTCGGTCATGCGATCGATCTTCGACAGCGCCAGCTTAAAATCTTTCTCCGCATCCTGCTTCCTGCCCATATTGGCGAGGATCACGGCCTCCCCGGCATAGGCGCGCCCCAGCCCGGGATCCAACACCGTGCTGCGGCCATAGGCTTGCAACGCCCCATCCCACTTACCCTGCCATTGCAACTCCTGCGCGAGAGCATATTGTTGGGAAGCTTCGAGCGACTGCGAGGAAAACGTCTCGGCAGCCGCGAGCTGCGCCGATTTCGGCGTTGCATCACCCAGCGCCTTCCGGAAGCCCGCGGCAATCCGGGCAACGGCATAATTTAAGTCGTTCGGCGTAGATGCAGTGGCACTCGCGCTGTCAATCACCTTATTGGTTCTGGCGTCGATCGCCTGCGCCGAAACCGCATACTTGCTTCCATTCTGACGGATCGTACCCGACACCACCACTCCCACACCTTCGCGTTGCGCGATCAGGCGCGCCGAAGTCTCATCGAGTTTCGTGGATCCCGAAAGCTTGGAAAGCGTTTTGCGTGCGTTGCCTCGATTGTACGAAGTGATGAAGGAAGCACCTTCCAGCGCAGTACTCATCGCAGGCTCCAGCGTGCCGTCGAGCAGTGGATTACCCGTCTGGTTGGTGAAATCAGAAATCAGAATCTTCACCGGAGCGCGCGCCCCCGCAGAAGCTTTGGGATGAAGTCGGCTGTAAACCAGCCCTCCGGCCAGCAGCACGATCAACGCGGCCAGAGCAGAAAGCATTTTCCAGTTGCTGGCGTGGGGTTTCCTGATGCCCAGCCAGGTTTCCAAATCCCCAATCAGCGCTCCAATCGATTCGTAGCGATCCGCTGGGTTCAGTTGAATGCAGCGGGTAATAATATCGTTCAAAGCGCGAGGCATCTGGGGATCGGCCTCGATCGCAGACGGCATTTGTTTCGAACCGCGCTCGCCCAGAAGTTCTGGCAACCCTTTTTGGCGTGTCGGCATTTTGCCGACGGTGAGTTCGTACAGAATCAGCCCGACCGTAAATAAATCCGAGCGCAGATCGATTTTTTCGGCTCGCGCCTGCTCCGGCGACATGTATCGCGGTGTCCCCAGCAGTGAACCGACTCGCGTAAGAATAGCGGATTCATCGACGCTGGATGGCGAGGCGTTGGACGGAGATGGCGCGGCTTGCTTGAGAAGTGCCGCCGTTTCCATGGAGCCTGCCAACCCAAAATCCATCACCGCCACGCGGCCCTGCTTGTCGATCATGATGTTCTGCGGCTTGAGGTCGCGATGAACAATGCCCTGCCGGTGCGCCGCTGCCAATCCATAACAGACCTGCAGCATGATTTCCGCGGCTTCTTTGGGGGGCAGCTTGCCGCGTTTATCCAGGATATTGCGGAGTTCCTGGCCGTCGATGTACTCCATGCTGATGAAACGCACGCCATCGGCGACTGCGAGATCGTAAATTCGGACGGCGTTGCGGTGCGTGATCTGCTGCGCGAGCACCAGCTCCTGGCGAAAGCGTTGCAGGATTTCCGCACTCCCCGCCAGTTCCGGGCGAATCACTTTCAGCGCTACGATACGATCCACCTCATTGTCGTGCGCTTGAAACACGGAGCCCATTCCGCCCTCGCCGAGCGTTTTCAAAATTTCGTAGCGGCCCCCAAGAACAGAGCCGGGGGCCAGCGAGACCTTTCGGTACGCCATCGCATCGGAGGGGGTAAAGGGCTTCGACCAGCCCCGAGGCTCGGGGGTCGCCTGCGTGAGATCGTCACTGCCCTCAGCAGGATTCTCCTCAACGAACATCTGGGTTGCATCTGCATCGACGGGAGTGGCTGTGCCGCAGGCCGGGCATTGAGACGCGGAAATTGGGACGTCGCTTTTGCAGGTCGAGCAAAGCATCAATGAATGGGGCCCCTGGAAGCCTGATTATCGAACAGGCAAGGTGCGTTTGTCTCGGTATTTAATGCGATTCTTATCCCGAACGCCTGTAAACAAGGCGGCAGCAGGGCACCGTCCCGAATCCTGAAATTCAGAGAAAGCGGCGTGAAAGAAGCAGTGATTTCAGTGGCTTACAAAAGAATGGCTCCTCAGGTAGGATTCGAACCTACAACCCTTCGGTTAACAGCCGAATGCTCTGCCATTGAGCTACTGAGGAGTGTTGGAAGCGCGCCGAAGGCGCGCTGGCGTCATTATCATAGCATTGCGGCGCGCGGTGTGAAAACAGTGAAGGTAAGGGGTGAGGAATATCCGTGGGCGGCGCGAAGCGCTGCCGATTGGCGCCTGTTTAAGCTGGGCTTTGATAGTCTGACTGGGAATGCTGGCGAGGCTTGCGGCCGCGGCGCTCGATCCCGGCGAGTTTCCTACAATCTTCTGAGGTGGTTATGGGTGGAGGTGGGCGTTTGTTTTTCATTCTTGCTTCCTTGATGTGTATGGCCTGCGCGGTTTACGCGGCTCGCGATTCGAGTGTTTCCGCGCCTTTGGCACCGCCTAAGGCCGAGCGGCGACCTCTCGAAGAGAATCTGCACGGAACGAAGATCGTTGATAACTATCGCTGGCTCGAGGATTCCAGCAATGCGGACACGCAGAAGTGGGTTGCGGAGGAGATGGCGTACACGCGCGCGGTGCTCGATCCGTTGCCGGGACGCGAGGCGATTGGTAAACGGCTGACTGAGTTGTTGAGCATCGGCAGCGTGGGAGTACCGCAGATTGGGGGGAAATATTATTTCTACACGCGGCGCGACGGGATGCAGAATCAGCCGGTCCTTTATGTGCGCGAGGGAGTCGTCGCTGCGAAAGATCAACCCGGGAAAGACCAGCCTGTGGAAGATCAGCCTGGAAAAGACCAGGGAAAAGATCGCGTGCTCGTGGATGTGAATCAACTTTCTGCTGATGGGACGATTGCGCTGGACTGGTTCGATGCTTCCGAGCACGGGAAATATGTCGCCTATGGAACTTCGGCGAGCGGCTCGGAGATGAGCACGCTGCACATTATTGAGACGGCGACGGGAAAGCTTCTACCCGATACGATTGAGCGCACGCGCGCGGCGAGCATCGCGTGGGAACTGGACAACTCCGGATTTTATTACACGCGGTATCCGAAGAAGGGCGAGGTTCCTGAGGGACAGGAAGTGTACAACCGGCACGTGTTTTACCACGTGCTGGGAACTGATCCGGAGACCGACGAGAAGATCTTTGGTGAAGGGCGCGACCCGGAAGACTGGCCCAGCGTGAGTCTGGACAACGATGGCCGCCTGCTTCTGATCACGGTGTCGCAAGGCTGGACCAAGACCGAGCTGTTCCTGATGGATCTGAAAGCGCGCACGCCGCCGACGCGTATTACTACCGGCAAGAATTTTCTCTATAGCGGGTCGGTTTACAACGGAAGGCTTTACATTGTCACCAACGAAGATGCCCCGCGTTACCGCATGTTTGTAGCGGAAGCGGGCGATTACGAGCGCGATAACTGGACAGAACTTATTCCGCAGACGGATGCAGTGCTGCAGGGCGCGGCCGAGTGGGGCGGAAAGATTTTTGTGCAGTACGAGCACAATGCGACATCACAATTGAAGATTTTCGATCTCTCGGGGACCAACCTCAAGAACATCGCACTTCCCGCAATTGGCAGCGTCTTTGGATCGTCCGGCAAATGGAATCATGACGAGATTTTTTATGGGTTTCAATCGTTCACCGTTCCTCCCTCGATTTATCGCTACGATTTGAAGAACGGTTCAACCACACAATGGGCGAAGGTCGACGCGCCTTCCATTGATCCCACGGCGTACGAGGTTCAGCAGGAGTGGTGCAACTCGAAAGACGGCACGCGCGTGCCCATGTTCGTCGTTTATAAAAAAGGATTGAAGAAAGATGGAAAAAATCCCACGCTGCTGACCGCTTATGGCGGCTTTAACGTGAGCCTCACGCCTTCGTTCAACCGCTCGGGTTATTTGTGGCTGGAGCATGGCGGAGTTTATGCGGTGGCGAATTTGCGCGGCGGAGCCGAGTTTGGCGAGGACTGGCACCGCGCCGGCATGCTCGACAAGAAGCAGAATGTTTTTGACGACATGGTTGCGGCAGCGGAGCATTTGATCTCCGAAAAATATACCGACACGAACCACCTGGCGATTCAGGGAGGCTCGAATGGCGGACTGCTGATGGGCGCGATGATCACACAGCGTCCGGAGCTGTTTCGCGCGGTCGTGTGCCAGGTGCCGCTGCTCGACATGCTGCACTATCAGAACTTTCAAATTGCCAAGCTGTGGGTGCCCGAGTATGGCAGCGCCGAGAATGCGGATCAGTTCAAGTGGCTCTATGCCTATTCGCCCTATCACCACGTGAAGGAGGGTACGGAGTATCCTGCGATTTTATTTATGACTGCCGATACCGATACTCGCGTCGATCCGATGCACGCGAAGAAGATGGCGGCGCTGATGCAGGCCGAGGCAAAGAATGGGGCGAGTAAGACGCGTCCGATTTTGTTGAGGATTGAATCGAAGGCGGGACATGGGGCGGGGAAACCTGTGACCAAGCAGATTGAGGAGTTCACGGATATTTATGAGTTTTTGTTTTGGCAGTTGGGGGTGAAGGAGTAGGAAACGCTTCTTTATATTGGAGCGGATCACGTACTTGGATCTGGGAGCGTGCGGGTCTCGACTCTTGATTCAGCGAGTTTCTTGAGCAATTCGGTAGCTGCGAGGGCGATTTGCGTGTCGATATCTTTTTTCCGGTCGATAGTCATGCCTCCCACTCTCGAAGTCTCATCGAACGCGCCCGGCGGTGCGTCCGCGAACCAAACCGGGATGACGTTTCCTTCTCCGAAGCGCTTCTTGAACTGCTCTGACTCGAACTTGGTCCATATTTTCTTGGGATATTCAGGCCCAAGTAGGGCCACGACGTACTGCGCTTCCGATCGATATATTGGGGCAAGGTAATCTTCGACGTCCATAGCGAGAATTCTGTGCTGTTCGTTCTTGTCATAAAAAACTGCAGACTCAGCTTGGGATAGCTGATCATACAATTTCTCAGCGATATCTCGGTCCGCCCCTGCAAAGGAGAGCGCAAAGTCGTACTTTCCCCTGAAGTCGTTGGACAAGAAGCCAACTTTTTGAGAAAACTTGTTCCAAATGAGATTTCGTAGGTAATAAAGAAACTTGGGATCCTCGACGCTAAGGACCCGCGTCGAGGAGTCATAGTGGATAACCTCTTGGAGTTCTGCGTTAGATTGGAGGAAATCGGCAAGGTAACCCTTATCGACGACCTGGCCGACGCTGGCCCTGTCATCCGGATGCTGGGCCAGTGCGTGGTCAAGCAAGAGCGACCATTCTTCACTTGTTGCCAGCCAATTCAACATGCGCAGGTAGGGGGCTCGTCCTGCCCTCCTCAGACGCGATCCGGTGGCAAATTTGCGCGCAGGTTCGAAGAACGCTCGACCCAGTTCATCAAGAACCTTTTCCCTCACGATCTCCAAGCTTATGGTGAGCTCACGTAGGTCGTTGCAACGCTCCGTTATGTTGGCGGTCAAACAGGTCTCCCTGCATAGCATCTGCGCGATATGAAAACTTCCGTGCGAATCTCGGACGATGTCATTGCGAGTGTTGATCGAGATATTGAGGGAATGCTCACCCTTGTTGATTAGTTCCATGACCCGATCGTCAGGATTTGTCTCGAATCGGATAGTGTCGATACGGTTGTTCAGGTCAGCGGCGAACTTGACCAAGGCGTCCCCTGCCTTGTTGATACCGACGACCACAAGCTTGCTATCCGCAACTTCCTCGTCGGCCAAGGTCTTAAGGTAATCGGCGACGGTTCGTCGCGTTGTTTCGTCCAACCGATGAAAATCGTCAATCAGGACGACTCCGATCGAGTTCATGCTGGGAAGTTCTGCGATCAGCGAGCGGTCTTCTGCCTTACGCGCAGTTAGGCGAAGTGCCTTATCGGCCAGCCCGATTTCTTCGAGTGCTTTTAAGATACTTGTCGTTTTTCCAATGCCAGAGGGGCCCTCTATCACCAGTCCCCTACCTGGCGTTCTCACCGCGACTATGATGCGCTGATATTCAGTCGGCTTTACGAAAGTATAAGAGGGAACCCCGGATGTTTTGAATACCTCTTCGAGCTTAGGATCCGGCATGGGTCTCTCCTGCCAATTCGAGTAAGAACTATAGCATCTGATGGCGCTGGACGCGGGGTGTCAGTTCGGACAGTGGTATGGGTCGGAGGTGCCCACAGCAGAGGACCCAAGGATGGTCTACCTTCGGACAGGAGTGTCCGTTTTTCATGTTCAGGTGCGCCTTCATCTAAGCACCCGCCGGATGGCGTTGATGCCGGGTCCGGTAGCCGCGCTGTTGGCGGCGCCAGGGGAGCAGGTCAGCGTCGAGACGCATGATCACGGGGCTGAAGCCCAACTTCTTTCGGAGGCCTTTATCGCAGCGCTGGAAGCGCTGCGCCACCCAAAATCTACGGTGGCGCGCTGGGAGCAGAGCCAACATTAAAGTCAAAGGCAACGGACAGGAGTATCCGTTCACACGGGCAACGTCGAGGGCGCATGCGCTACGCTTGTTGGGCGTTCATATAGGCGCGGAGGATGGCGTTGATGCGGGTTTGGTAGCCGCGCTGTTGGCGAAACCAGCGGAGCAGGTCGGCGTCGAGGCGCATGGTCACGATGGTTTTTGGGGTGGGCATTACGATCTTAGCGTCTTTCCAGAAGGTGGCGTCGGTGGGGTGACCGTCGGGGTCGCGCTCGATGCCCTCGCGTATCTGGGCGTCGGTCGTGCGGCGTAGCTTGTCCCAGTTGGTAGCGGCTCGGCTATTAGCTTTTTCCCTCGTCCGCTTAGTCCTCGAGGTTTTGCCAATAGTAGCGTCTCTCGTGCGGCTCGGAGCGCCACGCTGAGATGATGCGCCTTTCGTCATTCTTTTTGTCGGCATGCTTTTGGTCGGTATAGATAACCGTGATTTCCAGCCCGCTCACAACTCCGATGGCATATATCCGAGTCTCGCCGTAGTCAAAACGATCATCCACCCTTTCGAGGGTCGGGCCCTCGAAGATCCGCACGGCGTCGGCAAAAGCTATGCCATGGATCCTGAGGTTGCGCCTGTTCTTTTCCTCGTCCCAAATATATTGCATACTGTGTATTTACGCAATGTAAATATCAGGCCGGGAGCAAGGGCCGCAATCAGCAGATTCCTCACGCGTCAGGATGGCTTGAGGCGAACGGCAGATTCCTCGCTCGTCCTCGCCGCTTCGCGGCTGCGAACGAACTCGGAATGACAAGGGCTTTTTCTTTCTTCGCTTCATTCATATGTTTCCAGTTGTGGAGAAATCCCCACTTCTCGCGAATGAGGCGAGAAATGGGGCATCCGGCATTCACGTTCGTCGGGTCAATTTCTTGTTACTGAATCGGGTTGTTGAGCCAGGGGATGACAAGGATGTCGGTGCCGATGGCTGTGGCGCATCCCTTGGTGCCGGGTCCGGTCGAACATCCCCAGTAATTTTGGATTGCGTCGATGGAACCGGTGCAAGCAGCGCCGTCGAGCGCACAGACGTTGGCGACGCCGATGCCGCCGCCGAGGAGGTCGTTGAGATGAGCGTTGAGTTCGGTGGGGGTGTTCACGGCGATATCCACCTGTTCGTCGCGAATGATATTCCCCGAAATGATGGTTCCGAACACCGGAGAGCCTCCGCCTCCGCTATTGATATTGATTCCGGTAGGGCCGGGGGTGGCTGTGTCGGCAGTGTCGGGGCCGTTTCCGGCGATGAAGTTGCCAATGATTTTGTTGCCCGACATATTGTCCGCGGGTAGGCCAAAGCTGGGGCCCACGTGAGTGTGCAGAGCTACGCCGGGGATGCCGTTGCCCGTCAGGGTATTTCGGATGACGACGTTTCCAGAGGTACGGCCCTGGCCTTCTCCGTCGGAAAAGAGACCGACGCCGGCGCCACCCACAGTCACTCCGTTTTTGGAGACGACATTTTCGGAGACAGTGTTGTCGTAGACACCGTAGTGAGTGGCGAAGTTTGGCGGAGTGGATCCCATTGGCGGATGGGATGCGAGAACCACGCCGCATTCGGCAGGGTTATCAGTGACGTTGTTGTTTGAGACCAGATTGCCATGGCTCGGGCCGCTGTCGTCGCTCATGAGGATGCCATCGGCGTTGCCTGTAATCAGGTTGAAGGAGACGATCGAGTTCGTGGCGCCAAGAAGGTGAACGCCTCCGCCGCAATCGCCGCTTTCGTCGGTTTCGTAGGCGGGCTGGCCCTTGCAGGCGGGGCCGGAGCCGAAAACGGGGCCGATGCTGTCGTTATTGATGACGTGGTTGTCGCGAATGGTGGCGTCTGAGGTGTTGAGGACCAGAACTCCTTCGTACAGGGCATTCTCCACGGTGAATCCGCTGATCGTTATGTTTCGGAGGCCAGGGTTGTTGAGACCATCGAGAAGGATACCGTTAGCAAGGCCGGTGGCATCAATGATGGTCTGAGTGGCGCCGGCGCCGAGAAGGGAAAGCGGCTTGCCGATGACAACGTCCTCCGTGTAGGTACCGGCGGCGACGTCTATAACGTCGTAGTTTGAGGCAGCGTTCACGGCTGATTGTATCTTGGCGTAACAAGAGTGTGAGCCCTTGGGATTTACGCAGAGAGTGCTGGCAGCGGCGGAATTGGGGAACGCCGCGCAGAAGACTACGAAAGAAAGGATCAAGAATCGGCGGAAGCGAGGCTGGTTCATGGCATATTCTCCTTAATTGTTGGGTTCGGCCGTCCTGAAGAACTTGCCGGCCGATGGTAGCCTTACATCGCTTGCAAGGACTGTCGCGACAGATCAGCAGAATGCTTGCGAGCAAACGCACAAACGAAAACAGCTTCCGGAGGCGAAGACAGAACAGGGTGGGCCCGGAACAAGCGTCCAGCACTATATTTGGACGGGGTTGCCCTGTCAAGCCACAAATCGTAATGATTCCATAAACAATGTCGGCTCCCAGGCCCGAGTAAACTTTGGAGGCGCAAACCAACCAAAGGCTCGGAGGAAAGGAGCCGAACATGCTGATTATAGGTTGTGACTATCATCCGAGCTTCC